>MDTC01152009.1_pt1 | contig 13297 bp, 7 predicted proteins | sample 811181 | NCBI WGS metagenome assembly MDTC01 (sample SAMN05326644, study PRJNA326480) | marine metagenome | isolation source: seawater | place: Pacific Ocean: North | collected 2011
ATGTTACAAATCCAGGAATATTAACATGTTCTTATAGTGTAGATGGAATAAGCGAAAATGATAATAGTAGCACTTTATATTTTAAACATTGGTCTAATATTACACAAACTGAAACAAATTTGTATGTTGAATCTTTTGATTTTGATTCAAAAAATACTAATCTTGATGATCCTACAAATATAACATATCTTGATGGAGGAAACAAAGATTATGGTACTTTCAAAAATGTAATATTGAAACAAACACAACAAAATTATAAAATTTATAAAAATGGTAAATTTTTAGAAGAATTAACATTATCAGATGATTCTTTTGAATATTCTTATAATGATGATTATATAACTGTTTCTAATTATAGTGATGTTTTCATGATTACACATAAGTCTTCTTTGCCAAGTGATGCGACTAGTTTATCTAGTATTACTTATTACGAATCAAATGTTTGGACTGATGCTAATTCTGTTGAGTCGCAATCTTATGCAAGTATATCGCTTAAATCAAATGTAAGTACAAATGTGAATGTTAAATGGTCTGACAATGATATCGATTTATATGATACATATCTATCCAGGAATCCTGAATATATCCAGGACATTACAATTAGCACAGCTGGATGGACTTTTGTATCTTTCAATATTATTGATGTGAATAGAACACACATTCAAGATATTATAACTTTTGATGATGTAAAAGATATTTTTACAAGAATTGTTATTTTTAATCAAGCTTGGCAAGAATTTGTATATGATGTGAGTGGAAATAGTTGGAATGGAACGTTTGAAATTAACTATGGTAGTGCTTATTATATTAAGGGATATGCTTCTAGTAATCAATCAACAACAATAAGCATAACTGGTTACGAAATCGAAAAAATACCAATAACACTTACATTGGGTTTCAATTTTATGTCTTGGCCATTTGTTTTGAATGGTTCTTATAATCAAATATTTGAGGAAGAAATTAATAATACTACAAATATATTTTGGAATTCAATAGACAATGCATTTTCAAATAATTATGCAATCATTGGTGGTGGTCATTATACAAATCCGTCTCTTGATATTAATGATCAATATATAGTTCAATTTGCTGCAGGAAAAGGTATATTAATTCAAACAACTGGAGAAGTTGAATTTGATATGCGTTATTACGAGTATGATCAACCAGAACCAGAACCAGAACCAGAGCCAGAACCTGAGCCAGAACCAGAGCCAGAACCCGAGCCAGAGCCAGAACCAGAGCCAGAACCCGAGCCAGAGCCAGAACCAGAGCCAGAACCAGAGCCTGAACCAGAACCAGAGCCAGAGCCAGAACCAGAGCCAGAACCAGAGCCACAACCAGAACCAGAACCTCAGCCTGAACCAGAGCCAGAACCAGAACCACAACCGGAACCACAACCAGAACCTGAGCCACAACCTGAGCCTCAACCTGAACCAGAACCACAACCAGAACCCGAGCCACAACCAGAACCACAACCAGAACCGGAACCTCAACCAGAGCCTCAACCGGAACCAGAAGCTTTATATCCCGAGCCAGAGCCACAACCTGAACCGGCGCCAGAGCCAGAACCACAACCTGAACCAGAGCCACAGCCAGAACCACAACCCGAGCCTCAACCAGAACCAGAACCACAACCAGAGCCAGAACCAGAGCCAGAACCACAACCAGAGCCAGAGCCACAACCAGAGCCAGAGCCAGAACCAGAGCCAGAGCCAGAGCCAGAGCCACAGCCAGAACCAGAGCCAGAGCCAGAACCAGAACCAGAGCCACAACCAGAGCCAGAGCCACAGCCAGAGCCACAACCAGAGCCAGAGCCAGAGCCAGAGCCAGAGCCACAACCTGAGCCAGAGCCAGAGCCAGAGCCACAACCTGAGCCAGAGCCAGAGCCAGAGCCAGAACCACAGCCAGAGCCACAGCCAGAGCCAGAGCCACAGCCAGAGCCACAGCCAGAGCCACAGCCAGAGCCACAACCTGAGCCAGAAGCACTTTATCCAGAACCAGAACCACAACCAGAACCACAGCCAGAGCCTCAACCTGAACCTGAGCCACAACCTGAGCCAGAAGCATTATATCCAGAACCGGAACCGGAACCAGAACCTCAGCCAGAACCGGAGCCTCAACCCGAACCACAACCAGAGCCTGAAGCTTTATATCCTGAACCAGAGCCTCAACCAGAGCCAGAGCCACAGCCAGAAGCATTATATCCAGAACCAGAACCCGAGCCACAGCCAGAGCCTGAACCACAGCCAGAACCACAACCAGAACCTGAACCACAGCCAGAACCACAACCAGAACCAGAGCCACAGCCAGAACCACAACCAGAACCAGAGCCACAACCTGAGCCACAGCCACAACCTGAACCTGAGCCACAACCCGAAGCGTTGTATCCAGAACCAGAACCAGAACCCGAGTCTCAACCTGAGCCAGAGCCAGAGCCAGAACCAGAACAAGAACCTGAACCAGAACCTCAACCGGAACCAGAACCGGAAGTGTATGTACCTGCATTATTAGATGGTTTTGAAATGCAATTTGAAATAGATTATAATGGAAGTATTACAGATCCATTGAGAATATTTAATAGAGACGCATCTAATATAATTGCTCCACCAAATACACCAATACCAACTGAAAACTTATATGTTACTATAAATCCACCTGGATATGAATTACTGGGATTATTAGAATACAATAGCATTGATAGTGAAATTAATGCTACTATAAATATAGTACCACCAACTTCAAATAATAACAATATTTTCCTAAGAGTTAATAGCCGTTCTATTTTTGAACAAATGGATATATGCGATTTAGTACTCGACAATGGTAATTCTTATAATCTGAAATTAGATGATTTGCATGAGATTGAGTATTTTATTGATGAAAATCAATTTGCAAAAGCATCATTAAATGTTGTATTTACACCTCCAGATGCATTAATTACAAGTGTTATTGAAAATGGTTTTGAATTGTATTTTGAATCAAATGGACAAAATAATATAAATGGACCAATTAAAATATATGACAATATTGGAGTGAATATTCCTGCTCCACCAAATATTCCATTTTCTGATTATTTGTATGTAACATTAAATTCAATAGACAATGAATTAGAAGAATTTATCGAATATCATAATATAGATGACACTTTTACAGCAAATTTGAATGTTTCATTACCAAATGGAAATAATAATGTAGTACTTAGAGTCAATAGTGATTCTATTGCATCAAAAACAGAAATGTGTGAATTAATAGTCGATAATGGAAAAATATTTGATTTGAGAGTAGAAAATTTCTGTAAAATTGATTATAATTCCAATACAACAATAATATTGAATGTTAAATTTACATCATTGCCAGAACAAAGACCAATAATCGTTCCAGGATTTGAAATGAATTTTGAGCATGTCGATGGTCAAGATAGCATTACAAATCCAATAATAATCAATTTAGGTAATAATTCAAATGTACCAGCTCCTCCAAATGCACCAGATATTTCTGGATCTGAATATTTATATGTTAGTCTATTACCTGATGATGATTCAACACCTTTAGTTGAATATAATACAGTAAGAACAACATTTAGCTCCACGATAAATATTATTCCTAACGGAACGGGTATAGTTGGTGACCACGGTCATGTTAATGTGATTGTAGATAGTGAGAATATAGCAATGAAAACATCAATTTGTAAATTAACATTATCAGATAATTGGGAAGGTTTAGAATACGATTTAAGAACTAAAGATATTCATGAAATACCTTTTTATGCTGGTTTAGGAATAAGATTGGATGTACAATTCATTTCTGGATTTGATATTGCATTTTATTCAAATAATAAAGAAAGTATTTTGGGTCCTTTAAAAATAAGGAAAAATACATCTATGAATATACCAGCTCCTCCAAATACGCCAGAACACAATGATTTGTATGTTTCTTTGTTTCCTTACAATGATAATTCAATTGATTATATTAATTACAACACCAATAATAATTTTTTCAAAATATTAATTAATATTGAAACTCCTTTGAATAGTACTAATGATTTGATAATAAGAGTTGATAGTGAGAGAATAATGGCTGTTACAAAATCATGTTATTTGATATTTGATAATAATTCTAAATATGATTTAAGATCAGAAAATGAACATGAAATCAATTATTATACAATTTCAAATGCTATATTAGAAGTTGAGTTTATATCAGATTTTTCAGTATTACCAAATATACAAGAACCAGAACCAGAGCCAGAACCAATTGCATTACATCCAGAACCTGAGCCACAACCAGAACCTGAGCCACAACCAGAACCTGAACCAGAACCACAACCAGAACCTGAGCCAGAACCACAGCCAGAACCTGAACCAGAACCTGAGCCAGAACCACAGCCAGAACCAGAACCAGAACCACAGCCAGAACCGGAACCAGAACCTGAGCCAGAACCACAGCCAGAACCAGAACCAGAACCACAGCCAGAACCAGAACCGGAACCAGAACCGGAGTCAGAACCGCTGGCGGCAGACCCATATGACCCCGTGGTCTTCCCTGATTTTTCCAATATTAGCAGGGGTCCAGTCTCCAATTTAAAGAATACCATTTTAGGGCAAATGTACGTCGATGCGGCTAAAAATTTTGAGGGGGCAACAATTGGGCCTGGAGACACTGGCTTCTGGGGGAATAGCACTTGGCTTATACACGCAGAGGGCGGCACGTATTATATTCACCCTGCTATTAGACTGGTTCACCTAGTTACACTAGAAGAGGTTGAAATTTGGCCTTATAATAATAGCAGCTACCTCAGTTATATACTATGCGATAGATTTAGCACAAATAGTTCGTTCAGTTATACGCATGATTCTCCTAATGAGCCAACTACTAGTTGGTTTGCCGACGCTGGGGCGACTTTGTCGTACGGAATGTGGGTTGCCGCGTACATTCCATCACAAGTTACCGGTGGAAGATCTCAATTACACACCTATATAGATAGTACCAATCACCCGGCGGGCAGCGAGTACTTTGACGACGTAGTCATGTATGATTATAATAGTGATGACACAATTGGAAATTCAAAAAAACTAAAACCAGAATACTACATGAATCCTATTACTAGAGCATCTCATGGATTGTCTCCACTCAATCAACCTGCTTATTACATGTATTTAATACGCTCTTCTGGTATATTATATTGGCCATCAGACGCATATCTTACCCAGGTCGATTGGAACGCGCTGGTGATACCAGAGCCCCCCTCATGATAGATGACATGCAACTTGGTTTTGAATGACAAAGTGTTTGATGAATGCCCCATATCGGATAATCAATCCAGGCAAAACGGGGTCATAGTAGATTAAATAAACAGATTATAAACAAAAACAAATTCCTTTTAAAAATTAGAAACAAAAACAAATTCCTCTTAAAAATTATAAAAAAAACAAATTCCTTTTAAAATATAGAAACAAAACAAATTTCAAAGACTAATATGTAGGTTAAAAGTAAATTAAATTAAGGAAGTAATAATAAAAATAAATATTAATTAGTAAAAAGTATAACATAAAATTTATATTTTATAAAAAAATGATATATTGATATTATTAATATAGAATGGTATTCACTTTTAACATTCAAGAAGGTTGGAATTTTATATCGAGCTTTGGATATCCAAATTCATTGACTAATATTATTAATGATCAATCTGTATCAGAAGATATAGTTGTAATATTTTTTTTAAATGTAAATAATGTAAACGGTACTCGCTATGAATCATTAACTGTAAATGATTTCTTAGAACAAGGGAAAGGATATTGGATTTATAGTAAAAATACACACGAAAATATCCGTATAAATGGTGAAGAGCATATATTAATTACAACAGAAAACATATCTTTAACATTAAAACAAGGCTGGAATATGATGAGTGCTCCATTTACGAATGAATATAATATACAAGATTTTCCATTTAGTTCAAGAATTGAAAGTATTTATAGTTATAATGCAAACATTTCGGATTATGAACAAATAGATGTTTCTGGTGTGATGAATATTGGTATTGGGTATTGGGTAAAATTATCTTCAGATCCAGAACCCTCCGAATTAAATATTACATATGTTCCACCTGTAATAGAGATGAATTTTGAAATGAAATATACAAGAATGTTTGATGGAATTCTTCCATCAAATCAACCAAATGATTTACTAGTTGATTTTTCGGGTGGTTTTCAATCACAAAATGTTGTTAAAATTGAAGTAAGAGCAACAACTTCATTAGATATTCCATTCGGTATTGGTGCATTTAACATTAATTTTAATAAACCTGTTACTTTAGCAAGTGGACCAGCGGAGTCGACCCCATCGAATTGGAATCAATATCCATCAGGCGGTAAATTACCAAATTATTCTTTTACTCGAGCTGCTATTTATGAAGCATCAGACGATTGGAATATAGGTGATGGGTACAGCGACACAAGTAAATTAACAGGAACTTTACCTGCGGGAACTGCGCTCACTAAAAATAATGTAATAAATATGGTTGATAATCAATGGAAAACATTATGTCATGTAACAACGAAGCTCGGGGGAGCGGAGACACTTGACGATTTACCATTGCCCACATCTAGTGAATTTTTAGTTTATCCTGAAGAGAAATACGATGATGAAGATACAATTATATGTCATGTAGAAGCACAAGAAGCTGTGTCATTCGAAGTGAAATACACAAAATTATATGATGAAACGTTTAATACAACACCCGAAGATTTACATGATAATTATAAAGATTACTTCACTAAAGAAGCTGTTGTAAAAATTGAAGTAAAGATGAGTGATACTAATTATGCGATTGGTGCATTTGATATAGGATTCGACAAAACAGCCAAGCCAGCAAGTGGAACTGGTGGCATTTCTGGTGGCTTAAAATCTAATTGGAATAATTATGTAAATGATTCTTCTGGTTCCGCTAATCCGAGTTATAAAAAAACTCAATGTGCTGTATTTGCTGCGTCTGAAAATTGGAATATTGGTTATGGAACCGGAACTACATATAAAATATTCGGAACATTATCAACTGGTACTATTTTGAATGAAAACAATGCTATATATGCAAATGATTGGGTAACGTTATGTTATATTACAACAACAGGAGACGTGAATAACAATGATGATTTACCTACACCAATTTCAACAGAATTTTTACTATATCCAACTGGAAATTATAATCATTCTGACAGAGTTGTTGTAACTACTAATCCTGTTAATACTCAAAATTAACTATTTAATTTTTAATTTAACATTTTAAATTCAATATTTTGTATATAAATTTTATTTGTTATAATATAATGGTAATTTCATCTGGACAATACAGATTAGGAGGATTTGATTTAACTCTTAACAACCCTAGAACTATAGCTAATGTACAATATATACTACAATATTTTGCAGGAAATCATCAGGGATATCCAAACTTAAATAGTGATATGTATAGAGTCCTTGGTGATTTTAGTGATACATCCGGAAATAATACACCTGACACCAATGTTACAATTTCAGATGTTCAATACATGCTTCAAAATTTTGCAGGAAATACTGCTGGATATCCAAAAGTAGGAGAATATGTATATTTACCACTTGGAACAGAACCCGACCCCCCAGTAACATTATTTCCAAATATGGCCAATGATATTTATGCTAAATTTTCATATAATGCTATTGACAGACAAATAACATTTTCTTTAAAATATACAGAATCTACCAATAATAATCAATCAGATGATTCTGGAATTAATTTTTCAATGATACAAGGTGTTTGTATAGAATTTGATAAACCATCAACAGATCCTTCTGTCGCAAGTTTAACACAAGATGTATCAGGAGGTAAATTCTATAATATTGCTGAACCAGGAACAAGCGCTATGGGTTATGGAAAAGCAGTTATAATTCAACTAGATAATCAATTGACCAGCGACTGGAAAATAATTGATGTGATACCATATAGTCCAGCTCCCAAGATTGTTAAGTCACAAATAGTAAAAGACGTTCCATTGCAAACTGAAGGGGGAAAAAATACACATAATCTTATATTGGGCACTTGCGTTAGTATACGGCACGAAACTGGTAATGGAGACATTAACAATGGTCAAAAAAGATTTATTGATTATGCTTATGGAATAAAAACTGAAAATATTTTACTTGAAAACATGACATTTGCACCATATTTTAGAGAATCATATCCTGAACCCGAATCACAACCAGATAATGAACCACAACCAGATAATGAACCACAACCAGATAGTGAACCACAAACAGATAATGAACCACAAACAGGGTATTAATTAGTTCATAATAAAAAATTACAATTTTACCAGATTATGGAAACAAATATATATTTGTTTCTAATAAAAAAATTATTATTCAGAATATTTTCTAAATACTCTAGCCGGGAATCGAACCCGGGGCTAATCGTTGGAAGCGATTAATGATTACCACTACACCACTAGAGTCAGAGATGACTAAGTAAATCCGAACACTTGGAATCGAACCAAGGACCGAGCTCGCACGTTTTTAAACGTGTCTCGATTATCGAAAAACCAATTACAGTCGAGCGCTCTTCCATCTGAGCTATGTTCGGTTAAATTATTTTTGTTACTTAGTATTCTATAATCATTACTTTGTCTTTATATTAGTTTAAAATTCTCTATATGAATATTTTAAACAGTTTTTTATAAATGGGTAATTTCTTTTCACAACAAAACGATCATAATTCAAAAGATGATGATTCAAAAAATAATCAAATAATGTTATTGAAAAATAAAATCAAAAATATAAATGAAATTATTAAGAAAGATTATTTACTTATTCAAAAATTAACTAGTAAAAATAATGAATTATTATACGAAATTGATACTAATAAAAGTTATATAGAAGAACTTGAAGAATTTATTGAAAAATCTATAATTTTATCTGAAGATATAATTCAAGCAAATAACGCAATTATTTGTGCAAAAAATGAAGAACTAAAATTAGATAAATCTAGTTCAAATAAATGGTTCGATAGATATGGTTATTATAGTATTTATTAAATTTTTATTTCATGAATAGGACCAGAATTTGTACCAAAAACGTGTTCATTTGGACCATTTTTTATAGATTCGGGTTTATTATCGTGACTCCAGTATTCAGAATCAATATTAGTATTAGAATCATCATTATCACTTTTGAATTTAAATTTCAATACTTCAACCGTTTCTTTACATTCCTGAGCCGAAGGACGAGTATGTGGATCTAAATGATGTATATAAAGCATAAAATTTCTTAAATCTTGTGCACAGTTTGAAACTTTGTTACAATTTGATAGCCTAATTTCTAATTCTTCTGTGGAAATACTAAGAGGGTTTATTGGTTTCAATAACAAAATTCGCAATCCGACACATAAAAAACTCCAAATATCAATTTTATTTGTATATGGTTCATTACCAATTAATTCTGGAGCCATTGTACACATTGTACCACAATATGAAGTCGCATAATTTGAAGTAGAAGAATTAATTCTTGATAAGTTAAAATCACCAAGTTTAAATATTGCTCCTTTTCCAAAACTAAAAATAAATATATTTTCACATTTTACATCGCGATGAATAATATTAATAGAATGTAAATATTCTAATCCAGATAAAATATCACTCCAACAATTTAATATACCATTAGTACTCATAGATATCAATTTTTCTGAATATGTTGATAATAGCTTATCAAGTGTACCATGATCAGCATATTCTAAATCTATCCATACTCTTGAACTAGATATACCATAGTTTTTCATTTTAATAATATTTTTATGTGAAATGGAATTTAAAATTTTGATTTCGCTTATGATTCGTTCTCTAGGTATTTTTGATTTACAATATTTTTGTAATTTTATGACAGTTTTATTACCATTTTGTATATTTTTTAATAAATGCGCTTCTGCAAATCCTCCTTTACCAAGACTAGTAACCCAAACATGATTTTTAAAAACATTATACATTTCTTTTGTTATATTTGTGAAACATAACCAACTATAATATGAACATCCTTTTAAATTCAAATATTTTGTTAGCGCTATTTTGTTTTGTTGATTATCATTGCACTTTTCAATAGTTTGATATATTTTTAAACAGTCTAAACCATTTTTGTTTTTTAAAAAACTATAAATATTTTTATCAAGATTTTTTGTAGAATCTAACACTTTTTTCATTTGAATTTTATTATTTGACCATATAGTGTTTTCGATTAGTTTTAAAAAAAAATCTTTTGATGTTTCTTCTACTGGTGTAACCGCTCTAACGGATTTAATAGCAGAAATACCTGTTATTTGTAAATCTTGAAAATCTAATGAAAATTTTTTATTCATTATATATACTATTAAATTATAGTTTACACTATATAAAGAAGATTATATCACTTTTGAATTTAAATTTTAATACTTGTGCAATATATTACGGATTATTATTATTATGAGTAAAATATGTTTTATAACAGCGATTTATGGAGGATATGAACAATCATGTAAAAAGTTTGTAAAACAATCAATTGATACAGATTTTATTTGTTTTACAGATAACAATAATATAATTAATAATGGGTGGATCATTGATACAACACCATATCATTTAATTAATAAAAGCAAAATGGATGATGGCACTTATATAAATTCTTTATGTAACAATAAACATACTTTTAATATCGCAAAGTATTATAAGCAATCATTTTTAAACATACCCATATTAGATAAATATGATGTTATTGTGTGGTTGGATGGAACAATTGAAATTATATATGATAAAACATCTGAATATATATTAAATAATATTTATAAAGAAAAAATAATCGGTTGGCATCATGAACATCGCCATGGGAATTTACTTAGAGAAGTAAATGCTTCCCACAGTAAAGCCTGCGGAAGGTATGCTACCACAAATTGGAACGGTCAATCTCAACCATATCAAGATGTTCCTAAACAATATAAATGTTATTTAGAAGACGGTTACGACGATGAATTATTTTTTAAAAATATTAAATCACATACTCCGCATATGGGGGTGTGGATTACTTGTTTTGTAGCGTTTCTTCAAAAAGATAAAGATGTTAAAAACTTTTTAGATATGTGGTATTTACAAACTTTAAAATATACAACACAAGACCAAGTAGGTTTTCCTTATGTTTGTCAAAAAACAAATATAATACCTTTTACATTACCCAATAATGAAATATATGGAAGTCATCCTCACAGAAATACAATGTTTTATGTTAAAAATGGCCACGGAAAGTAGAAATTGCGTTTTAAATGTTAAAAGGTGTAATTATAGTTTACACTATATATCGAATATATAACCTCGGCGCTGATTCGCTCTAATTTCTTTTTCTTCAATCATATATTTTTTTATCATATCCTCTAATAACTCTAATTTTTCATCATAATTTTGTTCTGTTATTATCATATCAAAATGAGAATTATCTAATTCAATTACATCATTTTCTGTTATTGAATTAAAACATTCAGTATGTTCATCATAATATTCTGCATATTTTTTTTTAGTCTTGCAATACGTTCATTTTCACTAATATCTATTTTTATTAGAAACCAATTGTTTTCTTTCAATGTGATATATTCATTGTTCAATCGCAAATCATCCAATACAACATTATTAGCTGATTTTATATCTTTAAACATTGAACGAATCCAAACATTACTATCAATTTCTCGCATTTTTGTAGCGAAATTTATTAATAATCTTCTATCTTTGTATTCCATATCGAATAATTCAATTGCTAAATTTTTTAATTTTTTTGCAAAAGATGTTTGTTTAAAATTATATTTTGTATGTAAATAATCTGATAAATGTGTTTTTCCGCTACCCATCTTGCCACAAATTGCTATTCTCATTTATTAATTATATATAACATTTTAAACTTATAGCATTTATACTACTATACCACGAAGTAATAATTCTTTTGAATTTTTTAATCTTTCCATTCTATCATTTTTAAATGCAAAATCAGGAGAAGCCATAATTTCAGTTTTTGTACAGCATTTTGGATTCGAAGGAGGACAATTATGACAAATTGGAGTTGAATCATATTTTCTATAGGCTTTTCTTGTAACACCAAGTGGCAATTCACAAAAACCATCATTCAAACATTTTCCAAATTCATTCGGATAATTTTCATTTGCTTTATAAAATGGGCAATCTGTATTATCCAAACAAGGTCTATCCCAAGTGTTACCGGCACGAGTACAATTCGCTTCCGGTCTAATAGAAATATCTTCAAAGCATAAATATGAATCATCTATAACTCGACGAAAAATTGAGCGTGATTTATAATTTTCAGGACAAACACGTTTATATTCACATTGGTATTTTCCTGAATCATCTTTATCATATTCACAAGTATTTTTTGCTTTAAATTCCGTTTCAGCTCTCTTATTTGTTTCTTTTAAATAGTTTACAACCGTTGGATCATTTTGAATAGTTGAACCCCAAAAATCTCTATTATAAACATGTTTCGCATATTCGCCGGCTTCACCAGTACATACGCTCTTTCCAGCAAGTAATGTACATCCAGGATCTTCTGTCACATCTGATATTGATATATATCCTTGTTTTTCTAACCAGCTTCTAGTTCCAACACTAAAAGGTATATAATAAGAACCACCTAATGCAGCTGATCTTGTTATTCCTCCTTTAGGTTGAAATACATATTTTGTAATATCTTCAACAATATTTTTTGGTAAGTCTTTGTTAATGAAAAGTGAATGAGAAAATCCAAAAGATTCATAATTTTGTTTCAAATAAGGATATCTGTATTGTTTGCATGATATTTTGGTTTCTCTAAGACCTTTCATGGTGTATTGTGCAATATCAATCAAATTTTCATCAATTTTTAATGGTACAAAATGTAGTTTCATTTCATAAGACATATTAAAAATATAATCGTTTGGATGAGATGTTAACAATGCAATTGCATCCGCTTCTTTGTTTTTTAAAGCATTTTTTGCAATCTCTGGATTCGAATAATATACAATTTTAATATTTTTTTCTTTCAAATTCAAAAAATTTATTAATTTTTTCCATAAAATATCAGTATATCCATTTTTGCATAAATATATCGTTTTATCTTTTATTTCAGATATAGAATTGTATTCTATTTCAGAATTTGCAAGTTCTACTAAATAAAAAGAAATGTCCTTGATATGACTTAAATAATCGTATGGATATGAATTGTTTTGTTTTTTTTCTAAAATGATATTTTCTGGTAATAATGCGAGATC
>MDTC01157648.1_pt1 | contig 13296 bp, 14 predicted proteins | sample 811181 | NCBI WGS metagenome assembly MDTC01 (sample SAMN05326644, study PRJNA326480) | marine metagenome | isolation source: seawater | place: Pacific Ocean: North | collected 2011
ATAAGCCCCGTTGCGGTTGTGGCGAGGGAATCTACAAACGCGATCAATGCCGCTTCGGTCAGGTCGTTGTCACCGATGTCGGAGCCTACTACTCCATAAAGCGTAAAGCTAAGGTCAACGCCCGTTGCTAGGAGAGAGGTCAAGGAGTTTTCGTGGCAATACAGAGAGGTCAATGCCGTCAAACCCGAAACATCGAGTGAGGTCAAGGAGTTTTCGTGGCAATACAGAGTGGTCAATGCCGTAAAGCCCGAGACATCGAGTGAGGTCAAGGAGTTGTTGTTGCAATACAGAGTGGTCAATGCCGTTAGTCCCGATACATCGAGCGAGGTCAGGGAGTTGTTGGAGCAAGACAGATAGGTCAATGCCGTCAAACCCGAAACATCGAGTGAGGTCAAGGAGTTGTTGTAGCAATACAGAAGGGTCAATGCCGTCAAACCCGAAACATCGAGTGAGGTCAAGGAGTTTTCGTGGCAAAACAGAGTGGTCAATGCCCCTTTCTTGCCGCTAGAGGCACTGGTAGCACTCCAAATGTAAATTTCCGTGGGGGCGCCGCCATTGTGTGGGATGGATAGATTAAGGTTGGCATCTGCCGCAATGGCTCCATAGACAGGTGCGCCTCCGTCCACTGAGTAACAGATGCCCGTAGCCGACTCCGTGCCATCATGTTTTACCGTGATGCTTATGTTGCTGGTCTTTGTACTGACCATTCTGACGATACCTGCTGGGTTCCCTGCTGGTATGTCGGAGAGTTTCGCGTTTTTACTGCCCCCGTCTACAGTGACGTTAAATTGCCAACTGGTAGGCAAAGATTCCCCTCCCCCTCGATACTCCATCACCTGCCCCGTGTCCTCGGTCTTATAAACGGTGCCGACTGCCACACCTGTCAGGGCATAGGCGGCTTCTTTGTTGGCGATAGAGGTGGGTGCAGATTCTGCTCCAAGGTTTGTTCTGGCGGTTGAATTATTTGAACTCTTTAAAAAAGTATCTATATCGGATGTTACAGTTACGTCAGGCATAATTTTTAGTGGTGTTAGGATTAAGGTTGCTTATAGTAAGTGGTGCCGTCGGGTTGGGTATAACGGGTACCAGAAGGAGACCGATAGAAACGGCTGACAGTGGATATAGTGGACACAAGTGTCCGAGCCCCAATCCGAACGATACTTAAACCTATACCCAGCATATCTGTTAAGCTTGGTTGTAGGCAACAGCAGAACCTGTAGCCAAAGTGAATCCCGTGATCTGCCCGTAAAGGACGTAACCTGCGGGGTATGTAGGTGTGGTTCCGTTGTCCCCAGAAGAACTTAACTCAGCCCACGTTAGTGCAGAAAGAGTAGACTCTTCAATGAAAGATATGGCACAGAAATCGCCAGCTACTGCCCCTGTCGAAGGGGTTGCAATGATGGCTCCACTCTGCCCGAAAGATTGTTTTTCGATAGTGCTAGGCATGGTATATTATAGTTTAGTGATGATAAGTTGGGCTTCAGATATTGTCAGAGATGTTCCCCCGTCCGTGGACGATTGATACACAACCACAACATCATTAGCGTCTAAGGAAAGAATACCGTGAAGGGATACGTTTGTCGAATCATTTGCTGATCCTACTTCTGCCTCTGCGGCGATCCCCGTAGCAACAAAAGTGGAGGCTGAGTTATCATACTGGTAGAGCTCGAATCGGTAAGTTTTGTTATGGTCACCTTCCGCGGTAACTGAAGCACTCACTTGGTAAACGCCTGTTGAATCAGAAACCTCGATCCCGTTGAGTGTCGCATGGTTAGGGTTCAGGGTTGCGCTAAGGCCGTTTGTGTCCCAAGATATTATAGCCCTAGGAGTAGCATCCACTGATGCCTCTGCGATAGTATTTGCTGTAGTGTAGAGTGCACCATATTGGGTATCCACTACGTCCTTGACGAAAGCTGTGGTAGCCAACTTTGTAGAGTCGTCGGTAGAAGCTTGTGTGGGGGCTGTAGGGTTGCCTGTTAATGAAGGGGACGCAAGAGGTGCGAGGGACCCAATCTCCCCCTGTACGAAAGCTGTGGTGGCTACCTTAGTTGTGCTATCCGAAGAGGATGGGGTTGGTGCCGCTGGGGTTCCTGTAAAGGTAGGGGATGCGAGGGGCGCAAATGACCCCATCTCATTCTGGACGAACTCAGTCGTAGCCACCTTAGTTGTGTTGTCTGAGGCGGCTGGGGTTGGGGCAACAGGTGTCCCTGTAAAGGTAGGGGATGCAAGGGGTGCAAAAGAAAGTAGCTCCCCTTGAACGTAAGCTGTAGTAGCAATAAGTGTGGAGTCATCGCCTCCTGATGGGGTGGGTGCTGAGGGGGTGCCTGTTAGCGTCCCATCTGCTAAGGGGGTAAAATCAGCTAAGACATCCTGAACAAAGGCGGTGCTAGCCGCTGATGTGGAATCATTTGATTTTGTAAGAGTAGGGACATCAATCGCCCCCGCAGTCAAATCGACGGACCCTCCTGTTATGGTAGGGGATGCGTGGGTGTTACCCGAACCGAAAGAAACCCCATTGATAGAACCTCCCGAGACATCTACGTTGTCGGAGTTTTGAACCCCCATTGTGCCTGCCGTGGCAACATCCGATATTATTACAGTTATGTTATCACTCATGATTACAAGGAGGTCCTTTCTTTCTCGATGTTTATATCCCCACGCAACACTCGAGTTGTGCCGTTGGGTCGTGTCATTATGACGTCGTATTTGTAGTCTAATCCAGAACGGAGGGTCTTGGTATCCGATGGGCTTAAACTTAACTCAAAAACACCTGAACCAGAAGAGGTCTCAGATGTAGTAAAAGATGTGATAACCTTACCGCCCTCTACCAACCGTATGTCGGAAGCCAGTGCGGAAATATCACTAACTGGATCCCCATTCGCCAACGCGAAAGTGGACACGAACGAGAAGTTCGTGTCCCTTTCGATAGTTAGCGGGTGGTTAGTTGTGGAAGGCATATGCTATACATACCCCTTTGTTCGATACAGTTTAAGGGCAAACTGGTTGGGGGACAAACCTGCGTTCTCTTTGTCAGCGAGCATTTCACTGATCTCCGCCAGCTTCCTCTTATCCATAGATGACTTAGGGTTAAACTCAGTTCCATGGACCGTCTTGAATAATTCAATGGCCTTCTGAGGATCAGCTTCCGCTGGTTCAGGTTGGGCTTCGGGTGCAGGTTGGGCTTCGGGTTGGGCTTCGGGTTGGGCTTCGGGTTGGGCTTCGGGTTGGGCCTTAGCCGCCTTAGCCGCCTTAGCCGCCTTAGCCGCCTTAGCCGCCTTAGTCTCCGCCTCAATCTTAGTTAATGGGATTCCCCCTGTAGTGGCTTTTTCCATCATACCACTTTTTACGGCGGCCTCTAGCGCGTCAGGAAAGCTATCCTCGTCAGTGGGCCCTGCAATGGCTGTAACTACATCTTTGGTTTTAGCCCCGAGTAGATTACCGACATCGTCTAATGAGACGTCACCGAGATCTTGAAGTCCAACTTTAGCAGAACGGACTAACCCGTCAACAACTTGCCCTGCGCGGTTGAGTCTTTTTTCTCTAGGTTCCGTGTAAGCCTTGCCAACGTCAGAAGGAGTCACCTTGCCCATGCCTGATAGGGCATAGTCAGCGGCGTCTGCTACTGCTTTACCAGCATTATTAACGCTGTCTACCATTGCTTTTCCAGCTTGGTTAGCCGTAATCCTAGCGCCGTCTGCCATTGCTTTACCAGCGTCTTCGACCTTTCCACCCCCAACCATAATCATTTTGACTACATCTTGTGGTGTAACATCACTTAGGTCATCCATGGCTAAACTTGCCATCCTTTGCAGGTCCTTAAATGTCATAATATTTTTATAGTTAAACACCACCCCACCCCCGAAGGGGTGAAGTGGTGAAGGTTAACTTAGGCGGCTGGTGTAGACGAGTCGCGCTTGAATAGGATCACGAAGCCATACTGGGTCTTGATCGGCTTGGAAGCTGATGCTAGGACACCGCGGAAGAAACCAACGGTTCCATCTGGGTTAGTAGTGGCATGTGGGATGTTCAACCAGTTGAACTTACCTTTGTAATCAACAGGATCAAAAGTAATACCGTTTGATCCACCGAAGGGGTTAGGAATCTGAGACTCCATTACCTCTGAGTGACACACGAATGCGGCCTCGATGGGTGCGGCGTCGTAAGCAGGGTTGTCTGCTACGATTCCACTTGCGGTGGTGTAAGGAAGAACGCGAGTAAGTGCTCCAGAGCTAATTGTAAAGCGTGGGGCAAGATCGTCTACCAAGTGGTAGAATCCGCGGAAGGACTTCTCAACACCGAGAGGTGCGATGAGGTCACTCACTGCGGACTGATTGTATCTTACGTCGTCGCGGAACTCAGCTTCAGTTTGTAGCTGATACGAAGCTTCCGAAGAACAGATGAGACCAAACACAGGGCGGCCATTCTCCCGACCGTAGGCGTTACGTCCAGCACCTTTACGGACACTGTTGAAGTAAACCTTGTCGAGGATAGCGTTCGAGATATTAGCCGCAGGGCTAACGTCTGAGTTGCTTGCTCCCGATGTTGAGAGGTCGAGTCCGTCGATGGAGTTATCAAGGGAAACACCCTCGAAAGAATCATCAGCGGTACCGTCTCCGTCTCCGTCAACTGTAGATAGGATTGCAGTGCCAGAGGCAAGGCAAGAAACTAAGTTTTCAGAAACGCGCTCATACTCGTCGCGGTAGCGGTTTTCCCAAGTGTAAGCAGTAGCCTCGGTCATCAGATCCATGATAGCACGGATTTGATCCTGACGATGTGCGGCGAAGCGGAGGTCCTCAAGCGAAAGCTTAGGGGACTCGACCGATGCACGGCGTAGGTTGTAAGACTTAATCTTCTTACTGAAGTTGATGTAAGAACGAGTATCCTGATCCGTGAGATCGCCGTCGCCGTCTAGATCACCACCAGCGGCACCTGCGTGTTGCTTGGAAGCCTTAGCCAATGGCTGGGTTCCAGTAACCACAGAACTGTTGAGAGTGTCAGAAGACTCAGTGATAGCGATGTCATGCCAGTTAACGCCCGCGGTGTTACCAGCGGAAGCGGTAGTAGGCAGGGCACGGTCATAAATAAGTGTCTGCTGTGTGTAGCCCATTCCCTCAGGGAACGGAGTTTGTTTAATAAGGTCCATCCACGGTGAAGTGTGGAGGGTCGTTTTGTGGATGTCGGAACCGATGCGACCAGCCTCTTGGACGAGTGCGGCATCAATAGCGGACAAACCAGTATCTGAAGAAGATGCGAATGACATGATATTATAGTAGTATGGTGTTAAAGTAAGTCACATAGCCTGCGATTCAGGCCGATGTATGGATTGTTTGTATAGGGCAGAACATCCTTTACTAGAACTACGTTCCGTCTACAGCGTAGATGTGGCGAGAGCAACCATCGGAGATCTTATGTAGGCAGGGTTAGAACCCTTAAGGTAGCTAAGTGAACACTAGGACTATTTTAGGCTAGAACAACCATATTCCTTAACTATCCATAGTTAACCAAAAAAGGGGGGCTGTGTCAACCCCCCTTTTTTATTCTAGGCGAGTGCCATTTATAGGGCACCGAGTTGGCTCTCTAGAGCTTCGGCAAACCCTGAGGATTCGGATGCCTTACTTCCGCTAGGTAAGGATGAAGCGGGCCTCCCAGATAAGGAGGGTTCCACTGAGTCATACTCAGCTAGCTTAGCTGTTAGGGCATCTGTTTCCTTTTGAGAGGAAATAAGCTCTCTAATAATGTGGGGGAATAATTGTCCCGCGAGAGACGAGTAGGCAAAGTCTACTGGGTGGACCGCTTGGGGGTCAGCCTGTGCGGCCTTGGTTTGAAGGTCCTCCATGTTGACTCCCTCAATGTCCACTATTAGGGGTAGCTTCTCTACCATGCGTGCGGACATCGTGCGGGTAGCATTTGCTCTGTTTTGGAAGCGGGTGGCCGCCTCAGCTTTTTCTCTTTGCTCCTGCACTAAATTGGCCTCTCTTAATGCCGCATCCACGTCTTCACGTAGCTGGTCCCTACGGTCTAGAATGGGGTCTAGGTCAGCCGCTAGGCGATATAACGTGGCGCGGTCTCGGTCTGATGCTGTAGGCATTAGCTCCTTGATTTTCTCATCTTGGGTTTCATCGTCCAAAATAAACAAGGTGTCTAATATTTCTTCGTAAGGAGCCTCATAAGCTGTTGCTATTTCGTTGACCCGATCTAGGATTGCTTGCATTGGTTCAGTAACTGAGGCTTTGTAAGACGCAGTAGCCTCTAGGTCACTTAGCATTTGGCTATCTTCAAATTCTTTTATTCGTTGGTGTAAGGCGTCTACATCTTTGTTGTCGGCAATACCCTCGAACTCTAACAACCGAGACTCATACTCCTCAATCTTTTGAAGATGCTTCACCCTCTCTTCTGAGAGGTTCTTGTTACTAGCCTTCATTCTCTGAAAAGCAATGGCGGCTTTAGGTGTCCAATCTCCGTTCTGGTCACCATCAAACTTCTCAAGCAAGTCAGCGGGGTAGTCACTTACATGGCTATCATCGGTGAGAACTTCTTCGACGGCGGGTGTCCCTGTTTCCTCCGCCGTGATTTCCTCGGAACCTTCGGGTTCACCGTCGTCACTGGGGGTGGGGGGATTCAAAGCGTTTTCTAGCGCCTCATTAAAAGCAAACGCAGGTGCAGGTTCGGATGCATCGGGTAACCCGTCAAGAGGGTTAGCACTAGCACTACTATCTACGGGGGCTTCAGTAACCTCTGGGGCTACTTCTGTATGTGTGTCCATTCTTCGTTTTGTGTTGGGGTTGTTGTCATTTGAGAGTTAACTGGGGGGTGGCCTAGATTTTCTAGCTCTCGAAAAGCATCGCAGAATCCTGCGTACCAAGCTAGGTTTGAACTGTTTAGACCATCTTCTACTTTAATTGAACCTCTGTGGGGTCGGTAGTGCTCTTTAAGGGATGCGACGGCTGTAAGAAATAAAGGGTTGTCTATTATTTCTCGTAGCTCTTTCTGATTGTTCACATTTTTAAACCACCGATTAAGGGGGCTAGGCAAAGCAGGTTGTGGTGCCTCAACGAGGTCTTTTTGTTTTCTTTTCCAAAACATAGGTAGCTAAACAGGGGGTTAAGTATTTTCTTCCCTGAACTTTAGCGCGGCAGTGGCGTCTCGTAAAGACTGTTCTTGCTGAAATTTATCTCTTTTTATCTTGAGGTCTAGTGCGGCCTTTTCCTTCATGATAGTCATCTTGACTAAGTGGGCCTCATAAGCTGGGTCATTCTGTGGTGGCTGGGCGGGTCCCCCACCCTGAGCCTGCATAGCTTGCATCTCAGCTAGCTCCTCGGGTGTGAGCCCAAGTTGTTCTGCTTCTTCAGGAGTTATATCTCCTTGAGCAGATCTCTGCGCCTCAAGATTTTTACGTTGTTCACTCTCAATATGCTTCGTCGTATTATTGATGACCTCTTCCGCGTATTGCAATGATTGCTTGGCCGCGGATACTGATCCCTTCAAGGAAGGATCAGCCGATGCCAACTGTATAGTCTGACTTATATGTTCATATAACGCCTGAAGTGGAGCCATGGCTTCTACGGGGTCTGCTTCCCCTGAATTAATAGAAGATAGGATCTCGTCTAGCATCTGGGAATGCCCAATAAGGTGCACCCCGTGTAGCTCGGTCTCAAATACAGGGACCTTGCCTCCTTGCATAAGCTGTTGGTTTTCAAAAAAGACAACCTTGTCATCCACAGTTTTTCTCTGGTCTCCCGTGTCGGGTGCATATCGGTCGGCAAAATCGGGGCCAACGCGGGTACTAACAATATCGCGGGTAAGCTTGCGCCGCCCAGTCTCATCAAACTGGCCCTGTATTCCCTGTAGTTCTCTGAGAGCTACAAGTCGGTTAGCTTGGGACCCATTTCCAATAGCGCGGACAGCCTTAGTCTTCGAGGTGTCGATTGAGGAGATTACTGACGCAGGAACACCACGCTCTTCACATCTACGGAAGAAAGCTAAAACTTGTTTGTCTTTACCTGAATGTGCTACAATACGCTTAGTCATTTCCCGAAGCAAGCGGCCCCACGAGGAATAAAATAAGTTTAGGGTAGCTCCACTTAATCGTGTGGCTACATCCATGTCAGCTACCACCTGCATTTGGTTTCGGTATGGGGAGCTCTGCTCGGGGCCATAGGTGCTGACCACATCCGTGTTCATGGCTAGCTGTCTAGATAGGTCATCTAAAGCAGGTTTGACCGCGGTACCTAAGTTGGCGATCGGCCGCTCAACAAAATTTACATTGGGTGAGATTACGGCATACGATCCATAAAAAGTAAAGTCTAGCTCCTCAAGGGCTCGTTGGTCCTCAGGTTGAATCATGGCTGTTGACCCGATCATAGCCCCATCAACCATCTGGCATCGTAGTCTGTTAGAAGTTTGTATGTGTGCAAATATACGTTGACCAAGCCCCCTAACAGAATGGTATGTTCCATTAGAACCAACACCTAGACTAAAGAAAACAAAAGCCTCTTCTGCATCCTTGTATCGAGATAGTTCTGAATACATGAAGGACTTAGGTTGGTCCTCAGTGCACATGTAATGAGAAAGGGTGCCATCCATTTCTCGGACTAAGAAGTGTAACACACTTACTGTAGGGTTTTGGAAACCAATATATAGGTCATTGTTTTTGAAAGATGCCTGAAGGGCTTCAAAGTCACCATGTCCTGACGAATACCTATGGGCAGTGCGGCCGTCCGTTCGTGCGTTGGCTAACATTACCCTCTTAACCTCAGGAACGTCCCATCCTTTTTTAGTGGCGGGGCCCTCATTTTGTATAAAAGCATTTAGCTCATGCAGGTGATATTCCCTACGTATAATTGCAACGTCGATGCCCTCTTCAGTGGCAGGACTCTGGCGGGGTATGAGTATATCCTCAAGGCCACCTACGCGGAACTTCCAATCAGTCGGGTTGTCAAAATATGATATGCCAACACCGTGTTTAACAAATGTGTTACAGAGCCTAAGGTAAGAAGAGTGGAACTCAGGCCATGATCGTAGCAAGTGGGTCAACTCTTCAGAGATAATTTCCTGCGCTGACATTCTCTCAGCCAATTCCCCCTCAGTAACCACAACGTCAACAAACCTCTCAAGAGACGAGTAGAGATCTACGTAAGCTGATAGTGATATGTCTAGGAGACGCTGGCTCTCGCCAAAATTTAAATTAGTCTTAAGACCCTGACCTGATGCCTCTAGCTTGCTCTGGTCATAGGGGGGCACCCCATCAAACATAGCATCCACTCGAGCCCTCTGGAGAGATGATCCCTCATCTGCTCGCCTCAGACTCTGGTATATCTCGATTGCTGATTTGACATCTTTAAGGCGACTCTTAACGGGGTTCTGCTTTTCATCAAGGGAACCCAGTCCTAAATTGTCAAACCGAGTAAGGGGGTCAGGGGTAAGGGATGCTTGACCCTCGTTCTTGGAAAAGTTGTTGCCCTTTTTATTACGAGACATAGCCATAGAATAGCGACAAATGGTTCAGGGTCAAGGGTAAAGGTTAGGCTGTCCCAATTTCTTAGTTGACCGAGGTTGGTAACTTACTATATTATGTCTACACATGAAATAATATATTTTGTTCAATGGCATCAAAAAAAGACAGCAGATTAACAAAAGCGGGGGTGAGTGGTTTCAATAAACCAAAGAGAACTCCCGACCACCCCAAGAAGAGCCACGTTGTGGTTGCTAAACAAGGGGACAACATTAAGACTATTCGGTTTGGGGAGCAAGGAGCTAAGACCGCAGGCAAACCCAAAGCGGGGGAGTCTAGTAAGATGAGGGCTAAGCGTAAAAGCTTTAAAGCCCGCCATGCCCGCAATATTAAAAAGGGGAAGATGTCGGCCGCCTACTGGGCTGACAAGGTCAAGTGGTAACCCCAATAACCACCCAATCATAATTATATGGCAACACCAAAGAAGAGCACCGTTAATAAAGCAGGGAACTACACCAGACCCACCATGCGTAAGAACTTATTTGAGAAAATAAAGGCAGGTGACAAAGGAGGTAAGTCAGGTCAGTGGTCCGCCAGAAAGGCGCAGATGCTGGCCAAGCAGTATAAAGATAACGGTGGCAGGTACAAATAGTGCCTCCCCCAAATAACCCTCAGTATATTATGGCAAAAGCACCATCTCAAAAAAGTCTAGATCGCTGGACCAAGCAAAAATGGAGGACCCCCTCAGGTAAGGATAGCGGGGAGACGGGTGAGGTTTATGCCCCATCTAAGACCATTTCAAAATTAAAAAGCTCGAAAAAGGGTAGGGCCAAGCTCGCGCAAGCTAATAAGAAAAAGCGTAAAGCTACTGCATCGGGTAAGCAATATGCAAGCCACGGGCTACATAAAGGCAGGAAGTCAGCCTCCTATTGGGCAAACAAGGATAAGAAGTAGACTTACCAATCCTTGTAAATGTAAAGCCTAGCTTTCGTTTTTAAAAGGTTCCATATTGCTGGAGAACCTCTCCAAGAGCTCATCAGCCCTCCATGCCACCGCACACAAGTGGTATTTCGCTTCTTCTCGGTCCCCTCTTTGGTAGGCTTCCTCAAAATCCATGAGGTGCCTACATATCTGATTACCATCCCCGACGCTGGCGTCTACATCCCAAATCATGTCCTCATTTCCAGCATGTTTCAGATTTGAGTTATAGGAGTGAATGGCTTTGGCTACATGTGCCCTTGGGAAGTATCTAGTTATGTAGTGTAAAACACGGGCTTTATTCCGCTCGCTGTCGTCGTGTGGTAATATTGTATTACGTGATTCCATATATAAGTGTTAAATTCGGGCGCCATGCTACGTTTAACTCCATGCGTAGTCAACCAAATGATCTATGGTCGAGGTGGTTCTACGGTTATCATAGGAGTATAGGTGAACCCGCTCTACAGATCCGTCGTAGTAAGTAGGAACAATGTATCTCTTACCACTGTTCCTGCCTCGTTTAGTGGGGGTAGTCCTAAATAGCATGCCCTTTTCTGTAATGGCATAGTCAGGATATAGGGGAGCTAGCGGTTTAGCGTGTTCCTTATATAAAATGGTATCAATATCCCAGCTTGGGCTTTCTGTAGCACCCTGTGGAACGGCACCTTTGATAGTAATCGTGGTTCTCTTTCCCTTATCCGTGGTTACGTATGCCCTAGCTTTTCCACATTTATGGTGGATCCTAATTTGTGAATCCTCTTCAGGGTTAGGTTCTACGTCCACCCGCTTCCTCCTAAATAACCTAAAGTCCTCTGTAGTGTAGTACAGACGTGCTACAGGAATAATGTGGTATGGTTCGTGTGTGGTGTCCATGGTCAGGGGGTCAAAATAGGGGGTTAATTATTAGGGGTCAAGGGAAAAGGAAAAAACTTTAATTATACAGGGTTCAGGGTTCGGGGTTTAGCGGAATGTGCGCGGTAGCGCGAGTTACCTAAAACAGAGCATCAATTGGTTACTGAGTTCTGGAGAAAGTTTATATAACTAATATGTATATTGTATTAGTAAAAAAACCTTTACCTGACACGTCGTAACCAATTGATGCTCTAAATATATTGAGGCAAATTGAGACCCCCTATATTGCCCTGCATCCCTTATACTGTAAGGGCTAGCGGTGTTTTGGTGACTCGGCCATTTTAGCTTAGAGCATCAATTGGTTACGAGATCGCTATTTTACGGGCGTTTTTATAGGAGCACCGTGTATTCACATTGTGACTACCCTTGAAACCAAATATAATTAACCAATTGATGCTGTATGCATAATGTGTTTACCGAGTTTACCCTCTTTTTGGGGCACCTCGACTTTTCCGTTTTGCACTCTTTTTTCTCCTCTGATAATAATCCCTCTGATATGCCCGCTCTTTTTCTGCATATTCAGGATCCTCTTCTCTTCGTTTCTTGAGACGCCCACGTATCTCATCTCGTTTTTCGTCATACCTTTTTTTCTGATACTTGAGACGGGCCTCCCTATTGTTCTTATAGTATTCCCGCTTCTTGGACTGGTATTCTCTCTTGGTCATCTTTGCCATGGCGGAGTCTACCCAACTAGACGAAAATGGTCAAATTTTTTCACACACCCTCATATATTATAAACTGCACGCGCAAAAAAATGTCATGACCCACCCGTGGCGTATCCTGCACACGCACAACTTCGCACAATGGAAGTAATGCGTGGAAGCTAAGTCATTGATCCTTAGTCACTTACAATATTTCATGGGCTGTAATATGATATTACAACATTCCCTTAAGGGAAAATGGCAAATGGCTCACGGTGCATGGTTCATGTATCACGTGAAGCAATCGCATGGTATCATGCCATGCTCCCACATACGCGTAAACTCCAAAGGAGTTGAACCCTGCACCCTGCTTACTGTATCGGTGAAGCGGTTGGCAATATAGCTGACAACGCATCGCCACCCATGACAATCGGTTATGGGATTACGGCATCATGATGCACTCAGCATAACCCACCGTTTCACCACACATTATGACAAACATCAAAATACAAGACCTCGCTGGAATGAACTTCAAACAAGTTACCGCCGCCGCAACTAAATCTCTGCTAGAGATTGCTAGCAATCAGATAAGCATCACCAAGTCCGTAGGACTGTGGAGGGCGGCAATAACCCTCAAATCCCCTCAAGAAGATAAACTGAAAGCTTCAGCTTTCGCTTTCAACTACTGTCTATCAGCTTTAGAAGCTGGGGGAATGGATAAATACCAAGCAAAAAGCTTGGTAAATAATGCCAGAGGATCTGCCATGCTAGCAGAAAAGGTAATCGAAAATGGTTTAAAAGAAACCATTTACAATGCCGTTCCAGCCATGACCGCCGCAAAAGCTTGCAAAGCTTTGAAGGATGACGAAGCAATAGCTGAGGCTAACAAGCTGAAGCTTACCGCCAAAGGGAGACTCCCTAAGAAGGGAAAAGAGTTCTTCGGTCTGCTCCAAGACAAGGAAGCTCCTAAGAAGGAGCGCACCTCCTCTGGAGGGCGTCCTTCCCAAGGTGAAGCACCTAGCTCATCCTCTAAAGAGGATTCACTGGATAAACTCCAAATCGGAGTTGCCAGTTGCTTAGGCTTCCTAAGAAGCAATCTGAATCGCCTCGAAGAGGCAGACAAGCAAGCCGCTAGGAAAGAACTTCTAGCTCTCGTAAACCTGCTAGGCGAAAGCGTCTAAAGTCTCCGACTTACCACACAAGCCCGTTCACCTAACCGTGAACGGGCTTTTTTTGTGTCTTTTTTTCCCGCCTTCCCGCCTTCCCGCCTTCCCGCCTTCCCGCCTTCCCGCCTTCCCGCCTTCCCGCCTTCCC
>MDTC01195094.1_pt1 | contig 13296 bp, 11 predicted proteins | sample 811181 | NCBI WGS metagenome assembly MDTC01 (sample SAMN05326644, study PRJNA326480) | marine metagenome | isolation source: seawater | place: Pacific Ocean: North | collected 2011
GCCAGTAATCTCATGATGGATATTCCTGCTGCTGCGCTTGCAACAGCGGCAGCAGCAATTTTTATCCATGGGAGCGATAGTAGAGATTGGAGGTTCGTACTGCTCGCAGGGTTAGTCGCTGGATTAGGCGTGCTAGCGAAATATTCAGCGATCGTCGTGTTCCCCCCCCTCGTACTTTATGCAGTATTCCGAAATCGGGTGGTATACATTCTCGGGCTTGCTACCGCCATTGTCCCAGTAGGTGCCTGGTTTGTTCAGAATCTCATGGTATACAAGATCACGCATGTTCAATACCTGATGGCGCTTGAGCCGCAAGCAACGACCTGGCTATATGATACGCTCAATGCACTGGTGATCATTGGTTCCTGCTCCTTCATCGCCATTGCCCTTGTGCCGGTTATGTTCGTAAAACGTTGTTGGTTACCGCTTTGCCTTGGTTCTGTCGGCGCTTTGCTGGCTTTATTTATCCTAGGGGTAGTCCAGGAAAAGACCCAGTATGCCATCTGGTGCGCCTTTGGACTTGTTACACTTGTTTTTGTCGGTTGGGGAGTCGCACCACCAACTTTGGCTGCCACCACCAGGGTAAGCAGGTATCCGCTAACAATATTCTCACCGCAGCAAAGAGATGATTTATTTCTGTTGTTCTGGTTAGTGTGCATTCTTCTGTTCAGTATTTTTCAGGTGTATTTTCAGGCTGTCCGGCATTTGATTCCGGCACTTGTCCCCTTAAATTTGCTGCTGTTCAGAACACGGGTGAGCAGACAGCTGGCCGAGGGTGACTTCGCCAAAGGATGTCTTGTGTTTGTTTTACTCCTGCAAACGGGTACTGCCCTTTGGGTCGGCAAAGCAGACTACGCCTACGCAGACAGCTATCGCTCGTTCGTTCAGGGCTTCACTGATGCGCAGGCAAATGATCCTGCCAAAATCTGGTTTGTTGGTGATTGGGGATTCTTGTACTACGCAGAACGCGCGGGATGGCGAAGGCTCAAGAAAGACGGGTCGGAGCCTACCCCAGGGGATCTGCTGGTTATACCTGACAAGGTTAGTCGTCGTCCTTACCCAAGTGGAACAAGGAGTAGCCTGGAACAGGTGTTCACCTACCCGAACCATTATCGATTGTTGACGATGGACCGTTTTACAGGGGCGAGCTTCTACGCGAGCGTTGGTTACAGAGCGCCATATTTTATTTCTGGTGAGTCTCTTGAGACGTTTCGCGTGTATCGGGTTTTATAGGCAGGTATCTGCGCTGTCAGTAGCGGTCATGAACCTGCATGAAAATACATGAACCGAGGAGCCGAAGGGATTTTAACCGTCGGGCTAACTGGACACGTCCTTCCTCTTTAGAATCTCCAGCCAATAGGGTGTTTCTGCTGACCCGGCCAGCCCAGACGTCCACGAGAAGCGAGTATCGTTTTTATAAATTTTGACCATGCCCAACCGTTCGTAATTAGTTACATACTGTTCAAACCAATCAAAGATGAGGCGGTGAGATGTGCTCGTCTGAAGCCACGAAGATCGTATATGGACATAGACCAGGTATGTCGGTCTGACGGTTTCGATATCCTTTATCATCTCCTGCTGCATGGTCAGGGCAAGCCCGTGTTTTTCCATCAGCGGGTACATGTAAATGTATCCACTGGCAGATTGAAGGCCGGTGTAGAAATAGATCTGTGGTTCTGAGCCGATTATCGCGATTCGGTCCTCTGGCTGGCTGTTCTGTTTAATAAATTGGGCAATTGCCAGTGATTCATTAAAAGGATTTGCGCCGTAGGTATAGACGCTGACCTGGGCGGGAGTCATTTGCCATAGAAAGTTGCGTTGGAGGGAGAGGGAAGAGGCGAGTGCGATGACGACCGACGTTACGGCTAAACCCTGTCGCAGTGATTTTCTTTTGTCGGCGACAGGTAAGCTGCCAATGTAGTCAACTGTCACGCCGACAAGCAGGGCAGCTGCGGGAAGAAGCATTACAAAATAGTGGGGGCGGAAAAAACCACCGGGACAGATAGCAAGAAAAGAGAAAAGTGAGAAACTGCCGATAAATATCCTTGATCCGCGACTATTCCTACTGGCGGCGAATGGCAGAGCAAGTGCCACGAGCACCCATAGCAAAGGTGAAACAGCCGTGATACGGGTCGCCCGGAGAATGAACGCATCCCATGCCTGGGTGGGAGAAACCTGGGATGTGTAGGTCCATGCGTACTCGACTGTCCAAAACCAGAACTTTTCGAAGACACCTGCCTTAAACAATAGTAGGCCGATTAGCAGGTATGGGATAGCTGCGCCGACTATTGTGAGTCCAACAGGTAGGTATAAGAGTGCTGGTTTCCTGTCAGTATTGTTGGATGCCCAATCTGCAACGACGACCACCAGTGCCCAGGCAATAAACAGTGAGCCGTGCTGCTTGATGACAAACCCCAGGCCAAAACAGAGCCCGGCAAGGAAAAAGTAAACCAGGCTGGTCCTGTTGAGCGCCAGGCGCAGAAGAATTGCACCTGTAATGACCGGCAGAATGACGAAATGCTCAGCATTGGCGAAGACCCCCTGTACGGGATGGCCAACGGAAAGCACGGCAAAGGCAGCTGCGGCGGATACTGCAGCAGTGGCACCAAGAAACAGTTTGCTGAGGAAAAAAACTGCCAGAATGGTTATCAGGTTCACGCAGAGAAGACCCATGTGAATTGCTTCATGGGTTTGGCCGAAGAGTGACAAGATCGCCGCGTATACCGCGTAAATACCGGGAAGCTTCATGTTGTACAACAGTTGATACGGAGGAATCATTTGCAGGAGGAGCTGGCCGCCGTATGCGTACTCTCCTTCATCGCGCTCCAGAGGAACACCGATCAAGGCGTAGCGGGTCCCGAAAACCAGGAGCAGAATGCCAGCTAGCAATAGCCAGTGTATCCAACCAGTGGAGTCTCTAGACAATAAAATGTCGGGTCTCTTCACGATCGATGAGCGGAGTACAAGACTAACCTAGTAACGCTGTTCACAAAATGGCTCATTTTGACCCTGTCCGGGACCTGACAAAATCGTGGTCGGTTTTAGCACCATTCGCTTGTGTCTTAATTTTTTGTTAACTTTGCGCTTCAATTGTCTCTTGGAAGAGACGGAAATCTAGGTACAGAATTTGAACCTTTTCATCCCGGTGATCCTGCAAACGGGGTGTTAAAAGATAACAACAATGGATCTCTTGAGGATAAGAACATGGTAATGATGCGACAAGCGACGCTGGTAGCGCCCCGCGAAATTAGAATTGATGAGGCACCAAAGCCTGAAGTGGATGATGATAGTGTCATCATCCGTATTGAAGGGCTGGGCATCTGTGGCAGTAACCTCCACCTTTGGTATGGAGAGGGTTCGGCTGTGCCACTTGCCATGTTCCCGATGCCTGGCGCCCTGGGTCATGAACATGCCGGTGTAATCGAGGAAGTGGGGAAGAATATTACTAAGGTCAAGCCGGGAGATCGCGTTACCATTGATCCCTTTGAAAACGAAGCCTGCGGTGCCTGTGCCTATTGTAATATTGGTTATTTTCATCATTGTTCCAACCCGCTGAATTTTGGTATTGGCGGTTTTGCTGATTTTTTGAAAGCAAGTGAAAACGGGCTATACATCCTGCCGGACAATATCGAGACGCGGTCAGCTGCGGTCGTGGAACCAGCGGCCTGTTCGATCGCTGGGATTCGCCGCGCAGGTTTACCCGGCGGTGAAACCGTGGTCGTACTGGGGGCTGGTGTCCTGGGTTTGTCGGCTGCTGGAGCCGCAAAAGCACTGGGTGCGGGGAAGGTGATTTTACTTGCAAAACATGATTCCCAGGCACAATTGGCCGAACGTTTTGGTGCGGATGTTGTTGTTCGCAGCACAGAAGATGATGCGATGTCACAGATCATGGCGGCGACCGGTGGCGTAGGTGCAGACATGGTTGTTGAGACAGTGGGTGGCGCAGCGCCGACCCTCGATCAGGCAATGGATATCGTCAGACCGGCTGCCACGATCGTGGTTTTAGGTCTGTGGGATAATCTTTATCCACTGGATTCCTGGAAAGCAGTTCTGAAGGATGTAACCATGCATTTTTCTCTGACCCATGGTATGAAAGATAAGCGAACCGACTATGGCCTTTGCCTGGAGTGGATGTCGAACGGTATGGTGCCTGCACAGGATCTCTGTACACACTATCGCCCTCTCGATGATATACAGGCCGCCTTTGAACTGGCCGCAGACAAAACCCAGGGGGTCGTCAAGGTTGTACTTGAACCTTAGTTCTCGATAGACTCCAACCGGATATCAGTCAAAGGTCGACAGTGAAACTGTCGACCTTTGGACCTATGGTCAGCAAAATATTTGGTAGAAGTGCTATGTAAACTTATGTGCCAGGGGTTTTTTGCAGGCTAGTTGTCCGCTACTTCCTGTATTCGCCTAAGCTCAAATCCAGAGGCTTTGCTGATCGCAACCATGTCACCTTCTGTATTTGTTTCAACTTATTCTCGAATTTCACTTCTGCAGGTTCTATATAGTACCCTTGCGTTCCTTCTCCCACGTAAGTGCGATGGACATCGTCTCTGGCTACCATACCCATAGTCGAGCAGCCTTGAACCGCAAGCAGAATTACACTCGCTAAAACTAGTTTATACATTCTTGTATCCTTACCAATTAACCAGCCTAATAGGAGGACAGGTAACACGACGGGTTTTACTGGTGCAGCAGCACACTCACATCTATCTAGTCTGTCCATTATTAGCTTATCGACCAGGGGACGGGAATCTGTAGCAGCATATGGGGGCAGCAGAAAATTTGTCACTAGCCGGGCTCATCCTGTTGGCAATAATGTACACTCCGTGGGGAAAACTATTCAGCGGAGGGTCGCAATGACAGTAGAACTTGTTCCCCTGGCAACGGCCAGGATTACCTTGAAGGAGCCCCTGATCCTGGAAGGTACGCCAATGGGCACGCGCATGATTTTTGAGGTCAGTGAAGCCGAATACTTTGGTGACCGGTTGGCAGGAAAACTAAAAGGTCAGGCAGCAGCAGATTGGTTACTTGTTGGACCCAATAATGTAGGTACCCTGGATATCAGGGCAACACTCGAAACCCATGATGGTGCTCTTATTTACTCGGCATACAAGGGGCGGACCGACCTTTCAATAGCCGGTTCACCAATTTATGTTGCACCACTTTATGAAACTGGCGATGAACGCTATCTCTGGCTCAGCAAGATTCAGTGCGTAGCTAAGGGCATTGTTGAAGATAACATTCTGAACTATGAAATTTATGAATTGAAGTGATAGCCGTCTCGTTCTGGCATTGCTTCTGACTGACGCAAACCACAATGGCCAGGCAAGCCACAACTGACAGGAGGACCCACTGGTGATTACTGAAGATGCAAAGGAGCTAGGCTTTGATCTTGATCGGCTCGATCACGTTGCGAACAAGATATCCGAAGATATAGATAACGAACTCTATGATGGTGGGGTTCTATGTGTTTCTCGCGGAGGCAAGATAGCCGCGCATGGCGCTTTTGGTTTTGCGGATCGTGAGGCGAGCAGACCCATGGAAAAGGACAGTGTCTTTGTTTCCTACTCTATAGCCAAACAACTAACCGCGGTAATGGCCCTGAACCGGGTGGAACGTGGTGATCTGGCTCTGACGATGAAAGTGGCAGATGTGATCCCGGAATTTGGCTGTCGCGGGAAAGAAAATATCACTCTCTATCAGTTGCTTGTGCATACGGCAGGGTTAATGTTTGCCGGACCCATGGTGCGTCCTGAACAGATGGGAAATCTTGAAGCGGTGATCGCCGCAATCTGTGCCAGCGGTGTTGAAAGTGTGCCAGGCACGAGGGTTCATTATTCTGCCATTGCCGCCCTTGCCGTGGTCGCTGAAATGGTGAGGCGTGTGGAACCGGAACCTGTGTCCTTTCGTGAAATCATGCGCCGGGATATGTTTGAGCCCCTGGGAATGCACGATACAGCACTCGGCAAAAGACCTGATCTTGTGGATCGGTTGTGTCCAGTGGTGACCCGCTATAAATCCCAGGGTCTATTTGAACCGGAAGCGGTTGCTGCCCTCGGTCAGATGCTGACGGAGGAGTCGGAAATACCGGCGGGTGGGTATGTGACTACCGCTGCTGATATGAATATCTTCGCCAATATGCTGGCCAATGGTGGTGAGTGGAATGGGGTGAGAATCCTGTCACCGGCCATGTTAGATCTCATCTGCACTAACCAGACCGGTGAGGAGGAAAACAGTATCTGGTCATATCTCAAAGGCATGCGTGGCTGGGACATGTGGCCAGCCTATCTGGGTCTGGGTTTTTTCCTGAGGGGGGAGGGGATCTTTCCATCACCCTTCGGTACACTTGCAAGCCCGGATACATTTGGTGGTCTTGGCTCTGGCTCAACCATGTTCTGGATTGACCCGGAAAGGGATCTGGGGTGCGTCTATCTCGCTACTGGCCTGTTGGAGGAATCCTACCATTTCGAACGAATGCAGAAGGTATCCGACCTGGTGCATGCTTCCCTTGTTAACTAGGCGCACAGAGGGGCAGCTAGAGGCTGTTTTGGGAGCAAGGCGGAGGAAAAATTTGTGGGACCAACTAATTGGCTAACTGAGGTTTTAAATGATGCGGAAAAAATTTAACACGCCCTGGTACTGGGGATGGAACGTGCTGGTGTTCAGTGTTCTTGTTCAGGGTTTTACATTTGGCCTGTTATTCAGTTCCTTTGCCCTGTGGGTTGCTCCCTGGATGGAAGCTTTTGATGGTAGTAGGGCTGAAATCATGTTCGCTATCATGTTTGCCCAGATAGGTGGGGCCATTGCTTCACCATTTGTGGGCCAGGCTCTTGATCGTTTCCCTACCAGAATAGTGATGTCCGGAGGTGTTGCCGCCTTCGCGTGCGGTGCTGTCCTGCTTACTTTTACCACGGCGCTTTGGCAGATCTCTGCCATTTACCTCGTATTTATGGCGCTGGGTATGACCATGGCAGGCCCCATGGGATCCCAGGCGCTGGCGACGAGGTGGTTTCAGGCCAATAGAGGGCTTGCCATCGGCATTGCAACAACAGGGACGGCCGTCGGGGGCGCGACTATGCCGCTTCTCTCCGCATGGCTGTTGGAAGGTTATGGATGGCAGACGACACATCTTGTGGTTGCATCCGTGGCAATACTGGTTGTGGTTCCGCTTGCAATGCTCATCATAAAAACTACACCAGATGAAGCCGGGGTCGATATAGAGCCAGCGAGTTTCACCAGTACTGGTGAAGCAGTGCAGGCTGAAACTGAAGAGTGGACACTAGCCAGAATTTTTAGGGAACGTAATTTGTGGGTAACGATTATTGCCTTTATCAGCCCGATGATAGTGATTTCCGGGTTTATGGCAAATATGGCATCTTATGGTGCTGATGCAGGAATATCCGCGCGCAGGGCGGCCACCCTGATTTCTGCACTTTCACTTGCCATGTTCTTTTCCAAACTTGTATTTGGCTCGTTAGCTGACCGGTTCGACCACCGAATCCTCTATGGGGTTGGAATGGCCATGATCGTTTCGTCACTCGGCTTGCTGACGGATACCCATGGTTACACCGCCCTGGTAGCTATTATCATCCTAATGGGTGCTGGTATAGGCAGCATGTTACCGCTGGTGGGCGCGATTGTATCGACATCCTTCGATACAAGGGCGTTCGGCCGCGTTCTGGGCCTGGTGTATATGACTTTTTCATTTGCTGCAGTTGGGGCGCCGCTGGCAGGGGCCATTCGCGATCAGACCGGCAGTTACAACGGATTTCTCTATTTCAGCATGGTCATCATTGCTATCAGCACAGTGAGTATTTTCTGGCTTCGGGTACAGCCAAAACAGGTGTCTGATTAGTCTTTATCGTTTGAGCTGACTCAGGTCCCTGACCGCGCCCTTATCTGCACTCGTTGTGAGCGCTGCATAGGCCTGAAGCGCCGCGGAAACTACACGGCTTCTTTCTTCAACAGGCAACCAGGCCTTCTGATCCCTCGTGTCCATGGCCTTGCGGCGCAACTGGATTATGTCTTCATCTACAAGCAAGTTAATGGAGCGGTTGGGAATATCTATCTTGATGTGGTCCTCTTCCTCTACCAGGGCAATGGTTCCTTTTTCTGCCGCTTCAGGAGATGCGTGACCAATTGAGAGCCCGGAGGTACCACCCGAAAAGCGTCCATCGGTGAGTAGTGCACAGGTTTTGCCAAGGCCTTTTGATTTCAGGTAGCTGGTAGGGTAAAGCATCTCCTGCATACCAGGCCCCCCCTTTGGACCTTCATAGCGGATCAGGATTACATCACCAGGTTTTATCTCATCATTTAGTATCGCTGAGACTGCCGAATCCTGGCTTTCAAAAACTCGCGCTGGTCCTTCAAAACACCAGCAGCTCTCGTCTACACCCGCTGTTTTGACGACACAACCATTTTCGGCAAGGTTGCCGTATAAAACTGCAAGCCCGCCTTCTTCGCTATAGGCATTTTCCTGTGAACGTATACAGCCTTGCGTACGATCCAGGTCCAGTGAGTCAAAACGACAATCCTGGCTGAAGGCTTCCTGAGTCGGAACGCCACCCGGCGCTGCCCGGTAGAAGTGCTGCACTTCTTCTGTTGGATTGTTGATGACATCAAATTTTCTGATCGCTTCCTCCAGTGTAGGCGTATGAATAGTGGAGGTCTGGGTGTTGAGCAGTCCCGCACGGTTCATTTCACCGAGGATGCCAAATATTCCACCTGCCCTGTGAACGTCTTCAATATGGTACTTCTGTGTAGAGGGCGCAACTTTGCAGAGTGTTGGAACCTTGCGGGAAAGGCGGTCAATTTCGACCAGTGTGAAATCTACTTCTGCTTCCCGGGCGATTGCAAGCAGGTGCAGAATCGTGTTTGTTGAACCTCCCATGACGATATCCATACTCATGGCATTTTCAAAGGCATCGAAAGTGGCTATGGTTCGTGGTAGTACCGAATCGTCATCATCATCGTAGAATTGGCGCGTTGCGTTTACGATTATTCGGGCTGCTTGCAAGAACAGTTCCTTGCGATCAGCATGTGTAGCAAGCATTGTGCCATTGCCAGGCAGCGAGAGACCTAGTACCTCTGTTAGACAGTTCATTGAATTTGCAGTAAACATACCTGAACATGATCCGCAGGTCGGGCAGGCTGACCTTTCGTATGCCTCTACCTCTTCATCACTGCGCTCATTATCCCCGGCAATTATCATTGCATCGATCAAGTCAATTTTGTGGTTCGCGATCTTGGTCTTTCCCGCCTCCATGGGGCCGCCGGAAACAAATATGGCCGGAATATTCAGGCGCATGGCAGCCATCAGCATGCCTGGCGTTATCTTGTCGCAATTGGAAATACAAACCAGCGCATCCGCACAGTGCGCGTTAACCATATATTCCACGGAATCCGCTATGATGTCCCTGGAAGGTAAGCTGTAGAGCATCCCGTCATGCCCCATTGCAATTCCATCATCAACGGCGATAGTATTGAATTCCTTGGCCACCGCGCCTGCCTTGGCAATCTCATCCGCGACCAGTTGTCCCATATCCTTAAGGTGGACATGACCGGGTACAAACTGGGTAAAGGAATTGGCAATCGCAATGATAGGTTTCTCAAAATCCTCATCTGCCATTCCCGTCGCACGCCATAGAGAACGTGCACCGGCCATGTTTCGGCCAGCGGTTGATGTTTTTGATCGATAGCGCGGCATATACACTCCTGCTGAACACTTATACGCGAAATGATGTGACTTTAGTTTTGATTATAGTTTGAATGCATTACCTTTGAATACCATATCTCACCCATGGTGAGGCAAGTATCTTACGCACCCGAATCTGCCCGGAACAAATAGAAGTAGCATAGGAGTGGCCAGTACTTGACCGAGTGGCTGAAATAGCCTTTGTGCATAAATGCAAATAGTTTGATATGCGTCATTGACTAAGATTGGTCCTGGTGCCAAGGTGCGGTGACAATTGTGGTATCAAAATAATTACAGATTCTGTGAAAAATCCCGAATTCACTGAAAGAATATAGGCATTTGTACGATAGACGGAGGTATTAGCTGGCAACGCCGGTAGCACAAGGAGGTGCGCCATGAGTGAACATCCATCAGGAGCCGACCCGGGGGGCAGCATACAACCCAGGGGCGATCCGAACATTCCGAGTGAACTGTTTGAAGCGGCATTCAATGTCAGCCATGACCTGTGTGTCATTGTGGATATGGCTACAGCAAAGCTGCTGTATGTTAATCCTAGTTGGTGTTCTGCCTTTGGCTTCACCCTGGAAGAAGTCGTTGGCAAGACCAGTATTGAACTGAACCTGTGGCAGGACCTGTCTGATCGGGATAGGCTGTTTGAGGAAGTTGAGGTAGGTAAGCCTTCAACGGAATATCGAACCCATTTTCTTACCAAGTCTGGAGAGGTTATTACCTGTATCGTTGAAACCACTATCGTGGAAATCTCCGGTAAGCCGATGGCCATCACCTCATCCGTGGATGTCACTGAGAAGGAGAGGCTGGAACGGGAGCACCTGGCTGAGCAGGATGCAAAGATAGAAGAATTGCGATATTCCAGGGAACTCTTCTCCGCCGCATTTAATTCGAGTAGTGATTCAAGTGCAATCGCGAACCTTGAAACTGGGAGGATTGTGGATATAAACCCAACCTGGTTAAACAATATGGGTTGGACGCGGGAAGAGGTCATCGGTAAGGCTGGTGGTGAGTTGAATGCCTGGGCGAATCCGGCTGAGCGGGACCGGTTCAGGGAGGCTCTCAACATGGGTGAACCCTTGACCAGATATAGAGCCCACTTTCTCTCAAAGGCGGGAGAGGTGCGTACCGTGCTACTGGACACAGCTATAGTAGAAATAGCTGGTGAACGGATGCTGTTTAGTTCGTCGACCGATATCACCGAACGTGAACGGGCAGAAGAAGAACGTCTGGACCTGGAACGGCAGATGCTCAACATGCAGAAAATGGAAAGTCTCGGAATACTGGCCGGCGGTATCGCGCATGATTTTAACAATATTCTGATGGCTGTTCTTGGTAACGCAGATCTTGCATTGGATGAAATACCCCGTCATGCACCAGTCCATAGGAATATTGAAGAGATAGCGAAGGGAGCGAGACGCGCGGCCGAACTTTCCGGGCAAATGCTGGCTTATTCCGGTAGGGGTCAGTTCGTGGTTGAAGCGATTAATATGAACGAGTTCGTCACGGAAATGATGCACCTCCTGGACGTGTCGATTTCGAAAAATGTATTACTAAACTACAACATTGACGGAAGCCTTCCCACATTTGATGGCGATGTCACACAGATTCGTCAGATTATCATAAACCTGATTCTCAATGCTGCGGATTCAATTGGAGAAAAGGCGGGCGTCATCTCGCTATCTACCGGCGTGATCTATTGTGATAGCGCCTATCTGGATGATGTAGGGAAACATATGGGTATCGGAAATTCACTGGCCGAGGGTATCTATATCTATTTAGAGGTGGGTGATACGGGTGCAGGCATTGATGCGGACATCATCGAGAAAATTTTCGATCCCTTCTTCACTACCAAATTTACTGGGCGTGGTCTGGGTCTGTCTGCGGTACTGGGCATAGTTCGTGGCCACAATGGAGCAGTTAGTATCTCCAGCGAAGCAGGCAGTGGCACAAGGTTCAGGCTGCTTTTTCCCGCTAACGAAGCGATAGATGAACAGTTCCCCAATAAGGCGATAAGAGCGTCTTAAGAGTAGGGTTGGCGAGGGAGTGGGACCATTAGCCGTTGGTAGCTGTCAGAACTGGCTGGCTAATTATTAACCTTGCTTCATTTCATCGATAAAGCTATTGGATTCGTTTATAGCACGTTGCATTGCATCGATCATGATTGTGATGTCACGATTTACGTTCCCAAGTTCATTCTTCAATGAGGCGATAGCCCTTGCATTGAGATTGTGCTTTAGATAGAGCACGTTGTCTTTCAGGTTAGAAAGCACTGGATCTATAGTTTTCTCTGCATTGCGCATGGCGGTATGGAGTCGCCTATATTTCCGTTGGGTTTGCTTAAGCTGCCGTGCGCTATCACGTCGCAGGTTAGCATTGTCGTACTCCTGTAGTTCGGCTTCCCACTCACTGAACAATGCTTCAGCCACTGATTCAACACTATTTATCCGGTCAGAGATTTCCTCAGCTGCACTCACGCTGTCTTCGTACTCATCATTCAGGCGGTTGTATACGTCTTCAAGCTTCCCTCCGTCAAAGGTAACCACTGCCTTGAATTGCTCAAGTGCATCTTTGAACTGCTCTTGTCCTTCTTCCTGTGCCGCCTGGACCTCCTCAAGACGATCAATCAAAATATCGCGCTTGTGCACGCCAACTTTTTCCCAGGCATCATAATAGGTGCTTTCACAGGCTGTTAAAATCAGTGCACATGCGAGCGCGACGATTCGACGAAACATTAGATTATTCATGTTCTTTGATTGCTTCTACGATTCGGTTAGTCCGCTGATCTGCGAGATGGTTGTGGACGACAAACAGGGCATGGATCACCCCAGGGATCCAGAAGAGCAGTGTCAGAAAAATGCTGATAATCCCTTGAAAAGGTTTTCCGCAGAGGAATACCGCCAGCGGTGGAAGGAATATAGCGACGATATAGCGCATGGCAGACTCCCGGCTTTTTACTATTCTACATTATTGATCATCGACGACCATACCATCTGCTTCTATTTCGACCAGCCATTCGGGCTGCACTAAACCTGAAACCTCAACGAAAGTACAGGCGGGGCGAATTTCACCAAAATATTCGCCATGGGCTCTGGCCGCGTCTTCCCACCTCGAAATATCCGTTAGCATGATTCTTATTCGTATAACATCCTCCATTCTTCCACCTGCATCCTCAATAGCTGCTTTAATAATACTGATGCATTGTTTTGTCTGCCCATATAGGTCTCCCGGGCAGGCTGTCGTCCCGTCTGGAGTTAGGGGCGCAGTTCCTGCCACAGCAATAATATTTCCAATACGTGAGGCTCTGGAAAAACCAATCGGCTTTTCATATGGTGAACCAGATGAAACTTTCACTTTTACCATGTTTATCCTCTAGTTAGTTCCTGCCCGGAAATAGGTGATATTGGCAATATTTCACAGAACAACAATAACGTTGGGTAAATAAAACAATCACTTATGAAGGAACTAACCCGCTCGCTATTAAAATCCGGGCAAGAACTAGTTCCTGTCTGCAAAAAGGAGAGTTTAGCTGTATATCACGACACGATAATAATATTACGTAAATAAAATAATCAGTTGGGGCA
>MDTC01017473.1_pt1 | contig 13293 bp, 7 predicted proteins | sample 811181 | NCBI WGS metagenome assembly MDTC01 (sample SAMN05326644, study PRJNA326480) | marine metagenome | isolation source: seawater | place: Pacific Ocean: North | collected 2011
CCTGTTCTCATCGTGTTCTCCTTTGTTTTTGTTTGGAGTTACGATGGGGACATCCCCTTAATTATTCAAGGCATTTCTGTTCCGGTACACTAGGAGAAAGCACCCGTGTGGTGTCGCGATGGCTTTTTTGAGGGAGCGACTTTTGTAAGTATAGAGTTTTTGGTCCAGCCGTTTGTTCCAAAGTTCCAATGTGTCTTGACGAGTGTGGATACACAACAGTTCATTGTGCTCAGAGGCTCGCCAACCGTGTGTGTGAAGGCGGGTTTCCCATTTTTTATGATGTGTCGGTTTGGGGTGTTTGTGTGGAGCGATGGCTTCCCAGCCTTGGTGCGTGAGGAGTCGCAGTCGTTGTCTGTCAAAGAAGATCGTGTACCACAAAGGCATGCCCGTTTTTACATCCCAGTGTCTGGTTTGGAAAACACCTCCTGTCGCTGTGAGGAGGTGACCTTTGGGATGAAATTGCCATGCCAACGCTTGGAATCCTGGGGGGACACCACGCAGTTGTGTGCGTTTTTGTGTACGGATATTGTAGAGTACCCCCACACCACGCCCAAAGAGCGCGATGTCTTTGTCGTTGGGGCGCAGCGCGAGAGAGCGTATCTGTCTGGGGAAAAGTGCGAGGTCTTTGTGTTGGTTGCTCTCGATGTCCCAGAGCTGAAGCTGAGAGCCTTTGCGCGTTTGGAGTAACGTCGCGAAGCTGCGGCCATGTGAGCTGACATCGAGATGGAGGAGATTGGGGAGCTTGATGAATTTACGCTGTGACTCTTCGAGGGCCCAAAGCCATATCCCTCGTCTGGCTTTGAACGCGGCGAGGATGTTGCTTTTTGGGAGCATTTTCCAGCGCAGCTTTGTGGTCTGGAGACCGTCTTGAAAGAGAGGCTTTTCTTCAGTAATGTGCCCTGTCTTCACGTCGAACAAAACGGAGCGACCAGAGGCATCCACGGAGAGTATACGCCGTGGTGATTCGAGAAAACGCAACGCGATAGGGGAGTGGTAGTGCAGGTGAAATCGTCTCACGAGGCGTTGTTGCTGAAGATTCCACAGGAGGATATGTCCTTGTCTATCACCAGAGACCAACCACTGTCCGTCTCTGGACATGACGAGATGGATGATCTCATATTCATGCCCTTCGAGCTGGATGTTGACCGCACCTGTCGTGAGATCCCAGCTTCTGATGATCTTGTCTTTCCCTCCTGAGAACGCGAGCTGTTGGTTTGGGTGGTACACTGAGACGGAGAGCGCGCCTGGAGATACGTAAGCATCTTTTCGTGTGGATGCGGAGTACAGACGCCAGAGGGAGACGACGAGGCGTATATCTCCGCTCCTTTTGTACTTTCGCATGACCAGCATCCGTCTACCTTGTGGCCCGAGGACCATCCCCGAAAGACCCTGTTTACGCACGCGCAATATCAAGCGTGGATGTGTTTTGTTGGGTCGCCACAGATACACACGACCTTGCGCATCTGTCGAAAACAATTGGCCTCTGTGAGAGTAACGCAAGGACATGATCTCACAGCGTAATTGTCCAGGACGGGACCGCTCGCGTAATGAGGTGGTGTTCCATATGGAGATATGTCCGTCGAGGTGCCCAAAGGCAATGCGTGCTTGTTTAGGGTGCCACGTGACCTTCGTAATCGCCGAATGGAGCGAGCGTGTTGCGTGGCTCCACGTCCCACTTTGTGTACGTCTCCACAAAGAGACACCATAACGCTTGTTTGATAACAGTCCCCAAACGATGAATGTCTGCTTTGATGGATGCCAGGAGATCCCGTCGATGTGCTTGTACGTTGTGCGCCAGAGTTTGTGGGAGGTGTCTCTTACGCGCAAGTGGATAAACAGTGTGGTGTTTGGTTTGGCTCGCAAGACCAACAAGGTGCGCGCTTTTTGCACGGCGATATGTTGAAGTGTCCCCGGAAACACCCCTCTAGAGCGTAGTTGCAGAATGGGGTGGTAGTGAAGCAGGCGTTTGGCCTGGATAATCTCAAGCGCGTTGATGCTATTCGTCTGCGCTGAGAAGGCGACTTTTTTGGCATTTTTGAGCAAGATGTCTTGCTGCTGGTGGGGTAACAATGTGTCGAGGATGACGAGCCTGTCCTTTGCGATCAAGGCGATCTTGCGACGGTCCTGGGAGAAGACAGGTTGGCCGTGTATCGAAGGCAAGAAGAGGGTACGTTTCCACAGGCGTTTGTTAGCCTGTAGACGGACCCACAGCCGCCGCTCCTTCTTGAGTGACGGGAAGCGACGTTTTTGTTGGTGGAAGCGTTTGAGCGTCTGCTCGACCTCTTGGCGCAAGAGGGCTTGCGAGGTCCAGGTGTTGCCTCGCTGCTCTTCTGTTTGTGCGGAGTAAAAGAGATAGTCGTTGTAGTTCTTTGAGACATTGTCGAGCGCCCTGTTGCGCTGTAATGCCAACCACGAGGCGTTCTCCCATTGGCTGTAAAACACCCCCGCAAAGATCACCGTCAATATCATAAAGGTCGCGATCGAAGAGCGAATCAAAAGGACATTGCGCTGCTTGCGTCTCGTGCGTTTTTTTTCGGCGTTTTGGCTGGCCTCTAAGAACTCTCTCGCCAGTGAAGACAGACCGATCTCGTGATTGGCAAAGGTCTGTAAGATATCCCGCAGTCCTTCTCCTTGCCAGGTCTCCTCTTCTCGTCTCCCTCGACGTCTCCAAAGCTCCGCGCCTTGCTCAACTTCATCGAGCTTGAGGCGCTCTTCATCGCTCTCATGGACCCACTCCGCGAGCTGGTGCCAGTGTTTGAGCAACGACTCATGTGCAAGCTCGAACATCGACTCCGTACCTTCTTCGTTTTGGCTTTTGCGCACACTGACGAGTCTGGATTGGACGAGGGCGGTCAGGACCTCTTCGGCCTCTTTGGGTTGTTGGTCGAGTAATGCGCGTTTGGAGATCACCTTTCGTGTTCCTGCTGGTGTGACCATCTTGAGCAAGATCCGCCGAATTGTGCTGAGTTCTTTACTCGACATCTTTTCGAGCAGCGCCTCCGCGTGACTGGCTAGCGCGCCCTCAATACCGCCAATTTCCTCGTACTCTTTGCGACGGAGTGTTTTGTGGACTTTGTCCCGCCGCTCCCACAACATCGACAGTGTAAATTGTAAGAGCGGCAGTGATGATGTCTCGTCTTTGAGAGAGCCGATGATCTCGTCGAGGAGGTCTTCATCGTCGAGTGTGTACCCAAGCATCTTCAATGGCTTGGTGATCACATCGACCAGCATATTTCGATCAGGTGCCGCGAGGATCGTCATCTGACGGATGGCTGTTTGAAGTTCTGGTGCGGCTGACCAATGCTCCAAAAAGTCGCTCCTCATCGTCAAGACCACACGGATGGGATCGTAGATCTCATCTGCCGCACCAGCGAGGGCTTTCATAAATTGAAGCCGTATCTCATCATCGTCGACAAGTGTGAAGAGCTCTTCGAACTGATCGACGAACAGTAGCAATTGTTTCCCCGTCCGTTCTGCGCGTCGTCTCAGTGCGAGTGAGAGTTGTCCTGGCTCTGCTCGCCAGCTCGCCGCGAGTGTTTGCGCGTTGAGCTGGTGTAATTGGTCTTCCGACGAGACACGTTCAAAAGAAGGTTCCGAAGGGATGGAGGTGTGGCTTTGGAGAGACTGCTTCTGCAAAAATGCGATCGCGAGGGCGTGAAAAGGCTTGCTACCCGGCCTCATCTGGATCGTCTGCCAGACACCTCGTTCTTTGAGCCTGGGTAAGACACCTGCTCTCACAAATGAACTCTTTCCTGCACCAGAAGCCCCCAGTACAGGAAGTAATGTCTGCTCTCTCATACGTTCGATGAAGGACTCGATCTCCACTTCGCGACCAAAGAAGAAGTTCGCTTGGGCTTCTGTAAAAGGACGCAAGCCACGAAAAGGGTTTGTCTCACGTAGCGCTTGCTCGTCCTTGTCTGAGAGGAGGCTGTGGAGTGTCGATAAGAGTTCACGGGAGGTTGGACGTTTTGATGGATCTTTGTGAAGACATCGCGCGATCAGATTCGAGAGCTCGGGAGACGTGTCTGGTGCAAATTCGCGCACTGAGGGGGAGGGGATGTCCGACGTGACTTGATGAAAGATCGCAAGCAACGTAGTCTTCGCGCTCTGTGCAGGGAGCGCGGGGGAGGAATGTCTGACGATCTCGTCCGCTGAAGGCCTCGTCTGTCGTGAAGGTGTACCAACTCTCTTTTGTGCGTTTGGGAGCTGTGTGTGCTTGGTTGAGATGTCCAGCTCTTGTGCTTGCTCCTCCAGTGGAGCGATATATTGTGCGGTCTCTTCAAACGCAGGATCTTGCTCCGTGGGTCCCGGCGTGGAGTCTTTTATGGGAGGGAGCTGTTCCTCTTCGTCGACGTAGGCTGTCTCTTCAAAGGCTTGAGAGGGTTGAAGCGTTTGTCGCTCTACGTTTGCTGGAGCAGGACGCTTGGCGGTGGGGGCGAGGGGGAGTTGTTCCGCTTTGGGGTGGGGGAATGGTCGACAGCCTGCGAACATCTCGAACAAAATGATCCCCAGCGCCCAGATGTCTGTCGCAGGAGTGAGCGGTTCATTTCTCCACTGCTCTGGTGCCATGTAGGGAGGTGTCCCGACAATCGCGCCGCGAATACTCTGAAGACTCTCAAAGGCTGAGTGTTGCCAGCGTTGTGTGTCTTCTGCTTGAGAGGTGATGTCATTGGAGAGCGAGGGGGCATCTTCGAGTCGTTTGGCGAGGCCAAAGTCAAGCACACGGACGCGACCATCTTTTGGCAGGAAGATATTTTCAGGTTTGAGATCTCTGTGGAGGAGTTGATGTTTGTGTGCTTCTTCAAGGGCCTCAACGACTGATATCATCATCCGCAGGATCTGCTTTTGTGGCAGTGTCTCCTGGTTGAGTCGTTCGCGAAGGTTCTCTCCTTCGAGGTATTCGAGGGCGACGTAAGGGCGTTGTTGGTATTCACCGACGTTGTGAATGGTGACGATATTGGGGTGGTTAAAATGTGCAGTGGCACGAGCTTCGAACAAGAAGTGTTTTTTCGAGGACGCTTGTTGGACGAGTGAGGGGTGGATCAGTTTGAGGGCGACCTTTCTTCCCAGCTGCATGTCGCGGGCGAGATACACCTCTCCCATTCCTCCATGCCCCAACAGCCGCAGGATGCGGAAGTCTCCGATTTGTGTGCCTGCTGGCAACTCCAATATCTCTTTCGTGCTCAATCTACAACACCTGCCTTTGGGATCCAGTGGTCCTGACTACGGGCTTCTCTTGTAACGCGATTTGTGTTCTTTTTGTTTCTTGGTGGGGGTCGTGTGCCAGGCCACCGGCCTTAGGAGCGGGCGTGCATGAAGTCAGGGGCGCGTTTGACGTGGATCTGTTCGATGAGTTTCTCCGCAAGATCTGGATGATCGACAAAGGGATTGCGATTGCGTTGGAAGCGCGAGATCTCATCGTTTCTGGCGCTCTCTTCTGCGTTGACAGGATCGTCTTTGTGCCATTGCAACAAGATCTCTGGCTCACCTTCAATCATCTCCAGATCGTACGCGCTCGCCACGTAGAACAGCGCTCTGGCGATATCCCCTCTGTGCTCTTTGGGCGGCTCAAAGACAATGTGACCGTGTTCGCTGTAGCCAAGCTTTGACTTGCCATCTTGCCACTTGGCCTCCTGGACGATCCCAAATGGGTAACTCGCGCGCCTCGTATTGGTCTCCTTGTCCGTCGGGAAGAGGTGGTGAAGATCCGAGACTGCAGGTGTATGTTTCACGCCACGGGACTTGGGCCATGTGTGCTCTGTGTTCATCTGGTGGACATTCTCTGGGATCCCAACGACGTCGTCGACTTCTCTACCTGTGTAGACACCATCGACGCTTCCTTCTTGGTTGTCGATGTGTGCGAACATCACAGCTCTTGCGACGGAGTAGCCCAATTCAACATGGTCCGTCGCGGCTTGTCTGATCGTCTGCATCGTCTCTTCAGGGGAGAGGTCTTTGAGCTGTTGGGTGGTCATCGCTTGGACAGGCTCTTGGGCCATCATTTGTTCGGCGAGAGCGAGGGCGACCTGTCCAGCCTTGGACATCATCTTGCGCTCTATTGCGTCGATCCCGTCGCCGTCGATATCCACGTCTCTCAGTTCTTGATGAAGGGCTTTGCGCGTTTGGTTGATATCGTCATATTGCAACCCAGGAAGTGGATCGATCTCATTTTGGAGACCTCTCTCAAAGAAGTTTTCAATGGCATGTCGTTCTGCTGTTGGGCGTGTCGCAGCTTGTTCGATATCGGCGGCTTTGTGTTCGCCTGTTCTCATATCTTGGACGCGGCGAGCTGTGACTTCAACGGCCATGTGGGCATATTGTTTGGGGATCTTCATTCTTCTTCTCTTTTGGGTGAGGTCAATCCAGGGAACTCAATCGTTGATGTGGTTTCATCGGTGTGTGGGACATCCGGGCACCCAACTCGCGAAAAAGTTGAAGGTCACCATCCCATGCGAGCGCCCCATCTTCCAGGGCATTTGGGTCCAGTGTCCCTTGTATCCAGGATGAGAAACAATCTTCTGTCATCGAGAGGACGAGATCTGCGTCTCGCAATCCCGGCTCTTTGAGCGCGACACCATCTCTGGAGATGAGCAGGGTGTAGGAGTAAGTCTCTTGTGGACTTTGTATCCATAGACCGATACTTCCGGTCCGTAAACCCTTTCTCTCTCGAAGGGCTTGTATCCACTTGTGAAAGACCTCTCGCTCCATGTTTTTCCGCTCCGATCGCCATGTGCCAACAAACACATCAAAAAACGAGAGTATACATCAAACGATGCTTGCGTTGTAGGAGATTCTTTTGGGGGGCAGAAAGTCTCGATAAGTAGGACGGACACGATCCCAAATCGTTGGATGAAAAGAGAAGGTGGAAAACATGACACGTATTTTTTCTTCGCAGCAGTTGAGGCGGTCCTCTCGCGAAGTAAGCGCATGAATATGATGTTGCATTTTTCGGTAGGTTCGGGCCTTGTGTCTGACCTCTATGTTGTATGGTGTGGTGTTTTATTCGTAGGGTTCGGGCCTTGTGTCCGACCTCAATGTGAACACGATCTCTGCGATGAGACTGTGGAGAGCTTCGCGGGGAGTGTTTGTGGTTGTTTGGGAGGAGAAGGGGATGTGGTAGAGTCCTGTGTGCTCATTGGACATGAAATATAGGAGTGCTGTGATGACGACGAAGAAACATCCTCCAGGCCCAAAGGGACTTCCATTTATCGGTATGGCCCACGTCTTTTTTCGCGACGTGATGGAGTATATCAAGATGTTGCCGCCCTACGGTGATGTCGTACAAGTGCCTGTGGCTGGTCACAAGATGATCTACATGCTCCACCCGGATCACATTCAATACGTGTTGATCAAGAACCGCGATAACTTTGTGAAGGGGAAGTTTTTTGAGCGGACCAAGTTGATCTTTGGCGATGGACTCGTCACAAGTGAAGGTGAGCTGTGGAAAGCGCAACGCAAAAAGATGGCACCAGCCTTTCAGCACCGTCACGTCGACACATTCGCGGAGCCCATCGCCGAGACCGTCTCAACGCTCTTCGAGAGTTATCCTTCGGAAGGCCATATCTCCGTTGAATCAGAGATGATGGCGGTCACTCTTGAGATCGCGTTGCAGATCTTGTTTGGTACACATGCCGGTCAAGACGTCGAAGTCGTCGGACGTGCTTTCTCCCAAATGAGCGAATTCTTTGCCTCTGCGAGTGAGACCTTTTTGCCGCTACCTATCTGGCTTCCGACACCTGCCAACAGAGGATTTCAACGTTCATTCAACGAGCTTGAAGGGGTCGTGACGAGGATCATTGAGGAGCGCAAAGGAGCCTCTGAACAGCGCTCCGATCTGCTCGGGTTGTTGCTTCAAGATGAAGAAGGTCACGGTGTGATGGAGGATCTGCAGCTACGTGATGAGATCAGGACGTTGTTGCTCGCAGGTCATGAGACGACGGCGCTTGGTTTGACTTACGCGGCCTGGTTCTTGTCGGGGGAACCCGAAAGGCAGGAGAAGATGGCAGCGGAGATCAATGCTATCACAGGAGGAGGACCTGTGCGTGGTGAACATTTCGAAGCGCTGACGTCCGTTGAGCAGGTGTTCAAGGAGGCGATGCGTTTGTATCCACCTGCACCGATCACGATGAGAGAGTCCGTCAATGAAGATGAGATTGGTGGGTACCACATCCCTGCAGGCGCGAATATTGTGATCCCGATGTTGTTGATGCATCGAGACCCACGATGGTTTGATGAACCTGAGGTGTTTAAGCCGGAGCGTTGGACGCCTGCGTTCGAGAAATCACTGCCGCGTTTTGCGTACTTTCCGTTTGGTGGGGGACCAAGGGTGTGTATCGGGAGTCGGATGGCGATGCTCGAAGGTGTCCTCGTTCTTGCTGAGCTGATCAGGCGCTTCCAATTGACACGGACACAGGACAAATTGCCCAAATTGATGCCGTCCATCACATTGCGATTGATGAAACCGTTGATGATGCAAATCACAGCGCGATAAGGCGACTCTTTTTTCATCTGATTGATGTGGGGGGAAACCCCCTTCAGAATCTACTGCATCGACAGTCATGTGACATGATGATGTCACTCCTTATGTATTGTGTGGGTGTATGTTGATTCGCCTGGTAAAGGAATTTCTTTCTTTGCGAAGGTGGGGGGATTTGACTACGATAAGACTGATACACAGGAGCTATGGCGTTGAGCGTATCCAAACTTACAAAACTGCGAGGACTCCTCGCAAAAGAACCTGATGTCGAACATTTCGAAAAGCTCCTCAAACTCTTTACAGGTTGGAAGGACACCGCGACGCTTGAGGTTGGGATGAATTACGCAAAAGAACATCTCGAATCCTGGGATGATTCGGCGCGAGTTTGTGATGTCTCAATATGCTGGCCCGACTTTCCCAAGGGAGAGCCACTCCCATTTGTCTCTTTGTGTCGTGGTGTGTGCTTCCACTCTGTGAAAAATATGGGGATCAGATTGTTACATGCGATCGCTAACCAGCCAGCCTTTTCTTCGATAGCTCATCTCGACCTTGCCGGACATAAGGTCAAAGATCAGGGCCTGGAGATTTTGATGGCATCACCTTATCTGACAGCGTTGCGTTCTCTCGATTTGAGGATGGCGAAGATTGGTGATGATGGGATCACCGCGCTCGCTCAGTCTCCCAATGCACAACATTTGGAAGTCTTGGAGCTTGAACACTCGAATGTCAGTGATGCTGGTATCGCGGCACTCGCAAAGTCTCCATACGTCAAGCGTTTGAAGGTGCTCGGGTTGATGTTTGCCAACATCTATGATGGGGGGGCTTTGGCGATCGCTCACTCCGGAAACTTCGCGAGCCTGGAGGAGCTCAATCTTGCGTATAACCACTATAGTTCCAATACGGAGCTAGCACTTGGACTCTCTCCACATTTGTCTCTTTCTCTGAAAAGAAAGCATATGCACTCCTGTCCTGAAGCGTTACTCAAAACCGAACTGGCAAAACGCAACATTGACACAAAGGGGATGACACACGAGCAAATCGTGGAGACGTTGTTGCGAGAGAGTTGTAAAGAGCACGGAAGGGACGTTGATTCATCCCTTGTCCTTTTGCAACAATTGCTCGAAAGAGGTGTGGAGTCATTACCGGAGAATCGCTTCTCTGAAGAGGTGTTCCATCTGCTCGGTACGTGGGATGATCCGGATACGTATATGGAAGGCTACGAAGCGGTCGAGAAGATGCTGCACGAAAACGAAGAGCGGGAGATTTTCTCCCTGTATACCTGCTGGCCCACATTCCCAAAGCAGCCTCCTCCTGAGCACTTTTCGTTGGTGCAATGGCTCTTTGTGTACCATGTTGAAGATGCAGTGAAGTGTCTTGATGCGCCAGACTTGTCATCGATTGTCAGCTTGGATTTTCAACTTAACAATCTCACTGACGAGGACATCGCCCGACTCGCAGATACGGAGACCCTCACAGGACTCAAAGAACTTGGCTTCTCAAGTGAATATGCGTTGACTGAGGACGCTGCCAGGATCTTTGTCTCATCAAAATTTCTTGGGCAGCTTGAGCTGCTCTCCTTTTCGCAGGTGCCGATTGGTAATGCGCTCGCAAAAGCTCTCGCTGACGCACCTCAATGTAGAGGCTTGAAAGCGTTGGAGATTGATACCTATTGTGAGATCGATGACGAAGGCTACCTTGCGTTAGGGACGTCTCCTTATTTGTGTGAGGGGATACGCCAACAATATCTCTCAAAGTGTACAAAGAAAACACTCCATCAACATGCAAAAAAAATCGGTATCAAGGGACTCTCCAAGTTGAAAAAAGAGGGGGTGGTGCAGGCTCTTCTTCTTCCCTCGAAGTCGTTAGACTCGTTTAAGTAGAGAAGCCTTCATGGTCTTACGATCAATGTGACATCATATTCTTGATCTCTTCGATGTAAGCTTGTTCTTCTCGATCACCTTTTGTTTCATGCCACTCTTCTTCAGCTGCCAGTCTTTGATTCCTCGTATGAATCATACCTACAATATGGCCTCCACATCGGGGACAAGAGTCAGCTTCTTTTGGAAGTCTTTCCATACAATCTGGATCCGAACACTCATCACGTAACGTCCAGCGCATCCCGACCTTATATCCAAGCCAGCCACCGAGGAACATCCCTGTAAAAGCAAACACAAATGCTCCACCTGAAAGATAATTTCCACCAAATAAACCCACCAAACTCAAGACGAGAATGATCGGTACGTTGCTATCTGTCGGCACACGAAAGACAATGTGTTCATTTTGTACATCTGATGAATGGGAGCTCGCTTCGTCTCTTCGTCTACTTTTTGATGTATGCTCAAAGAGGTCAGCAAAGCCTGTGTGTTTTGGGTTCTTCTCAGTGGACCAAAATGTGTCAAAGGTGATATCCTCTTTGAGGAGGTCTTCGAGTGGCGGAGTGGACGGCCAATCTTCCCGTGGTGGGATGTTTAATCTGTGGCAGAGTGAGGCGCGTTGTCCTTTGAGGCGTTTGAGTGTTTTGCGGACGTAGGAGCGCTGATTGGTCTCCAAGTGGCGTAGGAGCTGTGTTCGTTCCATGTTGGGGAGGTCTCGAACGATCCATTGTACGGCAAGTGCGAAAGAGAAGAGCTCAGGGGAGAGATAGCCTTTTGACTGGATACTCCACTGATGACCTTCTGTTGAGAGCCCATTGAGTCCGCCACTTCTGTAACGGAAGCTGCTGTTTGTGTTGAAGATCCCAAACCCCAAATAGACACAGGTGAGATCTGTCAACCGTTCTTCTTCTTCGATGTCTTCGACTTCGAGCTTATGATAGTGCCTGTATGCGTGGGCGACTTCGTGGCCAAAGACCGCGACGACTTCCTCTGGTTCGTGGATGTGTTCGACATCCATACCAAAGAAGCAGCAGTTGTGGCGGATCCCTGCGAACCAACCGGCGGGTTTCTTTTCATAGGGAGTGACGAGCAGGCTGTTTAACTCTTGATTGGGTTGTCCTGAGAGTACGAGACTTACTTGCAGATCTTGGAGGCCAGCGTAAACCATCATGCGTGAGAGGACCTGTTGGACGCCTTCTTTGTCGGGAGTCCATGTGTCCGGGAAGAACTCTTCTGTTGGTGTGAGGAGGTGTGCACTCACGAAGGGTTGGATACCTTTTTGTTCGATGAGGTCGTGTAGTGAGTCGAGTACCCATCCTTGCTCATCTTCGTTTGGTTGTGCCATGTTCTCTCCTATATGTTTCCAATGGAGATGTGTCTACCGATTTGTATGGCTTGTTGTCAATGTCCTGGCGGTTTTGTCATAAAGAGAAAACGAGTATTTGAGGGGGGGTGCTTTTGAGGAGAGAAGAGGACTTTTCTTTCTTTGGGATTCAATTTACTTTCCGTCAGAAGGATGTTGTTCGCGCTCTTGATGGTGTTTCTTTTTGTTGGTGGCAGGGAGTGTTAATACTGGGGATTTGGAGCCACTTGTGATGATGACCTTGCTATTGCTTGATTTGGCGAGGCGTTCAAACGCTTCGATGTATCTCATTCTGAGTAATTTCTCAGTGATCCCCTGGGAGCGAATTTTTTGTGCGTCTCGTTCGCCCATCGCCTCGATCTTTTTGCGCTGTGCTTCTTGTTTTTCGCGTTCAAGGATGTATCGCATACGCATCGCGTCTTGTTCTGCGGAGAGTCGTTGTTCGATCGAGTTTGCCAGTCGAGGGGGCAAGCTGATGTTCTTTAGAAGAACAGCTTCTACGATGAACCCTCGTTTGGAGAGCACTTCGGTCATGCGTTTTTGGATGGCGTGTTCGATTTTTGAGCGACGTCCCGAGTGCATATCTTTGGCTGGATATCGTGCACACACGTCGGCTGAGGCGGAACGAAAAATACTCAAGATGAGGTTACTTTCGTAGTTTTTTTCGGCCCTTCTCAGGACGACATGAATACGTTTTGGGTTGACTCTATAGAGGATCGAGATGGTTGCTTGGACTGTCAGCCCTTCGCGAGATGGGAGGCTGGTTGAGATCTTCAAATTTCGCGTATAGGTCGAGAGCTTTTCGATGCTCGTCGTAAATGGGTTGAGCATATGAAGTCCTGGCTTCAACGTCTCTTTCTCCAATCGACCAAAGGTTCGACGCACCCCCACCTCGTTCTGCAAGATCGTCGTACAACCTGTGCTCAAAAAGAGTGCAAGTATCATCAATGGTGTCATGTTTGTCATTCGTTTTTTCATCTGATTGATGTGGGAGGAAACCCCTTCAGAATCTACAGCGAACTTTGTTCGCGGATTCAGTGGGGGAGGAATCCCACTCTCCTTGTTTTGCTTTGTTTTATTTTTGCTTGACAAAAAAACAGTATGGTGTATGCTCTTTGTATTGATATTTGAGGAGTTCGGGGAATATGCTACTTACCACAAAAAATGTCCATGTCTTTGATAAAGAGCAACACAAACTTGTCGGTTTAATGTGTTTCCACGCTGCCAGACTTTACAATGTTGCTCTCTACAACGCAAGACAGCATTTCTTCGCCGAACACTGCCTACTCTCTTACAACGACAACTACCACAAATCCAGAGAAAACGAAAATTACGCTTTGTTGCAAACTGACGTCGGCCAACCTGCGATCAAAAAAGCAACAACCGATATGCAGAGCTTTTTCGCCAAACTCGCAAGCGACAAACACAAGCAAAAAAGTGGACTTCCTCGATACAAACCCAAAGAGGGCATGACCACTCTCGAGATCAATGGCACCCGCATTCGTCTTCGTGATGGCTTCGCTCTGATCGGATTTTCCAAAGGATTTAAACAGGAGTACAAACCAACATGTAAAACGCTC
>MDTC01158948.1_pt1 | contig 13292 bp, 13 predicted proteins | sample 811181 | NCBI WGS metagenome assembly MDTC01 (sample SAMN05326644, study PRJNA326480) | marine metagenome | isolation source: seawater | place: Pacific Ocean: North | collected 2011
TAATTTAATTTAAACCATTAATTTAATAAATTCTAAAGCAATTATATAGCCATAAGGTCTTACAACAATTATAACCGCTTTTATCATTTCATTTTAAATCTGATAAAGATTTTAATTTTGAATCCTTTTCAGAAAGAATAATTTCATTTTTATTTAATACCCAATCAATATTTAGATCAGAGTCATTATAAATTATGCCTGACTCGTGTGAAGGGGAGTAATAATTATCCACTTTATAAATCATTGTTGCTTTTTTACTTAGGGTGATAAATCCGTGTGCAAAATCTCTCGGTATGAAAAATTGCTTTTTGTTTTCCCCAGAAAGAAGAACTGATTTACTCTTACCATAAGTTTTGCTATTTTGTCTTAGATCCACTGCCACATCCAATACCTCTCCTTCAATAACACGAATAACCTTAGCTTGTGAATATGGTGGTTTTTGAAAATGTAAACCCCTCAAAACACCAAAACAGGAGCTACATTCGTTTTCTTGTATAAAATTAAAATTAGAAAAGTTTTCTTTAAAAAATTGATCTTGAAAGGATTCCATAAAATATCCTCTTTTATCCTGGAATAAGGTTGGTTTTAATATAATTAAGCCATTAATTCCAGATTCTATGGTTTCCATTGTTGAGCTCTTTTTATAATATACTTGCCATAATCTGTCATCAAAAGGTCTTCACCAAGCTTTTTCGCTTCATTTGCAGTTATAAATCCTTTCTCTAAAGCAATTTCTTCTAAACAGGCTATTTTTAAACCTTGTCTTTTTTCTAGTAGTTTAACAAATTCACTCGCTTCTGACAAAGATTCACATGTACCGGTGTCAAGCCAAGCAAATCCTCTTCCCATTATTTGAATTTTTAAACTTGACTTTTTAATGAATTCTTGATTTACTGAAGTTATTTCAAGCTCTCCTCTTTTTGAAGGTTTTACTTTTTGAGCAATTTCAATGACTTTATTAGGATAAAAATATAACCCACTTACAGCAAAATTCGATTTGGGTTTTGAGGGTTTTTCCTCTATTGAGATCACGTTTTCATTTTTGTCAAATTCAACAACTCCGTAACGCTCGGGATCATTTACATAATAGCCAAAAATAGTAGCTGTGCTCTTTTCTTCTACATTTACTCTGGCATTTTTTAACAGTCCCTTTAAACCATCTCCATAAAAAATATTATCCCCAAGGACAAGACAAACAGAATCTCCAGCAATAAATTTTTCTCCAATTATAAATGCTTGTGCAATACCATCGGGGCTTTCTTGTACAGAGTAATTAAATTGTATTCCCATTTTTTTCCCATCCCCTAAAAGTTTTTCAAAAAAAATTATATCATTTGGAGTTGAAATAATTAAGATTTCTTTTATTCCTGCAATCATTAGAACAGATATCGGATAATAGATCATAGGTTTATCATAGATTGGCAGAAGTTGTTTTGAAACTCCCTTAGTAATTGGATAAAGTCTAGAACCAGTACCTCCTGCTAAAACAATTCCTTTCATTTAATTATATTGATTTTCATAGTATTCCCTATATTTCCCCGATACTACATTATCCAGCCAATTTTTATTTTTGATATACCAATCGATTGTTCTGTCAAGTGCACTTTCAAAAGTAAATTTAGGTTTCCACCCTAATTTTTTATTTATTTTTGTAGCATCAATAGCGTATCTTTTGTCATGGCCAGGACGGTCTTTTATAAAAGTGATGAGTTTTTCAGATGTGCCTTGTTCTCTATTCAACTTAATGTCTATTTTTTTGCATATCAATTTGATTAGATCCAAATTTTTATATTCGTTGAACCCCCCTACATTGTATGTTTCTTTAACTCTTCCTTTATGAAAAATTAGATCAATAGCTCTGACGTGATCTTCAACATAAAGCCAATCACGCGTTTGATTGCCTTCGCCATAAACAGGTATATTTTTTTTATTAATTATATTGCTTATACATAATGGAATCAGTTTTTCAGGGAAATGAAATTCACCAAAATTATTAGAACAATTTGAAATAATATATGGAACTTCATAGGTTTCTCCATAAGCTCTTACAAAGTGATCTGAACTGGCTTTTGATGCTGAATAAGGCGACCTCGGATTATAGGGTGTTTCTTCCGTAAAAAGATCATTTTGATTCAAGGAACCATAAACTTCATCTGTACTTACATGATAGAACCTTTTATTTTTAAATTTATTTTTCCATGTTTTTGCAAAAGAATTAAGAAGATTCACTGTTCCCAAAACATTTGTTTTTACAAATACTATTGGATTTGATATAGACCTGTCAACATGTGACTCTGCAGCTAAATGTATTACACCCTCGAACTGATAACTATTAAATAAATTCTCAATAAATATTCCATTAGAAATATCCCCTTTTATAAATTTATAATTAGCATGGTTCTGAACTTCTCTTAGATTTTCAATATTTCCTGCATAAGTAAGTGCGTCCAGATTAAAAATTAAATATTCTGGATATTTTTTTACTAACCTTTTAACCAAATGAGAACCTATAAATCCAGCACCACCTGTTACTAATATTTTCATTGTTTAAAGCTTATTAATCATTTCTTTTAACGAGTTTTTCCAGTCAGGAATATCCATTTTGAAAGTAGTTTTAATTTTTGATTTATCTAATACACTATATTTTGGTCTCTGAGCGATCGATAAAAACTCATTTGATGTCTTAGGTACAATTAGAATATTTATCCCTTTTAATCGAAATATTTCTTTTGCAAATTCATACCAGGAGCATTCCCCTTCATTAGAATAATGAAAGATTTCCCCATGATTTTTCCATTTATAGCTTGTATTTTTAATTATTAACATGCAAGCTTTTACAATATCTCTAGCATGAGTAGGAGTTCCTCTCTGGTCGTTTATAATTTCTAATTTATTTTTTTCTCTGCTTAAAGCAATTAATTTTTTAACAAAATTATTACCAAAACGTGAATAAATCCATGAGGAACGAATTATTAGTGAGCTTATATTAGAATTAAGTATAGCTTTTTCTCCGGCTTCTTTTGACTTCCCATAAGTGTTTATTGGAAAAGTATAATCTGTTTCTTTATAGGGTAATTTACTGCTTCCTTCAAAAACATAATCTGTAGAAAAGTGAATTAATTTAGAATTATATTTTTCACATGCTAGCACTAAATTCTTAACTCCCTTTTCATTTAAAGTATATGCTTCTTTTTTCTTCCTTTCCGCTTCTGTAACATCTGTAAATCCTGCACAATTAATAATAATATTATAAATTTCTTTACTAAAAAAAAGTTGAACCTCATTTTTTTTGGTAATATCAAGATCATTTTTACCCAAAAAAGTCCATTTATTGTCCCTTCCCTTTATATTAATAAATTCTGATGCTATTTGACCTGTTTTCCCTATTACAGCAACTTTCACCTTAAATTATAATTTAAATTCTTTAATATAATGATTTCTAAACCTAAAACATAAAGTATCTAGGACTTAAGTAAACTTATTTAACAATTGTTTTTTCCTTTTTTTTGATGAAAACATATTGATGTAAAGATTCTTCGAATTTTCAGAAAATATTTTATAATTATTAGTTGTTATTTTATTTAATTTTTCAAATATTTTTGTTAATTCTTTTTCATTTCCCCCATCAGCGTTAAGCCCACAATTATTTTGATTCAATAATTTTTTGGTTTCCCCTGAAATAGAGGAAATTATAGGTTTACCTACTGACAAGTATGTTTGAAGTTTGGCAGGAACTGTTTTATGGAATATTGGATTATCTTTTAGGGATAAAAATAAATAATGTGTTTTTTCAAAAAAAGGTAATAGATTCTTAGAGCTTACTTGATTAATGAAATTAATATTTAAACTCAAATTGTTTTTTACAACTAATTCTTGAAGTCGTTTTTGATCTCTACCAGCCCCAATAAAATTAAATTCTAGATTTTTGTTTTTTAACGCTTTAATTGCTTTTATGACAATGTCTAATCCTTGAGCCTCTCCTAAATTACCAGTATAAGTGATTATTATTTTATCATTCTTTTTGGGATAATTTATGGGTAAATAAGTTTTTTCAAATTCCTTGTCAGCCCAGTTAGGGAAGTATTCTATTTTATGTGACTCAATTCTTTTTTTTGCTATACTTTCAAAACTTTTTGACCCGATGAAAACTATATTAAAAGCTTGGTATGTTTTTTTTATGATATTTTCAAGTATTGATATTAGAAATGGAGACTTAATTATTCCCATAGCTTGTAAAGTCTGAGGCCACATATCTAAATCCCATAGTATCGCATTTGAGTTTTTCATTTTTTTATATAAAACTGCAGAAAATGCAATAAAAAAGGGGCTTGTGTGGTGAACTAAAATTTTTTTGTATTTTTTTTTGAATACAATTAAATAAACTGTGTAAAGAAAAGTGCTTATAAAATATGATGAATAATTCAACAAAAGCCTGAATTTTGATCCACTTCCCCTTGGAATTAATGGTAATCTTCTTATTGACAATCTACCTTTAGTCTCAAAAGAATTTTTAAGAAATCCATATCCTTTAAAAAGTTTTCCTTCAGGATAATTAGGCCATCCCGTAATCACATGCACATAAAATCCTGATTCTGTCAACCAATCAACGACTTCATTTATTTTAAACTTTTCAGGATAAAAGTGATTGGTATAAATTAAGATTCTTTTCTCCAAATGTTAAAATTGATATAATCCAAATAAGATAAAATAATTCGTTCAACTTTTGCAGATACATTTGGTTTAGAGTAGTCAGCTACCATTGGGAAATTTCGTGATATAGTATCTTGTTCTTTTAAAATTTCTAAAGCTTGAAGGACCCGCTCTTTTTGAAGTCCTACCATCATTACTGCTGTTTCTTCCATAGCTTCGGGGCGTTCATGAGCATATCTAATATTTAAAGCTTTAAAATTTAAAATAGAGGATTCTTCCGATATAGTTCCACTATCTGAAAGTACTGCAAAAGCATTTTGCTGTAGTTTATTATATGCAAAAAACCCTTGAGGTTTTAGCCATTGTATTAAAGGATGAGATTTTATCTTTAAGTCTGAAATCTGTTTCCTAGTTCTTGGGTGAGTACTAACTACTATTGGAAGAGAGTATATTTCTGCCAAAGCATTTAAAGTTGTTATTAAATCATAAAAATTAATTTTGCTATCTATATTTTCCTCACGATGTGCAGAAATTAGAAAATAGGCATTTTGTTTTAATTTTAATTCTTTTAAAGCTTTGCTGTTTTCTATTTGCTCAGAATAATGATTTAAAATCTCAAACATGGGAGATCCTGTTTTTATTATTTGGTCTGGAGAAATACCTTCGCGTATAAGATATTCTCTTGATATATCACTGTAAGTAAGATTAATATCTGCAATATGATCTACTATCTTTCGGTTTGTTTCTTCCGGTACACGTTGATCAAAACAACGATTTCCAGCTTCCATGTGAAAAATAGGAATTTTCCTTTTTTTTGCAGAGATGGCTGATAAGCAGCTATTTGTATCACCTAGCAATAGAAAAGCATCAGGTTCAATCTTTTCTATAAGTTTATCAACTTCAGATAGTATTTTTCCAATTGTTTGTGCTACGTTTTCCCCTGCTGCTGCTAGATAATAATTCGGTTTAGGAACTTGAAGTTCTTCAAAAAAGATTTGATTTAAGGTGTAATCATAGTTTTGACCTGTATGAACAAGAATGTGTTTAATGGCTTTAGACTGTTGCAAACGACCAATGACCCTAGAAAGACGAATTATTTCAGGCCTTGTACCTACTACAGTCATTACTTTAATTGGTTTTACTTTCATACCTTTAAGTTACACTTTTTCAAAAAAGACATCAGGATCTTCAGGATTATAATGTTCGCTAATCCAAAAAACTGTAATCAAATCTTCTTTTCCGACATTTGTAATATTGTGAGTTGTCCAAACTGGTATATCAACGTAGGAAGGTTTTTCCCCATCTAGCTCAAACTCAATATATTTTTCAGTTCCTATTTTTCTCATTTGTATTGTAGCTTTACCTTGTATAACTGAAAACCTCTCTATTTTCCTTGTATGGAAATGATTGCCTCTGACTATCCCAGGATTTGTTACAGAATAGGACTGTTGACTTTGAGAGTGACTCCGAATTAACTCAGAAAAATGTCCTCTTTCATCTTTATGCAACTTATATAATTTTGGAAAATATTTTGAGTAATCTATTGCTGATCGAAAGGTGTTAAATAATTGTGTGTCAAATACATTTTTTAGCTCAGGAATGCATCCCATTTCAAAATATATTTTGTGAAAATTTTTTAATTTTTTTAATACTTCTGAAACTTTTTTTTCAGTTTCCTGAGGAATATCTATTATATGAATCCCCTCTTTATCAATTTGATTTAAAAAAAGACGGGCTGCAGATTCTACATATATCAATGGCACTTTTTCGTCTTTAATTATATTTGAGACTTTCCCTTGAACTAGTTCACTAGAAAAAGTAGAAATAAAAGAATTGTAGTTTGGCTTTCCGAAAGGACCAAAAATATTTGGTAGCACTAAATTGAAGAAGGAAAATCCACCATTAGATGCTGCTTCAGCCAAAATTTCACCAGCTTTTTTTTTTGATTTACCATAAGGTGAATCGTTATATATTTGAAGACTAGATGAATAAATTAAAGTCCCTTTAAAATTATTTAAAACTAAACCTGAAGATAGATTTTCTGCCAATTGAATATTAATTTTATTAATTTCTTCTGGGATATTGTGCCTATTTAAACCAGCCAGATGAATAATTACATCGCAATTTTTTACAAAATTTGACATTGCAAAATCATCATGAAAAAATCTTCTCTCAAAATCTACAATTTTATAACCTTGAGACTTATATTTTATAAAGTTTTTTATATGGTTTCCTAAAAAACCGTTGTGGCCTGTAATTCCAATTTTTTTAATCGCCATTAATTTCCTTTTGTACTTCAGGTAATTTTAATAAAAGTTCTTTCATCTCCTTTACATCCAACTGCTTTGTGTTATTTGAATTATACTCTACCTTAATAGAATTTGTCTGACCTTCAGAAAAATATTTTTTATAGTTTAAGTTTCTATTGTCTGCCTTTACTCTATAATAAGCTCCTAAATCTTGCGCTTTTAGCATTTCTTCAGCGGTCACTAATGTCTCGTACATTTTCTCACCATGACGTATTCCTATGGTTTCAATTGGTACATCAGAATTAAATAATTCTTTTAATGCTTGGGCTAAAATTCCAATTTTTGCAGCAGGAGATTTTTGGACTAAAAGATCGCCTTGTTCACCGTGTTCAAAAGCATAAAGAACTAATTCAACCGCATGGTCAAGAGTCATCATGAACCGTGTCATTTCAGGCTGGGTTAAAGTTAATGGCTTGCCTTGTTTAATCTGTTCAATGAAAAGCGGAATAACCGATCCTCTAGATGCCATTACATTGCCGTATCGTGTACCACAAAATATTGTTTTTTCTGGATTAAGATTTCTTGACTGACCTATCATTACTTTTTCCATTAAGGCTTTACTCATTCCCATAGCATTAATAGGATATGCCGCTTTATCCGTACTCAAAATTACAGCTTTTTTTACCCCCTCTTGTGCTGCACAACTCAAAACATTTTCTGTTCCTAATATATTTGTTTTTACGGCTTCTAAAGGAAAGAATTCACACGAAGGCACTTGTTTTAGTGCTGCAGCATGAAAAATATAATCTACACCTTTTATTGCATTTCTAACAGAATATAAGTCACGAACATCGCCAATATAAAATTTAACTTTAGGATTCTGGATTTTTTTTCTCAAATCATCTTGTTTTTTTTCATCTCTAGAAAAAATTCTAATTTCACTAAAATTTGATCTACTCAATGTTTTCTTTAAAAAAGTATTTCCAAAAGATCCTGTTCCACCTGTAATTAGTAACGTTTGTGATTTCATTATTTATAATTTTTTTTTAATTGATTCTGCTAATATTTTGAGCCCTATTTTCGTACTAAAATAATTATTAGCTACTTTGAAACCATTTTTTGAAATTTTAATTTTTAGTTTGTTATCTGAAATTAATTTTTCCATCGCATTAGTTAAACTCTTTGTACTTCTCGGAGGCAGAATTAATGAATTCTCGTTATTAGAGAGGTAATTCGGTATCATTCCCACATCTGTGGTAATTACAGCGAGTCCAGACGAAAGAGCTTCAATCAGAGCATTCGGCATCCCTTCAGCCCAAGAAGGCAATACAAATATGTCTGCATTTTTATAATATTCACTTAATTTATTGTTGCTTAACCAACCCATAAATTCAACCCTTTTTTCAAGTCCATTTTCAGCGATAAATTCTTTTGCATATTTCTTAACTCGCCCATCCCCTATAAACGTAAAAAAAAAATTATATTCTTTTTTATTTAATTCCTGCAATGATTCTAAAATTTCCAAAATCCCTTTTTCTTTTTCTAGCCACCCTACAAATATAAATTTAATATTATCACTCTTTTGAGCATAATCTTTTTTCAAACCTATTTCAAGTAATTTTGGGGTGGCTGTCCAATTATTTATAATTTGAATTTTATTCTCAGGAATTTGTAATTGGTTTTTTGCAAATCGATTCCAATTTTCTCCTTGTGCTAAAAATAGTTCAGCTTTATTGAATAAAAATTTAATTAAATACTTAAAAAAAGATGACTTATATGTTTGGCTAATTAGTCGTCCAGCTCTTGGGAAAATAAAAGTTTTAACTCCAAATATTTTGCAAAAACAAATCATCACCCCCTTTTCAATTGCACTAGCCCCATCGGAACAAAAAATAAGAGATATTTTTGGCTTTTTAAGCAAAATTTTAATTCCAAAATGAATTAATCTTACCCATGCTAAAAACATGCGAATGATAAAATTAGGTGGAGGATTAGAAATTTGAGTGGAATCAAAAGGGATTATTTGAAATGACCCAAAATATGATGACTCTAATATTAACTTACAAGATGTATTTATTCCTCCATAAATTTTTCTTTTTGAAAATGAACCCACAATTAATAATCTGGGTTTTTTTGAAATATTAGTTACGATAATAATATTTTTTTAAAAGTTTTCCTTATTTCATTATTTACAATATTATTATTGTGAAATTTACCCCAATATTTAAAAGAATTATTTCTGAGTTGTTTTTTATATTTTTCGTTTTGCTTAATTTTTCTTAAGTAAGAAAACAACTCTTGAGAATTAAAATTAATAGGCAATAATGTTTCACAAAATTCCCCTATCCTTTTATTACCTCCAACTTTAGTAACTATAACAGGTATGGAATAGCTCATAGCCTCAATCAATGCGATCGAAGTCCCTTCAGAAGAACTAACATTTAAAAAAGCATCAATGCATTCGTTCTCAAAAAAATTTTTTAATTGGTTATTATTTAGTTCCCCAAGTAAATTAATTTTGAATTTTGTAAAGTTCAATTGTTTTATTAGCCTATGCGTATTTCTTAATTCCTCGCTGCTACCTATATGAGAATAATAAATCTCGAAATCACAATAATCTTCAATTTCTTTTAATGATTTTAATAGGTAGTCAATTCTCTTGATTGGATGAAGTCTAGAAAGTGTCATTATCCTTAACACATTGTCTTTAGAGGGTTTTGACAATATTTTCTTTGCAACTACACCTGAATTTAAATGAAAAATTTTTGAGCTAAATTTAGAATATTTTCTTTTTAAATATTCCATCCCCTCTTCTGAGTCAGGTAGAATATAATCAATTAGTTTAATTGAAATTTTTCTAAATGGTATTCTGTTTCCAATACGGCGAGATGGATATAAATCATATCCATGAGCTCCAGAAATAATTTTACATTTTGGAAATTGATTTTTAATTAAAAGGGCTCCAAAAGTATAGTCGTCAAACCAAAAAGAATAAATTAATGATTTTGAAAGATCAATATTGTTGTTTGATGAAAGTTTTTTAATATATGTAAAAAAGTAAATAGCTTTTGTATACGATGCTAATGAAATAATGGTTTTTTTTATAAATTCATTTAAATTAAGCTTCAAAATATCTTTCAATAAATATTTAAAATAAAATAAAAAGTGAATCAAAAATGAGAATAAATTCAGTTTGTAAAATCTTCTAAAATCTTTAAATATTTCATAACTATTTTTAAATTTTACTGATTTGGAACATACTTTCCCTGTTGGAATCAAAAAAATTTTATTAAAATTTTCCCCTACAGCTTTTAATTGTTCATTTAGTAAGTTGTATTCCGCGTTATTTTTTTTTGAAGGATAATTCGTATTTATAATAATTAAATCCATTTTTTTAAATAATAATCTTTACAAACTTCAATTCCTTTCTTCAGACTATATGTAGGTTCCCAGGCATAATCCTTTTTAAAAGAGGAATTATCCCCAACAGCTTTGTTAATTTTTATTTTATCATTTTCTCCTGATAACTTAATAAATAATTTCTTTTTAGTTGTTTTTGAAATTAATTCAACTAGTTCACTAACAGAAGTCCCTATTCCTGTTGATAAATTATAAATTTTTAGTCCATTAAACGGTTTATTTATTATTAAGATTATTGCTTTAATTATGTCTTTAACAAATATGTAATCTCTTATTGGTTCAACTGACTTTAAATGGATTGTGTTTCCCTTTAATAACTGATTAAAAATTTGAGAAATTAAAAATGATTTTTTTTGTCCGGGACCATAAATATTAAAAGGTCTAAGAATTACGGCGTCTAGATTAAAATTAGAAACATAAAACTTTATAAGATTTTCTGAAGAAATTTTAGATAAAGCATATGGATTGTAGGGTTTGATTTCATCGTTCTCTTTATAGACTCCAAATTCATTTATTTTATATATGAATGAACTGAAAAAAATTAATTTTACTTTATATATTGAGCAATATTCTAAAGCTACATGAAGTGCATTTGTATTAGCATTATATGTTTCATATGGATTTTCCCAGCTTTCTGAAATACTTGTTTTTCCAGATAGAAAAACTAAAACATCTTTTTGCCCATATTTGAGCCATGAATTTAAATTATTTATTTTGTTTTTACCCCTATCAAAAATTTCAAAATCAGTTTTATTTAATTCAGAAATCAAATGTTTTCCTACAAATCAACTTGCACCAGAAATGAGTGTTTTCATTACGGCTTTATAAACTTATTTTTATTTTCGTTGTAAATCTCCGTTGCCTCAATATAATCTTCGGGGCGACCTATATCTAACCAAATACCTTTATGTTCGATTAATCTTACTTTTTCATTATTCTCTAATAATGTCAGCATTAGATTATCAAAACCAAAAAAAGATTCCTGTGGAATATAATTCAGAACTTTTTTATTTATCATGTAAATCCCCATACTTACTTCAAAGTTGTATTCAGGTTTTTCAGTGAATCCTTTTAAAAAAGAATCTTTTGATTTTTCAAGAACTCCAAAATCAACTAATTGTTTCCTTTTAAAAGACGAAATAGAAAATATTGAATCTGAATTTAGGTGAATTCTAAAAAATTTATCAAAATCTAAATCAGCTAAAACGTCACCATTCATTACAAGGAAGTTTTCATCTAAATCTTGAATTAAACTCAACGGACCCATAGTTCCTAGGGCTTTTTGTTCTAAAACATAATCAATTTTTATATCCCATTTATCGCCATTCCCAAAAAAAGCTTTAAATATCTCTGCTTGGTGATTAACTGCTAAAGAAATTCTATTAAAACCGAAAGTTTTTAATTGTCGAATAATTACCTCAATTATTGGATACTCACCAACTGGCATTAGTGGTTTAGGTAAAGCTACTGTATAGGGCTTCAGACGGGTTCCCAAACCTCCACATAATATGATTGCCCTTTTATCAATCGCCATTTTATTTATTGTAAATACCTGATTTATAGTATATCATATTTTTCTTATCAGAAAACCAATTAATAGTTTTTTCTAACCCTTGTCTAAATCCATTTTCTCCAAAATAAACTGGTGACCAATTAAGTAACTTTTTTGCTAGAGTATTATCTGAAAATAATCGATTAACCTCACTTTGTTTTGGTCTATATCTTTGCTTGTCGTTAACAATATCTATTTTTAGATTTAAAATATCTGCAATTATTTTTACTGTTTTTTCAATTGACATTTCGAATCCTGCGCCAAGGTTTACTATTTTTCCAATATTTAGATTAGAATTCATTCCTGCAATAATTCCATCAACTGTATCTAACACATAAGAAAAATCCCTAGTTGCTTTTATGTTGCCAAGGTGTATGTTTTTTTTACCATCTAAAATTTGTGTTATAATTGTTGGGATTACAGCTCGATTGGATTGTCTGGGGCCATAAGTATTGAAGGGCCTTACAATACTAACTGGCAGATCAAATGATTTATTAAAAGAAATAACTAGTTGATCTGCAGCAATTTTAGTTGCTGAGTAAGGTGATTGACCTACTTTGGGATGGCTTTCGTCAATTGGAACATATTGTGCAGACCCATAAACTTCACTTGTTGAAATATGGACCATTTTAGAAGATTTGTTTTCCTTCATTGCTTCAAGGATGTTAAGAGTTCCATCAATATTAGTTTCTAAATATGACTTAGGTGAATTATATGAGTATGGTATAGCAATTAAGGCTGCTAAATGAAAAACACAATCACATCCTTTAACAGCTTTTTTAACACAAAAAGGATCTCTTATATCACCACTAAATATTTCAATTGAATTTCTAATTTGAGGACCTAAATTATCTAACCATCCCCATGAATTAAATGAATTGTATAGAACCATAGCACGAACTGTGTAGCCTTTTTTTGTGAGTCTTTCAACTAAATGTGACCCAATAAATCCATCTGCACCTGTTACAAGAACTTTTTTCATTTTTAGAGGATATTAATAAAAATTGATTGTCGTAAAATTAGAATCAAAACGTTTTGCATAATAAAGATATATAGGTTTGTTGTACGTAAATATTTTATTTCAAATAGCTTTGAGCCTCTAAAATAACATCTACATTACAAAGTTGAACAAGATTATTTGTTTCTTTCACTAAATAATTTTTAATTTTTTTATCTGAAACATAGAATGAAGGATGTAATTTTATTAAACCACCATTTGGTAGCGCTTTTATTAATATTAATATCATACTTTTCCAGTCATTATTTTTTAGCCTTCTTTCTGCACAACCTAAAGCTATATTTTTTACTCCTAGTAGCTTAGGAGCATATGAATTTTTTAATAATGAAAAGTTTTTTAATATAAATTTCTTACTCTCATTTATCCTTGGGAAACTGTTCGGATTTAATGCTAAAAATCCTGA
>MDTC01248345.1_pt1 | contig 13292 bp, 8 predicted proteins | sample 811181 | NCBI WGS metagenome assembly MDTC01 (sample SAMN05326644, study PRJNA326480) | marine metagenome | isolation source: seawater | place: Pacific Ocean: North | collected 2011
ATTTAGCCGCATAATTAGCAACTTCTATATTAGATGAAGGTTTATCATCAGATGCATTTAAGATTAAAGAGTTTTTTGAAGAGTAAAACAACTTTTTTATTATAATTGCAAGATCTTCTATTCTTATTCTAGAAAAAAATTTTTTTTCTTTAACGCGAATATTGTTTTGAATAATTTTTTTAAGCACGTTGCTTTCTTGTGAATAAATGCCAGAAATTCTTAAAATATTTATATTAAATTTTGTTGAGTTTCTAAATTTTATCCATGCCTTTTCGGCTAATTTTCTTCTTTTACCTAATTTTGTTTTTCCTTTTAACTTAGACTTTTCATTTACTAATTTACCTTGATGATTTCCGTAAACACTCGTCGCAGATAAATAAATTATTTTTTTAAAATTTAAATTTCGGAAAAATTTACTAAATGTTTTTAAAACAATATCGGTATTTTTTATTGGCGGTATAGAAACTAATATATATTCTGTTTTTTCAAGATAATTTAATAAATCTTTATCAAATCCTTTATTATTAAATTTGAAGAATTTAATCTTTTTTTTATCAATAAAATGATCGCCCTTTTTTTTTGAACTAGTAGCAAAAAATAAACATCTTTTATTTGAACGGGTCAATTCTTTTACAAAATATTTTGCTGTCTGTCCGAAACCAAAAAAAAAGAATTTATCTTTTTTTATCATTAAGCTAACTTCGATTTTAAATACTTGTCAGATATTGGGTTGTCTAACTTATCTAACATTTCAATTGGGCAAACTTGCACAAAATTTTTTAATTCTAAGTCAAAATTTGAAAGTATTTTATCTGCTATTTTTGATTTTGTTTCAGATGCAAATTCTTTTAATTGGGCTTTTAAAAATTCCTTCCAATAATCTGTTTCGATTGGTTGCCATACAATAGATGATGGGTTTGCAAAATTTTCAAAACTATTTTTTTCATCATAAATAAATGCCATACCCCCAGTCATTCCTGCTCCAAAGTTGTCTCCAACTTCTCCAAGTATAATTGCTGTTCCTCCTGTCATATATTCACATCCGTGAGCCCCACATCCTTCAATTACTGCTAAGCTACCAGAATTTCTTACTGCAAATCTTTCTCCTGCTTGTCCAGAGGCAAATAGTTTGCCTGAAGTTGCGCCGTAAAGCACAGTATTTCCAATAATTGTATTTTTATTTGATATTAAATTGCTAAGCTTTGATGGATAAACAATTATTGTACCGCCTGAAAGTCCTTTTCCAACATAATCGTTGCAATCTCCTTCGACTATAACTTTAATTCCTCTCGTTAAAAAAGCTCCTAATGATTGTCCTGCAGACCCTTTTAATTTAATTTGAATTGTCTCAGGTTTTAATTTTTGATTTCCAAACTTTTTGTAAACATAATGTGATAATCTTGTACCTACTGATCTAAAAGTATTTTGAATGTCGTACTCAAAAATTTTTGATTTAGAAATCTCAATCTTAGTTTCAATATCATTCCAAATTTGTTCATCAAGAGTTTCGGGTACCTTATTAATAACTTTATTTTTACAATATCTTGGATTGCTACCTGGATCTGCTCGAACTAATAGCGGATTAAGATCTAAATCATCTAAATTAGAAGCTCCTTTATTTACTTGAAAGAGTAAATCTGTTCTACCAATAATATCATTGATTGATTTAAAACCTAGTGAGGCTAATATCTCTCTTACCTCTGTAGCAACGAAGTTAAAAAGGTTTACAACTTTTTCAGGGGTTCCAGAAAATTTTTCTCTTAATTTTTCATCTTGGCTACAAACTCCAACTGGGCAAGTATTTGAGTGACACTGTCTAACCATTATACACCCCATGGCGACCAGTGAAGAAGTGCCTAATCCATATTCTTCTGCGCCCATCATAGCTGCCATTATAATGTCTCTTCCTGTTTTCAATCCACCATCGGTTTTTAAAGTTACATTATGTCTTAAATTGTTTAGAGTCAGAATTTGGTTTGCTTCTGTCAAGCCCATCTCCCAAGGAACACCAGCGTACTTAATGCTTGTTTGAGGGCTGGCTCCAGTTCCTCCAGAATGTCCTGAAATTAATATTATATCTGCTTTAGCTTTTGCAACTCCAGCAGCAATAGTTCCAATGCCAGTAGATGCAACTAATTTTACGCTTACTCTAGCTTTTGGATTAACTTGTTTCAAATCATAAATAAGTTGAGCTAAATCCTCTATAGAATAAATATCGTGATGAGGTGGAGGCGATATTAGTGTTACTCCAGGCGTAGAATGTCTTAGTCTTGCAATCTCGCTAGTTACTTTGAAACCTGGTAATTGTCCACCTTCTCCTGGTTTTGCGCCCTGTGCCATTTTAATTTCTATTTCATTCGCATTATTTAAATAGTCTATAGTTACTCCAAATCTGGCAGAGGCAATTTGTTTTACTCTTGAATTAGCCGAGTCACCATTAGGTAAAACTTTAAATCTTTTTTCATCCTCACCACCTTCCCCGCTACAAGAAGCTCCTTTTATCCTGTTCATACCAATTGCCAAAGTTTCATGTGCTTCAGCGGATAATGCTCCATGAGACATACTCCCACTACCAAACCTTTTTAAAATTTCACTGATTGGTTCCACTTCATTAATGCTTATTGATTTATTTTTATTTTTAAATTGAAGTAAATCTCTTAAATTTATTGGTGGTAGGCTAGTAATTCCTGTTGAATATTTTTTATACTGCTCATAAGATCTATTTGCTACTGAACTCTGAAGCAGATGGATTAGACGTCCTTGGTATTGATGCTCTTCTCCACTTCTCCTATAACGGTATAAACCCCCAATTGGTAAAGAATAAATATTTTTTTTAATAAACTTATTATGTAAGGCTTTTATTTTTTCCTCTATACCACTTATACCAATGCCAGAAATTCTTGATGACATTCCTGGAAAATAGTCTGAAACTATAGCTCTGCTCAATCCTACAGCCTCAAAATTACATCCACCTCTATAAGAACTAATTACTGAAATTCCCATTTTAGACATTATCTTTAATAATCCACCATCTATAGATTTTTTAAATCTTTTTACGCATTCGTTGAAATCAAATTTCCCGAATAATTTTTTCTCATATCTTTGAAAAATACTATCAATAGCTAAATATGGATTTATTGTTGTGGCTCCAACTCCAATCAACACGGCAAATGAATGAGTGTCTAGGGCGTCTGAACATTCTACATTTAATGAACAATAACCTCTTAAGCCCTGTTTAACTAAATGAGAATGAACCGCTCCTACTATTAAAGGACTAGGTATACTTGCTTTATTAGACGATATCTCTTTATCTGAGAGAATAATGGTAGTACTTCCTTCTCTTACAGCGGTTTCACATTCTAGCCTGATATCCTCAATTCTATCTTTCAACGAGGAATTAATATTGAATGTACAGTCGATAATTTTAATTTTTTTTGAAAATATTTTAGTAAATTTTTTAAATTGAGCATTAGTTAGTATTGGACTATCTAAAACAAAAATATCGTCTTTTGTTAAATTATCAAAGTCTAAAATATTACCGAGGTTTCCAAATCTAGTTTTTAAACTCATTACTTTATTTTCTCTCAAAGAGTCTATTGGGGGATTAGTTACTTGGCTAAAATTTTGTCTAAAGTAATGGGATACAGGCCTAAAATGACTTGACAAGACTGCAACTGGTGTATCGTCTCCCATAGACCCGGATGCCTCTTTCCCTTCTTCTGCCATTGGATGTAAAATTAATTCTAAATCTTCAATACTTAATCCTGATAGATATTGTCTTTTCTTTAATTCTTGTCCTGTAAATTTTGCCTCCTCATTTTTACTTAAAATTTTTTTCTCAAGGTCTAGGATTTGTTTATTGTACTTCTTATAATCTCTTGCTAAATAATCTTTAATCTTTTTATCTTTAAAAAGTTTACCTTTTTTTAAATCTATAGCAATGATTTGTCCGGGCCCTAATTTTCCTTTTTCAATTATCTTTTCTTCTGGTATTTTTATCATACCTGTTTCTGAACCAGCAAAAAATAAATTATCTGAGGTAATTGTATATCTTAAAGGTCTGAGACCATTTCTATCTGTAGAAGCTAATACCCACTTAGCATCAGTAGCACATATAGCGGCTGGGCCGTCCCATGGTTCAATAGTGCTATTTAAAAAATTAAATAAATCTTGATGATTTCTAGGGACACTTTTACTTCTCTTTGACCAAGAGTCAGGTATCATCATTAATTTTATTAATGGAGCAAGTTTTCCTGAATGTGTTAGTAATTCAAAAACATTATCGAGGGCACCTGAATCAGATGAACTTCTAATAATCGGCTTTAGATCTTTCACATTTTTAAATAATGAACTCGACATATCTTGCTCATGAATTTTCATCCAATTTATGTTTCCTTTTAAAGTATTTATTTCACCGTTATGTGCTAATGTCCTAAATGGTTGTGCTAAATCCCAACTAGGAAAGGTATTAGTAGAATATCTTTGATGAAAAATTGCAAAACGAGAGGTGAGCTTTTTGTCATTTAAATCTGGATAAAATTCAGCGAGCATTTCAGCCAAGAACATTCCTTTATAAACTATTGATCTGGAGCTGAATGAACAAATATAGAAATTTTTAAGTTGGCTGGATCTAGCTAATTTCTCAATTTTTTTTCTAGTCTCAAAGAGATTCCTCTCTAAATCATTAGTCTTTAGATCTTCATTTTTTTTAAATATCACTTGAGCAATTTCTGGTCGGCTTTGTTCAGCTGTTTTTCCTAATACACTTGAATTAAAAGGAACTTGTCTCCATCCATATATTGAAAAATTTTCCTCCAGGAGAACGGACTCAATTATTTCTCTACATTTTTCTTGGGCAGAATAATCAGTTCTAGGCAAAAAAATCATTCCTACACAAATTCTTTTTGAATCATCAGGTGTATGCCCAGTCGCAATAATTTTTTCTCTAAAAAAATCTGGAGCTATTTCTATTTGAATTCCAGCTCCGTCACCTGATTTTCCATCAGCATCTACTGCTCCCCTATGCCAAATTGCTTTAAGTGCTTCAATTCCATAATCGACAATCTTTCTAGTTTTCTTTCCATCTGTTGCAGCAATCATGCCTACACCACAGGCATCATGTTCCATTTTTATATCGTAAGAATAATTTTCAGAAAGAATTTTTTTATTTTTTTGATATCTATCCATAAATTATTAAGCGGCTTCGTAAGATTTGTTAATTTTTGTTTGTAAGTATTTTTCAATTTGAATTGCTGCATCCCTGCCATCCCTGATAGCCCAGACAACTAATGATGCTCCTCTTACAATGTCACCTGCAGCAAAAACTCCTTCTAAATTAGATTGCATTGATTGTAGATCAATTTTTATTGTTCCCCATTTAGAAACTGCTAATTCTTTTGCTCCAAATAAAATAGGTAAATCTTCAGGGTCAAAACCTAGCGATTTGATTACTATATCGGCAGGAATCTTAAATTCAGAACCTTTCTGTACAATTGGTTTTTTTCTACCAGATGCATCTGGTTCACCAAGGGCCATCTTATTAACTTCGACCTCTTGAATTTTTTCATCTCCTAAAAATTTTTTTGGGCTGCTAAGCCAAATAAATTCAACACCTTCTTCGATGGCATTTCCAACTTCTCTCGCTGATCCAGGCATATTATCACGATCTCTTCTGTATAAACATTTTACTGATTTAGCTTTTTGTCTTACCGCTGTTCTCACACAATCCATTGCGGTGTCACCTCCACCTATTACAACAACATTTTTTCCTTCTGTATTTAATGTACCATTATCAAATAATTCTACTTTATCCCCTAAACCTTTTTTATTTGAAGCTGTCAAAAATTCCATTGCTGGAAAAATATTTTTTAGATTATGACCTGGTACTTCTATTTCTCTGGCTTTATAAACTCCAGTAGCAATAAGAATTGCATCATGTTTTTTTCGCAATTGATCTAATGATTTATCTTTACCAACTTCAAAATTATGAACAAAATTTATCCCACTTTCTTTTAGAAGATTAGTACGTCTTTCTACAACATATTTTTCTAACTTAAAGTTAGGAATACCATAAATAAGTAGTCCACCTGGTCTGTCGTATCTGTCGTAAATAGTTATTTGATAACCTGACTTCCTCAACTCTTCCGCACAAGCCATTCCAGCTGGTCCAGCTCCAATAATTCCTACTGATTGTTTTAATTCCTTTTGGACTTTAAAAGGTTTGACCCATCCCTTTTCCCAAGCTGTGTCTGTTATAAATTTTTCAATAGAACCTATAGTTACTGTTCCGTGACCAGATTGTTCTATTACACAATTTCCTTCACATAATCTGTCTTGAGGGCAAATCCTTCCACAAACTTCAGGCATATTGTTTGTACTTTGAGAAACTTCGTAAGCTTCTTGTAATCTTCCCTCAGCAGTTAACTTTAACCAATCTGGTATGTTATTACTGAGTGGACAGTGAATTTGACAAAAAGGAACCCCACACTGAGAGCACCTGCTTGATTGTTCTTTTGCTTTCGGGCTTATGTATTCGTCATAAATCTCGTTAAAATCTTTACTCCTATTTTTAATCTCCCTTTTAATTGGAGTTTCTTTTTCAAGATCAACAAATTGTAAAAGTTTTTTATTCATGATTTTCATGAAATTAATAGAAAATATGTAAATTAAAAGTTTTTTTAGGTCAATGATAGTTACCTATTACATCAAAAGCCCTTATAATTAATGAATAATTTTTGCATAACTGATATGCATTTTGTATTGTCATACAATTAACATGCTTAGTATCTAATAAAAATCATGGTTGAAATATTCATCCTTTCAGTTGTCCAAGGAATTACAGAATTTCTTCCTATCAGTTCTTCCTCTCATTTAATTTTAATATCTAAATATTTAAATTTTGAAAATCAAAACCTTTCAGTAGATATCAGTTTACATATTGGATCTTTTTTAGCAGTAATAATTTATTTTAGTAAGGATATTTTAGACTTTATTAAAAATAAAGTTTTGTTTTTAAAAATAATTATTTCATCTTTACCAGTAATGGTTATGGGATTTTTATTAATAAAGAATGATCTTATTAATGCTTTGAGAAGTATAGAGGTAATTGGTTGGGCAACTCTTATTTTTGGAATTATCTTATATATAAGTGATAGATTTAAAATTGAAAATAAAATAGAAAAAAATTTTTCTTTCAAATCAGCAATATTTATTGGAATTTTACAAGTTTTATCTTTAATTCCTGGAGTGAGTAGATCAGGGATTTCAATTACAGCAGCACGACTTTTAAAATTTGATAGATTTGACTCAGTAAAAATTTCTTTTTTTCTTTCAATTCCTACGTTGGGAGCAGTGTCATCTTATGGACTATATGAAATATTAAGTTCTGAAAATATTAATTTTTCTTTACTAAACCTTATTTCTATTTTCTTTTCTTTTATATTTTCTTATCTTACTATAAAATATTTCTTAAACTTTGTTAAAAGTTTCAATTTAAATGTTTTTATTTTTTACAGGGTCTCCCTGGGTATAGTTATTTTAATATTTGCTTATTTATAAAAAAAAACTTAATAAGAGTAAAATAAAAATAACTAAAATAAAAAATAAAATTACAGCTTTTTCTAAAGATAAGTTAATTAAGTATTTCATAGTTAAAATTTAAAGGTTTGGTTTATATTTTTTAAGTATATATAGACTTATAATAATTTGAATGCTTAATAAAGAAAGATTATATCTTGGTAAAATAAAAAAAAATGAAAATAAACCTATATTTGCTAAGTAATAAAATATGAAATAATTGAAAAGATTTATCTTTAATCTTAACAACATAAATATTCCTATTATTGTTGTAATTGATAATAAGATTTTTGGTATAATATTTAAGATGGAGTAATAATTTGGGTAAGTTGAATTAATATCAATAAAGATAAAAGAAAGAGCTTTTTTAAAATATAATACTATATATCTGTGAGGATCATCTTCTATAAACTTTATCGCTTGATCTAAAAGTATTTTATCTTTAATAAGATCATGTTTTTTTATGGGGCCTAAAGACTCAAGCTGTTTAAGTTTTATTTTTACTTCAGGCACAATTTCACCTGGAATTCTAAACATTCCAACACCCTCTACTTTTGATAAAGGATTATTTCCTTTCAATAAGTTGTAACCAGCAGATTTTGTTACAGTAATTACTCCAAAGATATTGTAGTTTCTGATTATATATGGAGAAACAACAAGCAAAGTAAATAATAAAATTAAGAATATTTTTTTAATATTTCGCTGGTGTAAAAAAAGATAAATTAAAGATAAAATCACAAATATAAAAAATTCACCTCTTAAAAGTATCAATAAACCAGAGGACATCGAAAACAATAATAAGTTCTTTATGTCATTAACTTTTTTAAAAGTTTTTATAAAACTCAATAAAAATATATTTAACAAAAGTATTTGAAGGGTAATCGACGAAATTTGAGATACTGCATAGACATTTAAAGGAAAAAAAGAAAATATAAAAGTCCCTATTATGCTTATATTTTTCGAGTAAAATTCTATTAAAATTTTATAGATTAAGAAAATAGAAATTAAAGAAAATAATAACTGTACAGCTTTAATAAAGGCTAAGAAAAATACTGAACTATCAAAAAATATTTTTACTGAATATAAAAATAATGGATACAAAGGAGGCATAAAGATATTTGGGACAGGAATTCCATCTACTTGTCTGACACTTAAAATTTTATTTTCTTCCAAATTTTGAAGCATAATTCCCCATTCTTGGTCTATTTCAATATCACCGTATATTATGATCGCAATAACTCTCAGAAGAACTGCTGTTGTTATTAAAAATACAAATTTGTTATCTAATTTAGTGAGCATTATTTAAAAAATTTATTGAGTTTTAGTAAAATAAAAAAAGGCAAGAGTTTTAGGATTAATGCAACAATAGACCAAAAAAATGGATAATACCTTTTCACAAATTTTTTATTTATATTTTTAAATACTATTCTAGATAAGCGTTCAGTTGATCCCTTAGGCAATTTTAAATCTTGACCAAATGATAAATTTGTATCTAGATAACCCAAAATATAAAATTGAAGATTAATATTTTTGTCAAGATTTTCAAAAGCTAGGCTTTCAAAAAATGACTCTAACGCTCTTTTAGACGCTGAATAATTGCTATTAAGCTTTCTGCCTAATAAACCTGAGACAGATCCAAACCCTGTTATAGAAAAATTTTTATCAGGTGAAAAATACTTTTTAAATTTAGAAATCGTATGAGTAATAGATATATAATTGGCAAATATAATATTTTGAGTATCTTTTACTTGTAAATTAACATTGTCACCTTCCAACATATAGCCAACCGGAAATAAAACTCCTTTTAAATTTTTTATAATCTTTTCATCAAAGAATATTTTCGAATTTATTTCTTCAATAGAGGAAAAATTTAAGTTTAATATCTTTATATCTACATTAAACCTAGTTTCTAAGTCTGTTTTAATTGCCATCAAGTCTTTTTCGTCTCTGGAAACTATAATTAAATCATTTTTATTTTTTGCGAAAGTGTAAGCAATTTCTCTTCCTAGGCCAGATGATGCTCCAATAATTAAATAACTCATATATCTAACCTTCTTGATAGCTCTGATTTATAAACTCTATCTTTATCAAAATTAATTAATTTTTCTTTAAATATTTGTCCTTCATTATAACATTTGTTAAAAATATTTTTATTTAATCTTGAGTCTTTTATAATTGAAGGTAAAATTTGGTATTTAATACAAAGTCTATCTACTTCCTCAAGAAATTTTCGGCTAAGATTATTGTTTATAAAATCAAAAGTTACACATAGTTTATTATCTTCGAATCTTAAATATTTTTGACTTCCACTCATATTTTTTATTGAGAATAGAGTTATGACTGGCCTGTGATGATTGTACAATTTTTTAAATTCTTCGAAAAATTCATCTATTCTATGTTTAGAAATCAATAGTTGGCTTTCAATAAATCCTTGTTTTCCAAAAAAACTAAAATATTTCTCATTTCCAATAAATGGGAAAATAACTTTTTCAATTTCTTCTTTTGAGTTTTTCTTAGTTAAATTATTTAGATAAATGAAAAAAAAATTTGCAATCTTTATTGATACTCTATTCCATAAAGAAAAAGGTAATAATAAAGACTTTTTTTCATTTTTTGAAATTTCTTTAAAACTGGTCTGGCTCTCTTTATCTAGAATGTTCTTAAATATAAATCCTTTGCCAAAATCTTTATCATTATCTGCTCTGTTCCAAGAATAAATGAAGGTATCATCAAAATTATTGTCATTAATGAAAGATATACAATCTTTTACAGATTTAACTTCTTCTCTTATCGTATTAAATTTTTTTTGTTTTATTTCAGAAAGTTTAAAAGTAATATTGACAATCGTACCCGTTAAACCTAATCCCCCTATAGTCAGATCAAAAATATCTTTATTTTTTTCATTCGATAACTCAAGCCATCCATTTTTTTTATGATATAATAAGATACTTTTGACCGAATTTCTTATTGTGCCATGAACCCCACAAGATTTTCCATGTGAATTTGCTGCCACCGCACCCCCTAAAGTGATAAATGGGTAGCCCGGAATTTGTGGTATCCACAAATCATACTTTAATAAAAAATTTAGGAAATCAGATAAATTTATTCCAGATTCTACTGTTATTTCTTTTTTTTTCAAATTAAAGTCAAGTATCCTATTAAACTTCTTTAAAAGTAAAGATAAACTTCCCTCTCCAAAGCCTGCTGGGCTATAAGAGTAATTTGACCCTGTTGTGATTATATTTTCAGATATATTTGAGAACTTTTCAATTTCTCTGTATTTATCTGGCTGTTTAAAGAAAATATTTGATGAGTAGTTTTTATCAAAAGAATAAAAGTTTTTTTGTTCTAAATTATTTTTCATTTAAAATCTTAACTTTGAAATACAACTTTATCATGTCTTTTATAGTAAGCACTATATTTTTTAAACTTACAGAAGAACCAGTGCCGAAAGTTCTAGGGTAAGTATGAATACCTATTTCATTAACCTTATACCCTCTATATTTTGTTTTAATAGCTAATTCTGCTCCGACAAATGGGCTGTTTGATGTTAATTTAATTTTATTTATTAGTGACTTTTTAATTAATCTTGACCCAGTAGAAATATCTTTAAACTTTGTTTTAAATAAAAATCTAAGAATAATATTATACACCCAAGAAATAATTATTCTACTGGTTCTATATTTTTTTTTAAATCTATATGTAATCACTAAATCTGAATTCTTTGATGCTTTAAGTAATTTTTTTAAATCATTTACATCATATTCTGCATCTCCGTCTGTTTGAAAAATCCATTCACTTTTACATTTTTTTAAACCAGTCTTGACTGCAGCTCCGTATCCTAAATTTTTTTTATGAAAAATTACATATACGTTTTTTAATTTTTTTGAGTATTTTCTGGCAACTTCTCCAGATTTTTCTGGGCAACCATCATCTACAATTATAATTTCATATTTTTTTTTTGTCTCTTTTAAAACTTTAATACTTCTATGTATCATTTTTTTTACTGTTCTTTTGTCTTTATATAAAGGGAAAGTAATACTTATAGATTTTAAATTAAGCATATTTTTTCAATTTGCGCCTGCTAGGATTTGAACCCAGAACCTCCTGGTCCGTAGCCAAGCGCTCTATCCAGTTGAGCTACAGGCGCACATAAATTGATTACCAAAACTGGTATAATAAACAAGTTAAATTAAATTGTTTATGTTGAATTTAATATAAACTATATTTAAGTAATTTATTAATGTTATCATTTTTATCAAAAAACAATATTAGATCAAATTTTTTGAATTTCTTATTTATCCTTATACCAGGATCATATATTGCAGGAAATTTAATTTTAAACCTTAATATTTTACTAATAATTTTAACTGGTTTTTTCTTTTATGGTAAAAAAATTTTTCAAATAAAACTTTACGTCCTGGATAAAATTATTATATCATTTTTTATATTCGTATTTTTTTCTGGTATTATCAATTTTATTGATTTGAATTATTTAAAAGATGAAAATTATGCTCTTGCTGAAAATTTTAGTTTTTCAGTTCTAATTAAATCTGTCTCTTATATTAGATATTTAATTCTATATTTTGTCTTAAGATATTTAATTGAAAATGAACTTATTAACTTTAAATTCTTTTTTACTTCGTGTCTTGTATTTTCACTATTTGTTAGTTTAGATATTTTTTACCAGTTTATTTTTGAAAAAGACATATTTGGGTTCGAAGCAACATCAGCTAGAAAATTCTCAGGTCCTTTTGGTAATGAGTTTATTGCTGGAGGTTATTTGCAAAGATTCGCTATATTTTCTTTTTTTTTATTTTCAATATTTTTTAAAATAAATAAAAAATTATATTTATCTTTAATTATTGCAATTTTATTTTTAATCTATCTAATAGCTTTAGTTTTATCTGGAAATAGGATGCCGTTAATTCTTTTTGTTTTTATGACGTTTCTAATATTTGTGTTTGAAAAAAATATTAGAAAGTATTTAATTTTTTATCTTGCTATTACTGTTATAATTTGTGTAGCTCTTGTAAACTCCAACAACTTAATTAAATCCAATTTTTCTAATTTTGTTACACAGATACAATCTATTTCGAAGATTATTACTACCAATGAAATAAATCAGTCGGGTATGAACTCATACTTTCATGAATTTAAAACGTTTTATGGCACATGGTTAATGAATAGATATATTGGTGGAGGTGTAAAATCTTTTAGAATAAATTGCTGGCAAAGAGAAAATATTAATGTTGGTGAGAGAACAACTTGTAATACTCACCCTCATAACTATTATTTAGAAATCTTAGCTGATTTAGGATTGGTTGGTTTTTTTATTTTGGTAGTCGTTTTTTCAACGATTTTATATATTTCCTTTTTTAAAAAATATTTTCGGTCCTTATCACGCCCATCAGATAATATTTTGACCCCATTTATGTTTCTTTTTTTTATTGAAATATTTCCTATAAAAAGTACAGGTAGTTTTTTTACAACTAGTAATGCAACATTTTTATTTTTAGTATTAGCAATAACAGTTGCTTTATCCAGAAAACTAGATTTAAATCGAAATTAAGAGTAAATATCTGAATTATGGATCGAAAAGAAATTGTAATCACCTCAGCTTTAAGAACGGCGGTTGGAACGCTTGGTAAATCTCTTAAAAACATTCCTGCGGATGAACTTGGGTCGGCAGTTATTTTAGAGACCATTAAAAAATC
>MDTC01113673.1_pt1 | contig 13290 bp, 11 predicted proteins | sample 811181 | NCBI WGS metagenome assembly MDTC01 (sample SAMN05326644, study PRJNA326480) | marine metagenome | isolation source: seawater | place: Pacific Ocean: North | collected 2011
CCGGAAAGGCAGGAACCGACTTCGACATCCGCCCGTAGGCGCAGTCTAATGGAGTCGCGCATCAAGTCTCGCAAAGTGGCAGCAGCCTCTTCCATGCTTATCTCAGAACGCGCAACCGTCTCCAGACGATACCATTTTGTAATGGTCGATAGGATTTTTCCACCCACGAAACTCTTCCCAGCATCAATCTCCAACCTCTCTCCAGGAGCAAGCTGGCTTACACCTTTGAAAAAAGTGCTAGTTCCATGATCCTGCATACCCCAAGCAAGAAAATCATAAGCCGTTTGAGAATCTAATTTTGGATTCCAGTCAGGAAGTGCTTCGAATTGCTTGATTTCAGAAGCGAAAAAAATAGAATTATCTCCTGTTCCTCTGTAAAAATAAAGAGGTTTAATCCCGAATCTGTCCCTGACAGCATGAATCACTTTCAGTCTTTGGTCATAAATGACGAAAGCAAACATTCCATTAAAACGGTTGAGGCAGGCAGGTCCCCATTTTTCCCAGCAAGCCAGAATAGTCTCTGTATCAGTTCCTGAATCGAAACAAACTCCATCCCGTTCTAATTCGGCTCGCAATTCCGGGTGGTTGTAGATCTCTCCGTTGAAGACAATCCATAAATCTCCAGAAGCCGAACGCATAGGTTGCAGACCCGCATCGGACAAGTCCACTATTGAAAGACGTCTGTGTCCCAATGCTAAACGCAAGAACTGTGTTTTCTCTTGTTCATTACCGAAAGGTTCAACGCATTCATCTAGGCCAAACATTCCAGCATATCCTTCACCATCCGGCCCTCTGTGGGCTACTGCGTTTGTCATACGCTGAAGGACTGCTGTCGAGATAGGTTCATTGGATAGCCAAGCAGCTATTCCGCACATAAGCTCTTTCCTCGCTTTCTCAAAGCATTTGTATAATCACCATTTATTTTCGAAACTATACGAACAGGGTCATGCCATTTTTCGACGAAAGCCCTACTGGCTTTTGCAATCCTAAGGAGTTCTTCCCTCGGCATGCCAAGAACTTTTTTAAGTCCTTCTTTTATATTGTCAGGAGTAACTTGAATAAAAGGAAGATCATCTTTCATCTCGGAGGGAATGAATTGAAGATCATTCTCGCGAATATAAACCAATACGGGCTTACCCAAGGCCATCGCTTCCACCGCCAAACCGCCATACCAACCTGCAAACAACTGATCGACCAGTACATCTATGGCCTTATATTGCCGGCATGCCTCTTGATGGCTGACGCCTTCGACCAAAATCAGATCAAACTCAAATCCTTCTTTCTTCAAAGATTCCAGTGCATTGAGAATCAAATAAGTCCCTTTTGCCTTCCGATGGCTGGGGGCATGACCGATCCGAAGAGGACGCGCAGACACCTGTGTAAATGAAGGTAACCATTTCGAAAGGTCTAGATGGCTATATGGAATAAACTTTGATCCTTTTGGTAAAACATGCAGCAAATCGGGATTAAGAGCATAAATACCATCGGCAAACCGAGACATCCTTTCGATGCATTTGCGCTTAAAGGAATCGGAAGATTTATTGTAATAATGATGATCGACTTGTGAGGCTATAGAATATTTAAATTCTTTTAGACTGTATGCCCCCTGCCTAGCATCATCTCCTTGATAATGAACGAAAATGGGTTTGCCCAAACCCTTTACCAAGCAAAGTTCAAAGTACTGCAATGTCCATGTGTACAAAGAATATACTTTTCTTAAAAATCTCCTAAGGAATCCATCGCCTGGTTTTTCAGGATAAAGCGGAGAAGCAAAAGAGGTCCCGAAATTGTAATGCACAATATGAAACTTCCAGTAGATGGTTAGGATCGCAAAAATCCTTTTCAGTTCGACCTTAAACAGATTATCTCTTTCTTCAAAAAGGATTCTGTCGACACCGTAGTCGAGATAATTGCTCTTGAGGGTAATCAGACAACTATCCAATCCAAGTTCATTCTGAACCCTCCTGATTTGGCTTGGGTTCCCCCCTACGACCGTTGGGCAATGCAAGACTCTAGTTTTCAATAGAAAGAAAATTCAAAATAATTTCACCATCTATCCATTGTTCTCCAAGGTGCATTCGATAAGGAGAATTCTCAAATCGTTCAGATTGTTGTTACTCATCGACAACTAAACCAAATATTTGAATTCAAAAGATGAGCATTCGAATAGCAGTGCGTTAGCCTTTCCATTCCCGCAACCTGCATCAAGAATCCTTTTTTTATTGGATAAAGACTTCTTAAATTCAGATAAATTTCGAAAGCCATTTCTGTTAAGAATCCAATTCTGCGTATTAGAACCCTTTAGTAAGACATCTTTCAAAAAACTTTTGGAATTCATCTCCCGTTTATCTCTAAAGCCTTTTTATGAATTGGATTTCATAAAAGATCTAAAATTCCAGTCTTAATCTTTACTTTAGGATCATACAGTTTGTTTTTCATTAAGGATATGTCTGCAATCAAATCAGAGGGTTCGCCATCTTTTCTACGAAAAATTGGTTTTTTGCCCAATTTTGATCCAATTTCACAGCAAATATCTCGAATCGAAAGCGTTTCACTGCCTGCAATGTTGATGACCAAACTGGTCGGCATTCCAAGTGTTGCAACAACTGCTTTACTTGCATCACTAATATGTATGGGGTTAATTCTAATACCATTTTCACCTTCCAAGATAATAGGTTTCCCCAACTTTACTAAATCCACTAATCGCGGAAGAAGCATTGAACGATTCTGGCGACGACCATACATAAAGAAAAACCTTAAAACTTCTACCTTCATTAATGGTGAATAGCTCTGAGCAAGTAATTCACTACTGAGCTTGCTTCCCAAGTAATATCCTAAATTTCCCGAAGATGTAATTTGGGAATTTTCATTAAAGGCAGTCTTTCCTGATCCATAAACCCCTCCGGAAGAGGCGTAAACGAATTGTTCGACACCTATCGTTTTGGCATAGTCGAGAAGACGCGCAGTTGAATCGACATTCACCTTGAATATGTGCAAGGCTGAATCAGGGAAATCCCGAAAGTGCGCCGACTGCGCTAGATGAATGACCACCTTAATCCCACTAGGCAGATGCTCTACTGACCATTGTTCATTCAAATCTAGAACATGGTATTTAACCGAGGGAACGGGATTTTTCGGCATGCATCGAACGATCGCATGAAGCTCAACGCCTTGCAATCTTTCAAGCAAGTCACGGCCAAGTAGGCCATTTGCTCCAGTAACCAGAATCATCCCACAGTCTGTCTGAAACTTATTGTCCTAAAAGGTAGTAAAAAGTAAGCCAAAACGACGCAGACGGTTATCAAGATTATTTTCGAAATCACAACAAACCAAACGAATTCTCCAGTGACCCAGGAAATCGCAACACAAGCAAGGGTTCCACCAAGAAAAAAAATAAATCCCAGTCTCCACCATGGGATAGGCAATGGGTGCAACCGTTGCGTAAAGTAGAGATAGCACCCAGTCATTACCGTGTAGGAGACAAGTGTAGCTGTAGCAGCACCTGAGGCTCCATGCAAAGGAATCAGCAAGTAATTCAGACCTAAATTAATAAGGGCAGTTACCCATGCTACCCGGGCAAAAAGAAAAACTTTCTTCTCCAAGGAAATACCAATGGCTGTTACTTGTAGAGTAGACTGCAGAACAGACCCGAAGCAGAGTATCGCCAATGGAAGAGATGCAGATGAGTAAGTAGGTGGCATGAACAGGCCAATGACTTCTCCGGAAAAAAGAGCCAAACCGCCACCCACTGCGAGCATCAAAAGCAAAAGCGCAAACAACACATTAACATAAATCTCTCTATACTTTTGAGGGTATTCAGTACGCATTTTAATGGATAAAGGGCTCCAAGCCTGTCCAAAAGCAGTGGAAACGAAAAATACGGCTAACCCAAAACGGCTGGCGACCGAGTAGATGCCAACTTCATTCACAGAGGTCATGCCGGCAAGCATCCAACGATCCATAGAAGTAAACAACCAGTAAGCCAACCCAACGAAAATGAAGGGATATCCAAAACCCGTCAACTTCCGGACCCAACTAAAATCGAAACGAAATGTCAGGTCGCGCCTGATCACGCACAACGCCACCGGTAGCGCCGACATGAGAGCCAGCACTTGGGCTCCGATCCATCCGTCGATACCCCATTCAAATACCACTACAGCTAAAACACCTAGCACTGCTGCACCACCTCTAGAAAATATAGATATGGAAAAGAAGCACCACGGAGCTTCGTGCAATCTAGCCACATCGAGAGCATACTGATTCCACTGAAATAATACCATCAAACAAGTCCCCAAAAAAAGAGCGGTCTTGGATATGGGCAGTTCCTCACACTGAGCGATTGCGTGCAACTCGGGAATAGAAATACAGAGTAATATAAAAGCAATAAATCCAAAAACGAACTGTGCCATAAACCCAGAAGACACAGCAGATGGTCGATCCACTTTAAGAGTATTCTCATCCCAGTAAAAACGTTGAAGCGCATTATTCAGCCCGCAATTGACAACAACTCCCAGAAGCCTTCCAGATGCGAGGATAAGCTCAAGAGCACCAAAAGCCAATGGAGACAATACTGCAGCCACTAAAGGAAAGGAAAAGAAGGTAAGTGTTTTCCCAATAAAGTCAGCACCGCCATAAATTGCGGAATCCTTGGCAAGACGCCGAAAAATCATTAATCGACAATGCGGTTGTTCACTAAAGGATGCTGAATTTTTGGCTGACGTTTGGGAAAATCGCCAAGTAATGGATGATAGAGATTAATTAGAGAATCTCTTCGACCATAAAGGAACTCAATCACCTCTCCAAATAAATATTGAGCAGAATCCAATCCCAGATACTTTTCCGCATATTGTCGACCAGCTGTTCCAAGTTGAGAGCGTAGTGCAGGTCGAGTGACAAGCTTCCGAAGAACATCCACAATCGATTCCGGTGAAGCTGACGCAATCGGACATTCATTCAAGAATGACCAACGACGAAACATGGTGGTGCAATCATCATCCTCCAAGTTCGAGACAACGGGTAGACCTGAGGCAAAACCTTCGACAGCGTTCATGCCATGACCTGTACAAATAAGTTGCTCGACAAGAATATCCGTTGAGTTCTGAAGAATCTCACGAACCTCTGCATTGGGCTTTTTCTCCAAAAGAAGTAGTTCGACCTTCAAGCCTTCGTCTTTTAAGGTTGCAACAGCATCGACGATAAATTCGCTTCCCTTGAAACCTCGATGATTGGGAGCATGAGCGATAAAGACTGATGCGTTGGTTCCATCGGCTGTGCTTTTAATGCCTGAAACCGACCAATCGCTTAAATCCAAACATAATGAAGTAGGTGCCAGAACATCCCACCGGCCAAACCCATCGGGAGCCATAATTCCGGGAATCACAACATCAGCATGACGGCACCAATAATCCAAGCGAGAAGCTACTTTTTTTTGATTTCTAGATGCAACAGGATAAGACATCATCAATCCATGAGCCGTTTCGTTTGATCTGATCCTTCGGTAACAATATGCATCACCTCCGTATGGAATAAGTACAGTTTTTTTTCCGGCTAACTTAAAAAAGAAAGCCTGCATCCGCCACAAAACTGTATGTCCTATAAAAAAACCATCCGCCGATATAAAAAAAACATCATACCGTAACAAAGAACCAGAAAAAGCCATTAGCTTACGCAATGGGTGAGGACAATACCGATACTCATCTTGAAGAATACGCCCCCAATCGTTTCTCTTATTTATGCGCGAATAAAACTGGTTGGTAAAAGTCTCAGAGGCAAAGCCTAGTTCGCTCATAGCACGGGACCAATAAGCGTTGTTGATAATGGGGGTACTACCCCACACTAATCTCGGTTTTCCTCCCCGGCAAGAAAACAGCCTAGCAAGTATTCCCACCAAAAGAAAGAGGACCCAGAAAAACGGAGCGAAGAAGATAAGAAGGAACGCATTCAGAGTTGTTACCAAAATAGATGAGTTAGAAGGCATCGATGTGGGTTACTCCTCAGCAAGCAAAACGAGCAGCCCGTTCAAAAACGTCTTTCATGATTTCATTCTGAAAGAACAATCCCGGACGAGCGCCGATTCCCGCGATTCTGGTATGGGGATAAAGTAAATTCTCCAAATGTATACCCAAAGACTCTAGCGCCTTCATATTTCGAACCGTTGGAACAGGGAAGCCCGCGGGCAGACGCTGTAGTCGCGAAAATGTAAATTCCTCATTGGACAAGAAACCAAGGGCTTGCAATTGATTTGTCAAAGAAGGAACAAGAACCTCCGGGTTAAGTTGCTTTTGCCCCAAAACTTCAATGGTAAGACGACAATCATCAGCTAAGTTCGTTAAAGCTCGATAATTGGTGATTCGAAAGAAATCACTTTTGGAATCAAGTCCATAAAAGTAACAGAGGTCACTATCAACAGGCTCTTTTAGTTCAAGATGTATGAGATCATGAGGCATAGGACGATCAAAACCGAACGAAGCTAGATCCAAGCCGAGTAATTTAGCCACTCCTATGACTCCTGTGGCCAAAACTATTCCATCTAAGTTCTTGATTGTTTCGAATTGGCCCATGCTGTTCTCCAAATGGAGAGATGCTGTCTCAAGGTCTAGGTTAACGATTGATGTTCCTAGCTTAAAGTGAACTCCCGAACTTTCCAGAAACTTCGTTATGCCCTCAACGAAGGCAAAAGAACCTCTTTTGCGAGAATAAAAGCTACGTTTGGAATTGCGATATTCCTGAGGGAGGAGTCTCTGATCAGGCACCCCAAAGAGAGAGCGATATTTTTCATCTTTTGATTGGGCAAGCCAATCGGGGAAGTCATCAACGACAACTCGTGTAAGTCCAAGGAGAAGTAATGCGAATCCAGATAGAGTCTCTGCGGACCGACCGAAGACATGCTCAAGCATCGGAGCGATGACTTGGGATGCATAAGCTTTCCCAAATCGGAGATTAGCAACATCCAACAATGAAGCACAACGATCGAGCGATGGAAAATCCTTAATGCCTGCAAAATGAGAACGCAGAGAGGCAACCATTTCATCTGTATCTCCAACCCAGTGACGTAAGTCGGTAAAATGAGTGTTGGTCTGAAGATGGCCTGAGAAAAAAGAGCCCGCAAGATCCCCTTGCCCAACATCAAAATGAATTAATTCTTCGGGGGGAACAATACTGAGAAGAAACTCGTCAATGTCAGGGTTTCCCGTTTCCTGAAACACATGAGTCCCTAAATCAAAATAACGACCTTTTCCGTAATCAACACCAGCAAGAAGACCGCCGAGTTGATGATCTCGCTCGATTAAAGTGATCGACGCATCAGGATAGTCGACACGCAAACGATGGGCGGACAATAGGCCGGCAACACCACCACCGATTACTAAAAAATTCATTCTGTCATAGGAAAGTAATCTACTGAGTAAATATTCTCGGGACGCTGTATTTGCGAATCTTTCCAGACGATTAGGGTGAATTCGTAAGGCAATAGATCATGTCGGATAACAAAACGACGACCGAGACTCCGAAAACAGAATTCGGTAATCTCTTCAACTGCAAAATGCAGAGCTTTGGGTTGCATGAAATCAACAAAAGGGCTGAGGAAATCACATACGAGAACTTGCCTTGTAGCAACAAAAAGCTGCTCGAGACGTTCGAATGCATAGGACTTAGATTCTTCTCGGTCGGCATGTGTCTGCAAATTGAAAACGCCTGAAGAAAAAACGACATCGTAATGACCGCTTATGGAAGCATTCGGATCTATGTTCTCGAAAGTAGGACCAGATGAATACTTTTTAATACAAGACTCAACGAATTCGGGCATTACATCCATTCCACAATATGAGAATTTAATTCTCTCATTTCGGAGATACTCAAACAAATAGCCGAGTCCACATCCATAATCCAAAACACTCGTAATGCCAGAACCCTTAACGAAAGGATCTATGGCGCGAAAACGAAGCTCATTTCGACCCTTGGGTGTAAGCAGTGAAGCAGGAGAATCTCCATGTAGACGAAAACTTTCTCCATACATTAGTTTGATTTTTTCGAATTCTTCGCCCATAGATCGTCTAGTATTTAAACAAGTAAAAGAAGGGAAATGCTTGGTTGAGCACTTCCCTCGAGTGAGACTTGAAATTAGAGTCAGTAAGGCGATTAAAGTAGCGATAGGGACACTCCGCCGCACCCCAACGGCTCTTAAATCGGTAAACGCCCTCTTGGCTACGCCAAGTACCGCCCCAGTTCCACGCTCGATAACCTTCTTTTGCCAACTCGGTCATCGCCCGAAATATCAAACCTGAAAGCACTTGCTTGTCTCGATGTTCCTCTACCGCAACGGGCGTAAAGTATTCGACCATATCTTGATACAAAAGCAAAAGCAGGCCACTAACTGGTTCTCCATCGATTCGACCAACGTATAATCGAGACGAAGTGCCAAGAGGGAACTCGGCTATGAGGGATTCGAATATCTCAAGAGTCTTCGGGACTCCACCCAAAGAACGGATCGATTGCTCATGCACGCACTGCAACCAAGCAAGATTTTCAACATTCTCGCAAAGCTCAATTATCTGACCCGATTTTTGACCTTTTCGAATAGCATTGCGTGTCTTCACATGAAAGGAAGCGAAGAGTTTTTCTTCGATGTCGCCCCCCGCGGGGAGTGAAGTGATTTGACCAATACGATCATCGACAACATCAAGATCCAGACGACTAATCGCAGAATTACTAAGTGGGTAGAAAGAGTTTTCGATAAAAGTCACAGTAGCAGCGCCACAGTTCTGAGACTCGGCAAGGAATGATTCGTACAATGAATTCAAAACTCCACTGCCTCCATCTGGTAAATCTTTATCCACCAAAACTCCTCCGTGACTTCCAAAAAAAGGCAATGAATTTATCACTGTTCCAAGCTTAGGGTCATCCAAGCGTGCAAATGGCACCACACCAATAAGCCGATCGCCATCAAATGCACTAAAGTATTGCAATTCAGCTTTGGGAATAGACCGTGAGAGAAAACGCATGTAAGCACCAGAGTAATGGATAAGCGCATTGTCGTTTCGATGTAAGAAATCATCACACAATACAGACTGATCCAAGCCAAGAGAAGTTACTTCCATCTTCAGGCTAGCTCGAACTGCTTCAAGAACTCTTCAAAATTAATCAGGGACCAAATTAAAAGACGGCGATTCCGTTTCCCGTCCAAATGCTCTTTTACCAAGGACTGAACCGTAGAGCAATCTAACCATTGGTAAATAGCGGCATTACCATCAAATAATGTTTGCCGAACAAAATCAATACTCTCACCCTTAAACCAACTCGCATCAGGAGCGGAAAATCCTTGCTTTTCCGCTTGCGTGATTTTCTCGGGAATATATCTACGCATCACTTCACGAAGGATTTGCTTCCCATCTCGAGTTTTCTGAAAGAACTTACTAGTCTTTTTCCCAGACTCGTTCTCGTTGAGACGAATGACATCAGTCAGATTGTTTAGCTTCAAACCGACAGGGCACTTCATGGCAAAATCTACAAGATCGTTGTCCATGAAAGGAACACGAGTTTCCAAACCATGGGCCATGCTTAATTTGTCTTCCACAACAAAGAGTCCATGCAGAAAAGTCTTAGCCTCAAAATAGAGAGATTGATTAATGTAATCTTCCGGTCGGTCCATCTCATTGTCGTGACGATGGAAAACATCACGGAATATATCCCTAGTCCAGACATCCTTCACTTCATTCCAAATCGGAGCGAAGACTTTACGAATCTCCTGATTGGGTATTAGTCGATGCCAGAATTCATAGTACTTATCAATGTAGTGATCGAAGTCTTGATTGACTACAGCACGATAATAACGCCAAGGATAACCACCGAAAAGTTCGTCACCACCAGCCCCGGAGAGAACCACTTTGACAAATTTCCCGGCCAACTTCGCAGCATGAAAGTTAGGATAACTTTGGCCAACTCGAGGTTCCTCCAAATGCCAAGCCAACTCTGGCAAACAGCGCTCCATATCTCCAGCTTTAAGGATCATTTCATAGTGCTCGGTCTTAAACTGAGCTGACATTGCCTCCGCTTTGATCCGTTCGTCAAAACCCAGTTCGATGCCAGAGGCCGAACTAAGGTCGAACCCACAGGTAAACGTTTTAAGATAAGGAAAAGATTGGGCTGTTATAGCAGTTATAGAACCTGAATCCATTCCGCCACTCAAATAGCTTCCAAGTTCAACATCAGTTACAAGTTGTCGGTTAACTGCTTGATTGAATAAGCGATCGAGTTCCTCTCGGTACTCATGATCGCTGAGTGATTTATCTGGTTCCCGAAAGCGATAATCCCAATACTGCGTGCTTCGAAAGGTTGATTGCTTATCACATACATTAAGTATACCATAATGGCCTGATGGCAGTAACCGAATGTCCTCCAACAAAGTGCGATCAGTAAAGATATTCTGGAAAGTAAAATACTCGATGAGAGCGGGCTTATCAAGGACGCGACGAAAATCGGGTCGAGCGAGTATGGCTTTTTGCTCGGAACCAAAAGTAAAAGTGCTACCTTGCTGACTAAAGTAGAGAGGCTTAATGCCGTAACGGTCACGGGCCAAAAGCAACTGCTTCTCCTTCCTGTCATAAAAAGCAAAAGCAAACATGCCATTGAACCGCACCAAGGCTTCTACCCCCCACTCCATTAAAGAATACAGCACGACTTCGCTATCGGTATTTGAGCTGAAACAATAACCTAGAGATTCTAATTCGGTGCGAAGTTCCGGATAATTGTAAACCTCACCATTATAACTGAGTACATACCGAGTATCGACCGATAACATTGGTTGGTGTCCTGCCGAAGACAGGTCGATGATTGCCAACCTTCGATGCCCGAATCCGACATTGCCTTCAATCCAATGACCCTCCCCATCTGGCCCGCGATGAGCAATAGCATTAGTCATTTGCTTCAAAACAACTGAGGAGACATGCGCACCTTCAAGATGAACAATTCCCGCAATGCCACACATTTAAATAAGAGCGTTTTCCACTCGATTGATCATCAGTAGTTGTATGGACATGGGCATTCTAAGGTAAAGAGAGACATCCTCCCCAAGTGGAAATACAAGCCCTAAAAAGGGAAATCCTTGGGATCAGAAGAATAAAGACTTCAACAAGAAGTGTTAAAATAAGTACAAATTAAAAGATCAGCCAAAATTCACAACTTTATCTTGGGTTGCTATATCCTGAACAGAAGAACCGTCGTATCTTTTGTAACCCTCAACGGCCTGTTGTAAAACAAGAATCGCTTTTTCATGATCATTTGCAGCGCAGGCACTTCTGAGATCATCTAATACGGATTCAAGTTCACTCGATGGCATACACTTTTCTAAAACACCCATTATTTTGGGGTGCTTTGTACCGAAAACATCACCGTCAATTAAAAGCTCTTCGTAGAGCTTTTCCCCGGGACGCAATCCGGTGAACTTAATACCAACGTCATTAGCCGTGTTGGTAGGAGATGAATCACGACCCATTAATCGAATAAGTTTTTCTGCTAAAGTAACGATTTTAACAGGCTTTCCCATATCTAAAACGAAGACATCCCCGCCCCTGGCCATAGAACTTGCTTGAATAACTAATTCCGAGGCCTCCCTAATAGTCATAAAATATCGTTGAACCTCAGGATGCGTAACGGTAACAGGACCGCCTTGGCGGATTTGCTCCTTGAATAACGGAGCTACCGAACCTGAGGAGTTTAACACATTACCAAAGCGAACCATACAGTATGTGCAGTCAGACCTAAGCGAACGATCTTGCAATATCATTTCAGCCAATCGCTTGGTCGCACCCATAACATTGGTTGGTCGCACGGCTTTGTCCGTAGATATAAGTACCAAGCACTTAACTCCATTTTCTGAAGCAGCTCTAGCTAGAGTAAGTGTCCCGAAGACATTATTTTTAATTCCCTCAACAGGATTGTCTTCCACCAAAGGAACATGCTTGTAAGCCGCAGCATGATAAATGGTGTCAATGCTATAACGATGAATCAATTCAGATACTCGCTCCATATCTTGAACTGAACCAAGCTTACCTACAATTTCCACTCCCCCCCCTGATTCACGAGACAAAGTCAGCAACTCTCTTTCAATAGAATATAAATTATACTCGGATAGTTCATAAACAACTAATCGAACTGGTTTTAAAAACAAAATCTGCCGGCACAATTCGGAACCAATGGAACCACCCCCTCCACAAACCAAGATCGATTGCCCTTTAATCCTCCCTTCCAACAAGCTGGACTCGGCGGGAACTACTTCTCTTTCCAAAAGGTCATCTACTTCAATTTCTTTAATTTGCTCAAAATAATCTTCAGAAGAGGAATCAAGTGAGCTAAAATCGCTAACTAGCCTTACCTCTACTCCCAAATCGGCAAGTTTGTCTAAGATTTTACGACGACGAGCAGGAGTGGCTGAAGGTATAGAGAGAATAATTAAAGATGGAGAATAACGCTCAAATTGCTTAATAAACATTTTCCAAGCAAGTACAGGCAATCCATGAATTTTACGACCGATCAAGCTGGCATTATCATCGACAAACGCGATTGGTAAGAAGCGACGACTACCTTGAAGAGCGGTAGCAGTAGCTCGGCCCGATTCACCTGCACCATAGATGACTAATCGCCGATACCCGTAAGGTCGGGAATCGAAAGCCAACAAAAGGGTGCGAGCAAACATTCTAACACCACCTACGAAAAAGTTACCTGATAAAAAGAAAATGCAAGGGACGGACCATTGAAGGTCACCTGAATGCCCGGAAACCGCAAGAAGGAGGGCAAGAACTATAGCAGATACAGCCAGCCCACCTATGACGGAAGGCAACGTACGGAAACTGATGTAGCGAACCATCTCCCTGTAAAGACCAAGAACTGCAAAAGACAAAAGCCCAACAACTGTAACAATGAGATAGACCCATTTCAGTTCTTGTTTTGCTAATTCACCGAGTCCTTGCCGCAGTGCAAAAGCGATGAACAAGGAAAGTGGCAAAACGATTATATCGGTAAAAACCACGATGACAGTCTTGGATCTACGAGATAAGGACAGTACCGAAGAATGCCATAATTTTAGACTTTTCAGGATTGCTAGTTTCACTGAATAGAAGGAGTTGGTAAAACTTTGAATTTCAGGACAAAATGTCTAAAAAAATAATATTTTCTCTAGGAATAAAAGACATGAATCTTGAAATTCACTATCGCTTTGAGAACAAAATCATCGAACTAGGTTTATTATACAATCAATTAGTCTGTCATTTGACAAATAATATTCCCTCTCTAGGGTAG
>MDTC01000921.1_pt1 | contig 13289 bp, 18 predicted proteins | sample 811181 | NCBI WGS metagenome assembly MDTC01 (sample SAMN05326644, study PRJNA326480) | marine metagenome | isolation source: seawater | place: Pacific Ocean: North | collected 2011
AACATTCATGATCGCTTTAGCCGTGATGATCTCGCTCTCATTGCCGCGCCGACGGATCCGACGGCTCGTGTGGCATCGCTGGAATACGCTGATGGTAAATACACGCTCAGGTCAGCAAGTTCATCGCAGATTTTGAACCTGATCCCAGACGACAGCACAGCAGTGGCTCATATTCGTGAGCTGCTTAGCTCAACGTCGGCGGGTGCTGTCCAGTACGACGACTCCAATGGTCAGATGAGTGTTCATCTTGACAACACAGCGGCGGCGGTCACTGGTAGTGAGACCCAAGGTTTCGCTACGTTGACTGATGCGGCAAGTGGTTTGTCTGCACGACTCTCTGTTGCAGTACAGGCGGCAGGTGCTCCTGGACTTTTGATCTCAGACGATCAAATCCAGTACACCCCACCTTCGGATGCGAACATTCGTGATCGCTTCTCGGCTGCCAACGGTGATCAAGTCGCTGGTGAGAAGCTGGACCGTCAGGATGCGGCTGATACTGATCGCGTTGCCAAGTTGGTCAAGACCGACGGTGAGTACAAGGTTGAGTCGATGCGCCGCGACGAGTTGGTCGCTGTTGGTCGTACCAGCCTGTCTGTGTCTCTTGACAACGCCCAAAACGCTCCCGTCATGGGAAGCATCTCTTACTCCGAGGGAACCGGCGTTTTCGCTGTTGATCTCGTTGAAGAGAGCGACATCATCGGTGACGCACAGGGTACGGGCGCCATCATTGGTGTTCACAGCGCGTCGAACGCTGCTCTGACCTATGAGGTTGAAAACGGCAAGGGTGTGTTCAAGCTGGATTCAGCTCAGGAACTCTCTGACGTCAAGCACGATGCACTGCTTCCAAAGGATGCTGGCACCCTCGCTGGTGAAGACATTGACGCTGGCGAACTGGTTTCCGCTGGTGGCGACTTGGCGATGGCTAATCGTGATGATTGGGCAATGCGCGGTGTTGCACATGAGGATATGCTCCAGGGTGCCGACATGGATGGAAAAGTTGAGCTTATGGCTCATGGCTCCATCTCTGAGGTCAAGGTCAAAGATGGCGAGTCGCCACAGGCTGGCGACTGGCTCTACCTCAGTGACACTGAGTCCGGTACGGTCCAGATGGCTATGCCTGACACAGAGGGCAAGTGCGTTGTCATTATTGGTCGCGCTATTGCCAATGCCTCTGCTGGCAAGGTCAAGCTCTGCATGTGCCCACAATTCTTGTTCAACTGCTAATCCTGATTCGACCTTTGTGTCGATCATGTAAAGCATGAGAATTGTTGCCCCCCTTACCCTTGTGGTAAGGGGGGCTTTTTCTTTGTCCTCAATCTTTTCTCTATCGTTTACACCTGTTGAAACAGGAGGTCATCCATGGCGTCAGGCAGTATCGAAAAGCAAATCAAGATGGGCTTGGGTGAAGCTGTTCGCCGTTTGCTCGACCTTGAGATCAAATACCGACAAGGGCAACGTACCGAAGAGTTGACCACTGAGCGGCTTCTCGTCTTGGAAGCCTTGAATCGCGTCGAACTTGATCTCGGCTTTGATTGTGATGAAGACGGCGTTCCCGACACGGTGGAGATTTTTGAGAAATCCGCAGCCACCTCGTGTTGTCGCATTATGCCGACAGGAAGCAAGCCGAAAGCTAAGCGTGCGGGTGGTACGCGCCGCATGACCAAAAAGAAATAGGGGGTAGACCATGGAACTCATTGTCGCTTTTGCCATGCTTTCGTATGGGCTGTGTTTCGGTTTCGCGAACAAACTCCCGTTTCTCTACAGCGAAAGTTTCCGTGAAACGGGTGAAGCCGAGTCATTTATCGACCGACTTCTCTCTTGCACTTACTGTCTTGGTTTCCACTGTGGTTGGCTGTCTGCCATTCTAATGTGGTGCTTTTTTGGATTCCCCGCCCTCTCTTGGCACTCGTTTGTGTTCGGCTTCGTCATTTGCGGCTTCGCAAGCTCGGCGTGGTGCTACGTTATCGATTCGGCAGTGCGGTGGTTTGAAGGGAACGCTTAATGGGTGTGGGGCGCGCGCCAGTACCGCCCAGCGGTGGAACCGTCGTGGTGAATCCCACTGAGGTGGTTCTTCCAGACACGCAGTTGGTGACCATCATCAATCCAGAGACAGGTGAGCCTGAGTTGGTTGAGGTGGAGATTACCTTTGGTCCTGGCAGAGCTGTCGGGATCGTTGAGAACGACGAGGGTGAAGAAGTCTACCGACTAATCGGTGCGTTCCAAGACACGGGATTCCCCGCTTCGTTCCTTGGCTTCCAGACCAACGTGTTGAAAAACAACACCACTCATCCCGTTGTGTTGACCGCACGCGGCTCTCGCATTGAGAACCCCGCCGTCACCGACGGTGTTGCGCTTGTGGCTGGCGAGGACGTTTTCCTGTCGATTGTTCCCGGCGAAGTGACCCAAGACCCAAAACACTTTGACCTGAGTGGGTCTGTACTACTGAGAGTTGGGTACGCAATCAACGGAACTAAGTTGGCTTTAGTTCCAGACTTTAGAGTGAGGTTGTAATGGCTGTTGCGTTTTCACCGGGACAAGAGCTGTCTCGCGGCGACTTGGATATTTTTCTGACCAACCCAACGGGTGCTGTATCCAACGCCTCGCAAATCTCGTATGCGCTCTATTACTTTGACGCAGAAGAAGAGGATGAGGTCTTGATCGGAAACCCAAACAGGGAGCCGGTGAACCCTTCCGTCGGAGAATACTATGCTGCCCTGTTGATCCCACCAAGCGCAGAGCCGGGTGAGTACCGGATTCGTTGGAGCTTCAAAGAGTTCGCCAACAGTCCCATCCAACAGGTGGTCATGCGCTTCGCTGTTGTGGAGTCGTCGTCATTGATTGCGTCGTCATACACAGACGAAGAACGCTCAATGATCGACAAGCTGCGTATGCTGTTGAGGGATCAGAACCCCGACAAGTATTACCATTTCCGACCCCCAGAGCATGAAGGCTCTATTGGCACCTACAACCGCGTTTTCGGTCAAATCTGGGAAGACGTGGAGCTGCACGAATACCTTGAACGCTCACTGGATTGGTGGAACATGTTTCCCCCAGAGACCGAAGAGGTGAATACCATTACCCGTCTGGTCAAGGGCAAGCCCGTGTGGAGAACTGCTATCCTATGGAACGCAATTTCCCACGCCTGTTTTGCGCTGATGGCGAACTGGACTGCCGATGAGTTTGATTACTCCATTGGCGGTGTAAGTCTCACTATTGAGAAGTCCTCGAAGTACGAAACTATGAAGTCGAGTGCAGACATGCAGTTTGACAAGGCTACCGAAGCCAAGATGATGACAGTCAAGATTATGCGCGGCTTGAAACAACCTAAATACGGTATCGGTATCCGCAGTGCCTTCGGTCCACATGTAGGTCGAGGCGTGCTTGGCCCGCGCAACTTCCTGTAAGCCTACCCGCTACACCCCCCGTTTGACCAAGAGGACTGCGTGTTTTCAGGCTTTCTCTTCAATAAGGAGCCTTGATTGACGGATCACTTTCCGTCGGTCACATAGGGATTACCATGCCTGAGAAGCAAAGCTCGATTTTCGTTTTAGACACGAGCGTACTTATCCACGACCCTGAGTGCCTTCAGGGGTTTCACAACACTCATGTCGCCATCCCTATCTTTTGCATCATGGAATTGGACGACCTCAAGGACAATCGACGTAAGTTTGAAGTCGCTGCCTGTGCAAGATTGGCGTCCAGGAAGATTTCTGAGCTGCGTGCTTTGGGTCCGCTTCATGATCCTGCGGGGGTCTTTGATCCCGAAACGGGAACGACCTACTATATTGCCGCATCGAAGAACGGGAATGGCGTAGAAGCCTTGAAAGCAACAGGTTCGACAAGGCACATGGACTTGATGATCTTGGAAGCCGCTTTAGGCGTCCAAGAGAAACACCCGGATAAGAACACGGTGCTCATCACAAAGGACGTGAACCTGCGAATCTTGGCGGATGCCGAGGGCTTGGTCGCGGAAGACTATGACCGAGACAAGGTTCCGCTCTCGGAACTCTACAAGGGTGTCACGCTTGTCGAAGACTTTGATGCTGAGCGGGTTGCGAAGGTCTACTACGACAACTCCGATCCGCTAACCGCCGAGTCTTTGGGTTTGGATTTGATGCCCAATGAGTTTGTCGTTTTCGACAATGGCGAGGTTCGCCACTTGTTTCGGAACGCCGAAGACGACTGCCTTCGGATTGTCCCGAAGGGGTTTAAGAATACGGGAATTGTTCCACGCAACTTTGAGCAACGCATGGCACTCGACCTGCTCCTTGATCCCGAGATCCAGCTTGTCACGATGGTGGGCAAGGCTGGCACAGGGAAAACCTTTCTCGCCTTGGCGTCTGCTTTGGCACAAATGGGACCAGATGCACCTTATGGGACAATCTTATTGAGCAAGCCGACTTTGGCGATGGGGCATAGTGACGTTGGGTTCTTGCCAGGAACGCTGGAAGAGAAGATGGAGCCTTGGATGCAGAGTTTCTTCGACAACTTCGACCAGTTGATTTCAACCGACCCCAAGCAGCGCGGCGGCGAAAAGAACTGGGAGTACCTGCTCCACATGGGTGCGGTTAAACTCCAGACCATCCACACGATTCGAGGGCGGTCGATTCCGAACTCGCTGATGTTCATTGATGAGGCGCAGAACCTTACGCCACATGAGATCAAGACCATCATCACACGAGCGGCTGAGGGTACTAAAGTGATTCTCTCCGGCGACCCATACCAGTGTGATTCGAGGTTCTTGGATCAGCACTCAAACGGGCTGACTTATGTGACTGAGCGCATGAAAGACCAGCGCAGGTTTGGTACGGTCTTCATTCAATCTGGCGTAAGGTCGGAGCTTTCGGACTTGGCAGCCACATTACTGTGACCGTTAGTGCTTCGATGGCTACCTCTGAGGTAAAGGGGGCTTAGATGGCTCAACCAGGAGACATATATACATTTACGACACTGTTTTTGGATGGTTTGAACCAGCCTATTGCAGTGGACGATCCCATCATTGAGGTGTTCGCTTTCAATTCTGATGGTGTGAAGACTTTTTTGGTGCCTTCAAATACGCCAATGGTTCCCGTTGAGGGTGAGGTCGGTCGTTTCAGCCACACCTTGGAGATCCCGCTCAACTACGAATACTCATCAACCATCTTCGCCATTATGCAGGGGGTCAGCCCAGCAGACGGCTTCACTATCTTGGTCGAGGATCAACTTGAAGTGATGGGAGCCGGTTCGTCGGGAGGCGGGGGCAACGACAGAATGATCGCTCGGTTCGTCAAGGGCGGTTGAGATAGTATTCTCTCAGTGTTGGATAGTCAGACAGTCTTTTCGGTGGGTATTTTGGGTCTGACCAGGGCATGATTCGTTCGACAAATCGGTCTCCCGCTTCGCAAATGCAGTAGACCGAAATCACGCGTCCGTATCGGTAGATTTGCAGCCTACCGAACCCCCCACAATGCTTGCACTTGTCCATTACGCAACCCGTTCCTTACACGGTGGTGTACCTATTCAACCTCCATTGAAGGAGAGTTGATTTGAACTACGCAGACAACAGATACAAGGCAAAAGTGCTCCGATGGGTAGACGGTGACACCGTAGACATGTTGGTAGACTTGGGGCAAGGCGTTTGCATCAAGGGGAGGTACAGGCTTGCGGGCATTGACGCGCCTGAGATCAGGAAGCGTGCGGGCGTGACCCAAGCCGAGAAATCCGCTGGTCTGGCTTTACGCGCTTCGCTTGATGCCGAGTTTCCCGCAGGGTCGGTCTTTAGCGTCTCAACGAGTAAACAAGGAAAGTTTGGACGCTATTTGATTGTGATGTACCCAATCGGCAGCGATGAGTCGTTGAACGACAGGCTTTTACGCGAGGGGTTGGTAAAGCCCTATCAGTAGGACGTGTAGATGGCGTCCCACTTGGCTTTTACGGCGTCCCAATCATAATGCCCACTGTTTCCCGCGAGCCACATTCGATTTGGTTCGCTCCATGGCGCAATCACGATTCGCGTGTATCCGCCATCGGATAAGTAAACCGTCCACTCGGCTCCACTCTCTGCAAGCTCGGCTGCTTTACGGCTGTCGTCGATAAGGTTTCTCGCTGTGCTTTTCCCCGTCATGTACAAGTCGATGGTTCTGACTGCGTTCAATACGGATTGTGCATTGTCTTTCTTGGGGCGGCTAACCAACAGGTCGGCGATGACTTGCTCGATCTGATTTATCGCTATTCGGGCATCGTCTTGGTTCATGTTTCGCTCTCCGTTCAAGGGCGTCTGAGAACCCTAAGTAGGGTTCTCTGTCTATAGAGTCTTCTATTGAAGTAGGTTTACACCCTATTCATTTGATTTACTGTCACGGGTTGAAATAGGCCCCCCCTTGGAGTTTTGTCGTGAGTGCAGAGCCATCGACGCCACATACAATGATTGATACGGTCACAAAGATTCTCGCCGTAATGGTCATCCCGTTGGTGATGTGGGCTGTCAAGCTGGAGGTCCAGCTTGCCACCGCGAATGTCGAGAGGCAGCAACTCCATACTGAGATCAAACGCGTATCAGATGACAATGCCGCCGTTTTAGCGAGCGTCCGCGAAAATACCTTGGCACTCAAAGAGCTACAAACCACGATGGTTTACATCAAGGATCGTGTGGATGAGATCAAGCGGGAGATGAAAGATGATGCAAAGTAAGCGCAACGTCTATTTGCTGATGGTGTTCGGCATCGTCGGTGCTTTGGTCTTGTCATCAAAAACGACACGAAGCGATAACGTCGCGACCATTGGTCATGTGGTCCCAAGTAAGACTCAAAAAGCACTTGTCGAACAGCGAAATATAGTGGATTCCCTCAAGCGGGAAGCAAAAGAGATCAAGGACGACGCCGACGAAGTGCATCGAGAAATCTGTCCCTAATCTCATTTTGCCCTCGATACCCATGGGTAGAGTAGGACGCACTGAGGTTGGTGCTCGGCATGACACCGAATGAATAAAGGAGATTCACCATGTTCGGAAAGAAGAAGAACAAGAAGACTGAGGACAGTGCAGCCAGCACCGAGACAGTCACCACGGAAACCGTTGAGGCGACCGCCACGGAAACCACCGTTGAGGCAACCGAAACCACTGAGGCGTCGGCTGAGATCGCAGAGGCTACTGCTGACGCTATCAATGAGGCCACAGACACGTTGACCGTCGCCAAGGAGGACATGGACACCTTGACTCGCTACCGTATGGCTGGCGAGGACTGCGTTAAGGAACTCGGCAACATCGAGATCCGCAAGGCACGTATTATCGCTTCTTACGGACAGCTCGAAAACGCTTCTCAGCAAAAGCTCATGGAGATTGGTGCTTCTCTCGGTATTCCCGAGGGTACGGGTTGGAGTGTCAACCCAGACGGTACGGTGACGGTTCACAACACTCCAAGTACGACTGCGACAGAGAGCGAAGCTGCGACCACCGCTGAGTAAGGGGGTCGGCTTTGTCCGCAGGTTGGGAAACGTCTACAGGTGATAAGCCATCGCCGCCTCGAAACGGCATGGCTTTCAGCCCCTACAAGGTTGGTGTTTACGACCTGCGGTGGGACAGCCCTGCCCTGTTGTCAGCAAATACGCCTTGGACGATTCTTGGCGTCAATATTTATCGTTCAGACGCGTCCGATAGGGGTCCCTATCGGCGCGTGAACGACGTCCCTATAGGCGGCACGTTTTACCGCGATCAAACGGTCAACGTATTGGTTCGGAAAGAGGTCGTCGATTTCGATAGCTCTTGGGTTCACAAGGGTGATGCATCTAATAGTCGCAGGTGGTCTTTCCGAAGCAAATACCCGATGGTCAAGAGAGCGGGTCGGGGTGATTTTGCGAACTCACCTGCCGACGTAACCGTTGAGATCAATGGTGTAGTCCACGAAGTCCAAGAGGTTTTCGGGCGGACAGGCGAGGTCATACTCGTCAATAAACCTGTTTTCGATGTGGGGCGCGAAAGATATGAAGATCCCACCGTCATTGACGAGAACACTGTCGTCACTGTCACTTACTACCGCAATAAGAACCTCACCCCAGGAACAGCGTTAGACAGGAAGGTCTTTTATCGACTGACCACTGTAGCGGTGACAGAAAACGGTTTGGTTGAAACCGCCTTACAGAACACCCCTCCCCTCACGCCCACAGCTATTGAGGAAGTAGATTACATTTGGAAAGAGGCGATTCGCCGCAACCAATGGATTCTTCAACAGGGCGGCGAGCGCGTAAAGGTCTTTGTTCGCAAAACGGCGGGCAGCCCATGTTCCTGTGGCATCGACGAAAAGGACTTGGAATACACCAAGCAAGCAAGTCAACGCTGTAAGGTCTGTTTCGGAACAGGGTACAAAGGCGGGTATGAGGGTCCATACGAAATCATTATCGCACCCGAGGAAGCAGATAGGCGTGTTTCACAGACACCGACAGGTCGCCGCGTTGAGTTGACCTATGAGGTGTTCATGGGTCCGAGTCCGATGGTCACCATGCGCGATTTTATCGTGAAGCAGACGAATGAGCGGTACAGCATTGGTGCCGTGCGGCGTCCCAGCAATCGCGGCAACATTCTCCAACAGCATTTTACGATTGGGCTGCTTGATGAAGGCGACATTCGCTACCAAGTCCCGGTCGATGGCGTTGATTCACTGACATACCCTGAAACTCGATATAGCCACAGTGCCGTCGCTCCTGCTCAGGGTCAGCATGAACACAACCCTCCCCACCCCGTAGGCCCTGACGCAACCACGCCAATGCGTACGGAGAAATCTAACTTCCCCGATGAAACAGAGAAGCGCGGAAGGACCCCTGTATTCGACAATATCGAGAAGTAGGGGGTTTAGATGAAGAACGTCTTCAAGGTAGCAGGCATATACGGTGGACCCCTTGCAAAAAAGGGCGGCTTCAAAGTAGAGGACGACAAAACCGCGCTGGATGAGATTGGCACACTTGCCGTCAAATACATCAAGCAAGAGGCTACAAAGATCGCGGGTCGTCGTAGAGGTCTGCCAAAGAACGCGAAGTTCCTCAACTCGTTTAGCTATCAAATCGTCGGGAAAAGGACGATCAAGATCGTTTCGTCGTGGCCCTTCGTCAAGTTTGAGTCCTATGAAAAGGGGAAGCGACCTTGGAGAGTGGGTAAGCCGGGCGCAAGAATACCGCTGAAAACCAAATCGGGTGAGTTGATCTTTCGTACCGTTCCCGCCGACCTGCAATTGGGTAGCTGCAAGGTTTGGTGTCACCCAGGGCTTGCTAAGCACACTTTCATCAAACGGGCGTTGAAACGAGCGAAGAAAGAGGTCTTAGCGAAGCACGGTCCGACAATGGCGGGTCAGGCGTTGAGGAAGAAGCAATGAGTAAGAAGTACGTTTTGGTTTGTGTTGTCGATAAGCTGCGATTGAATGAATACGGCAACACCACGCTTGAAAAAGGCACGAGTATCGAAGTGTCTGCATCAGCGGTTGATCGATATCCAGAGTTGCAAAAAGCCATCGGTGTCGGCGCATTGGTTTTGCAAGAGGTTCGGAAGGAGCCTCGATTGCGAGACACTTCTCGACATGTGGTGAAGACGCGACCGCGTCGAGTGGTGACGCAAAAGAAGCCAACGGCAGAGGAACGGCTTGAAGACCGTTTGAAGGCACTCATCGAAAGTACGCTACGAGACAATCTGGGTGAGATTGTGCAAGCCATCGAGTCGTCAAAAGCAGAACCTCAAGCAAGCAGTTCTACAGATAGCGGGATCAATGAAGATGCCTTGAGAGCTATCATGAGTGAGGTGGTCAGTTCATTACCTACGCGAGAGATCGTGGTTCAAGGAGCGGCTTCGGGTTCGACCGCTAATTCCGCCACGTTGGATGACACGCCTATGTTTATCCCCACGGGTATTGTATCGGACGAGTTGAAAGCTGAGATCGACACCGCAAGCGAGTCCTCAAAAGGTTCTTCTGTGGATGCCGCAACGGAAGCGTTGAGACAACTCAGAAAAGCCAAAAAGAAAAAGGAGTCTTGAAATGTCAGATGCGGAAAACCCAGAGGTGGGGACAAAGCCGAAAGCGCGAAAGAAGACTGACCTTCCAAAAGGGGTTGGTTTGGACATTGGAACCATGAACATCGTGTCGGCTCGTCGCGGTGCTGGCGGTGGTGTTGAGTCGAAGCGCGTAAGAGATGCTTTCTTGGATCTGCCCCCTGATTCAAAGAAGATGCTCAAGCTCTCGGGTGTGAGCTATGTCGAGCGTGCAGACGAGTTGATCATCATTGGTGATCCCGCACTTGAGACCGCAAATATCTTCGGTCGAGAGGCGCGACGACCTTTGCAGGCAGGTCTTATCGCCGCTGGGGAGGGTGACGCGCTGGACGTGCTTGGTTTGCTAATCAAGAACGTCTTGGGAGAGCCAAGGATCAAAAACGAAGCCTGCTACTTTTCCGTTCCCGCAGCACCTATCGATCAGCCTGACAAGGACGTCATCTACCACCAAGGCGTGTTTGAACGCATTGTGAAAGAGTGTGGGTACGAGCCTTACGCATCCAATGAGGCGATGGCGATTATCTACGCCGAGACAGCCTCAGAGGGATTTAGCGGTGTAGGGATTAGCTTCGGAAGCGGGATGACGAACATCGCTCTCGCCGTGAACACCATTGAGGGTCTGTCTTTCTCCGTTGCCCGTGGTGGCGATTGGATTGATGGCGGTGCTGCACGAAGCATTGGCAGCACGCAAGCCCGAATCTGCTCCATTAAAGAACAGGGCATTGATCTCAATAACCCCGTTGGGCGCGAGCAAGAGGCTGTGGCGTTCTATTACAAGAACCTGATTGAGTACGCTCTTGACCAGATCGCTCTGCGATTCAAGCAAATTGAAGGTCAGTTTGCGTTGCCCCGACCCATTCCGATTGTCGTATCAGGTGGAACCAGCCTTGCCGGAGGGTTCATGGAGTTCTTCAAGAAGGTCTTTGAGAAGAAGCGCAAGAAGTTTCCCATCGACGTTTCGGAGATTCGACACGCCAGTGAACCCCTCAATGCAGTTGCTTACGGGATGCTGGTTCAAGCCATGCAGGAGTATGAAGATGAGTAGTGAGAAAGAGATTTTGGATTTCTTGGACGGGATCAGTCCGACAACCAGCCCAACTGAGCCTTCAATCGGAGACGGCGATGCTTTCAATGATGGTGCGGCGGGGGTGCCGTCAATGGGTGCACCATTGACGACCGTTACGCTACCTGTCGATGGAGAGGTCACGACGTATGGTCGCGGTAAGTTGGTTTATTATGGTCAGGGTGGTCGAAAGTTCTTTGGCTTCTATTCCGATATGACCGTTTCGCGGGATGGGGCAACCGTCACGCTCACGGGTACTCTCAAAGAGGAATAACTTTGGAGTTGTCGTGTACTACGTTCTATCTCACGCGTTGACGCGTAGATTCATTGGTGAACTAAGGCGGTTCTGGTCGCACCACCCTCGGTATCGCGATGATCTTGTGGAGAACATTCAAGGGAAGTATTCCTTTGATGAGCGTCCACAGCACGGGATCATTGTGAAAACGACGGGCGGTTCCGTGATCAAGATGGCTGCCGACAACTTCATCGGCACGATTCACTCTCATGCGTATCTGAGCAAGGTTGAGAGATACCCCGGCATGTTCATTGAGTGGACACGGGAGGACTCCGTTGCCATTCAGAACAATGGGGGCAGGTTCCCCTCGCCTCCAGGCGTTTACTATATCGAGGTCACAGCCTACGACGAAAATACGAGTATCGGCGAGTTCTATGTAGACCGCTTGATCACGGTAAGAGATGAGGCAGTGTCGTTGGTCGGCAACCAAGAGGGCACACTGCAACGCAAACCCCTCAGTGGAACGCTCGCGCTGTACGAAACACCAAGTGGTATCAGGCTGCACAACTTTAGCTTAGACGCCAATACGGGAGCCTTGACGCTCGTCCAGCCCTTGGAGAATGGTATGGGGCTGTCGGCAGATTACCGATACCCCGCTACTTCATTGGGGCCGATCTCTTTCAAAAGTATGCGCGCAAACAACACCGCTATTCCCGGCGTCGTGTTGGCGTTTGGCAGGGAGGTGGAGGTCGGAGATAGGTTGGCGGTAGTTGTCACCAATCGTCGAGAACCTGCGTACCAAGAGTTCGGGGGGCGTTGGACTATCAATATGGACTTCGACGTTATTTCGCGCGATGTGCATACGCAGCGTGAGATCATCGACCGCACTATGACGTACGTGTTTGGCTCGTTGCGCCCAAGGCTATCTTCCGAAGGCATTGAGATCATGGACCTCAGTTTCGGCGGTGAGGTTGAAGAGGTCTATGACGAGACTGGTGACGACTATTACTACAACGCCAACTTTTCAATCACCCTTGAAACTGAGTGGAGTATGCACGTTCCCCTTGGTCCGATGATGCGGTCGGTGTCTGCTATTAGCAGTGACGACATGAAAGACGCGGAAGCTGATCCCGACAATGCACCTGGCGAGAGTTTAACGATGCGGAGTCTTGGCATTTCACGCAGTCTGGATCCCTTCATGCCTGGTCGCAACGCAACCTATGAGGTCATCAAGTAGTTCGGATTGACGGGTAGTTTGTTTATAGAAGAGGCTTTTGAGAGATAGGAGAGATTGCTTTGCCCCTGTATAGATACCAATGTGAAGCGTGTGGGCTTCGTTTTGATGCGCGGCAATCAGCCGCTAATGCGATGGAGACCTACCCCTGTCTTTCTTGCAGCACCCCAGCGTCAAGGCTCGCTCCTGAGTCTATGACCTCGACTTACAACCCAACGGGTGACGGTACGATTCGTCCTCAGAACACAGGCGTCAATTCTTATGATGCGAATGTTGACAGGGTTATTGGGGATCATGCCAAGACAAGCTACGAACACATCGCAAAACGCCATGCGCGAAAGCGAGAAATCCTTAGAGACAACCCAAATGTGTCTGGACATGACCTAAGCCGCACCGAAGACCATGATTACCGCATCATGACTTCTGAAGAGAGACGTGCTGCCGAGACCGCGCGCAACCTCAATGGTAAGGCTATGGACATGATCAATAGACACAAGAAGAAGCTGAAACAAAAAGAGAGCGGCAATCAGACCGCAACATAGAGGGCGGGTTCCCTCCTTCCAGCCGCACGGCTTGGTCAGATAGAAGCAAACATCAATGTGTATCCCTTGAGCTTACGAAACCCGTTTTTTGACGTGGCAATAGACATAAACTTGTTTTTTTACTGGCAGCCAAACTAAGGAGAACCCGTCATGGCTTTTGATTTCAAGAATCCCTATGCGCCCCCAGGCGTATACACCGAGTCCGAGTT
>MDTC01102791.1_pt1 | contig 13284 bp, 15 predicted proteins | sample 811181 | NCBI WGS metagenome assembly MDTC01 (sample SAMN05326644, study PRJNA326480) | marine metagenome | isolation source: seawater | place: Pacific Ocean: North | collected 2011
TAGAAAAAAATAAGTTAGAAAAAAAATACGAATCATACATTAAATATATTAAATATATAGAAAAATTAAGAGTTCTTCGTGATTTATTATTAATTAAAAAAGCATATAAAACGAACAGAGAAGAAACGACAAAAGACAAACAAAATTTTAAAAAATTAAAAACAAAAGTTATAAATTCTGTAAAAAAAGATGAAAACTTGAAATCAATAATAGAATTATTAAAAAAGTGGATTATAGCTATGAAATTTGAAATTCCAGAAATAGATGATGATAAATTAAATATAGAATCATTAAAAAAACTTATAGATAATATTAATGATAAAGAAATTGAAAGTGTAATAAATAGTTTAGAAAAACAAATGAAACAAAATGTAGTAGAAAAAACATATGAAGAAAGAGTTAAAAATGCTGTGAAACAATTATATAAAAAAGAATATCTTTTATTGGAAAAAAAAATAGAAGGACAATTAGGTTTAGAAGATTTTTCTAATAAAATGAAAGCGATTTATATATTGATGCATGGAGGAGAATATAAATATAGAGATAAATATAGTCATACAATTGTAGTTAACGGAGAGGAAGGGAAAAATAGTCCAGTTGTAATATATAGTAATTTTAAATCAGCAGAAGGTGTTGGAATATTTAGAAAAGTTTTAGAAAAATTGGGAGATAATGGAGTTGAAGGAGAAGGTTATAAAAATTATAACCCAGAAGTTGATGGTATTACTAAAGGATTAAGATATGCATTATGGGTAGGTGGTGAAAATACAAATAAAAGAGAAAAAATATTAGAAGCTTTTAATAATACAAAAAATAAAGATGGTTCTATAATTAAGGTATTAATTGTAACATTAGCAGGTGCTGAAGGTATTAGTTTAAAAAATGTTAGACAAGTACATTTAATGGAACCATATTGGAATAATATAAAATTAAAACAAGTAGTTGGTAGAGCAGTTCGTATTTGTAGTCATAAAGATTTACCAGAAAAAGATAGAAACGTTCATGTTTATACTTATTTATCAGTTCATAAAGATCGCGTATTTGATAATAAAGAATTATTTGATAAATCAACTGATGAATATATATATGAGTTAGCTCAAAAAAAAGAAACAATTACTAAAGAAGTTCTTACTTTGTTAATGAGAGTAGCTATTGATTGTAAGATAAATTTACAACAAAATTTAAGGGATAAAGAATTTTTAGAATTAACAATAGATTTACCTATAAATAGAAAATGTTTTAATTTTAATTCACAAGAAATAGAGAATACAGATGTACTTGGAATAAACGAAAGTGTTGAAAGTACAAAATTAGCATATGCTGAAACATCAAACTTAAGTAATAAAATATTAGGAGTAGTATATTATATTAAGCGATTAGAAAAATATTCATGGAAAGAAATAGAGTTTAGATCAGATCGTGATAAAATGGAAGAAATAAAAAATCAAATTAGTAATGGTAATGATATAGTTTGGTTGGAAAAGACAGATTTAGATTATAATGATTATGTTGGAGTAGATGAACTTAAAAGAAGTATAGTTTTTCCTAAAAAAAATACAAAACTATATATTGTAAATAAAGAAGGGGCAAAAATAGATCTTACATGGAGACAATATGGAAGATCTTTAGGTGTAGCAAGCTATCTTCTACCAAGTAAACAACAATATAAAATTGGTATTATTGAAAAATATTAATTTAATAATTAATAAAAAAAAAATATTTGCTAATAATATAAAAATGGCACAATTTATACAACAAGCATTCAATGTATCAGGATTAGATGGTATGTTAACATCAGCATTACAAAATCCTTATGTTTCAACAGGTTTAGTTCTCTTCCTTGCACTTTATGGAGGTATGGCTGCACCACAACTTCCAGTAGAAGTATTAGTTCTTTTTGATAATGCTTTATTCCGCTTAGCAGTTCTTTTCCTTGTTGCTTATACTGGAAACAGAAATTCAACAGTAAGTTTATTAACTGCAGTAGCATTTGTTGTTTCAATGAATGCACTTAACCAAAAAAAAAGTGAAGAAGCATTTGGTTATAACTAATTTTTTACTATAAATAAATTTTCATATTATTATTTAAATAATATTAATTTTATCAGTATTTTTTGTCACCATAGTAGTAATTTTGAATGTAAGTGTATTTTGAATTTCTATTGTAGGTTCTGTTGGTGGTGTAGAATCACTACCAAAATTAAATAATGTACCATCATATTTTTTAAATTTTATAGTAAGTTTGCTTAAATTAGATAATGGTGTAGGTTCATAATTTTTACTAATAAAATAATCTCCTGGAGATACAGCATCAAAAAATATATCAGAAGAACGCATACCATGTGAATGTAATTTTGCAAAACTATTTCTTGTATTATTATTTGTAGCATTATATACTCCTCCTAATTCATCAATTTCTAATAAAATATAAATTTCATCTTTAATATTATTTCTATTAGGAATAATACAATGTAACATTTCAATTTTAACAACATTTTTATAATTAGTTTGTGTATGTGCACCAGAATCATTATCAACAGAACCAAGATGAACAACATAAGAGTTTGGATCAGGATATGACGTTCTATCACGATCTCTAGAATCAATAGTTAAATAATGTATTTGAAAAGTAGTATCAGGTTCTACATTTTTATTTAATATAGGTTCATTCCATTTTAATTCATTATTATTTTTTTCATCAATAACTTCTTTTATTGTATTTTCTTGTTGATATAAATCTTGAGGGTTTGGTTCTGAATAATTATTTTGAATTATATTTGGATCAATACTTTGTTGTAAAAACTCTGATGTTTGATTTGAATTTAAAGTAACAACTTCATTTCTCATTTCTGGAGGAGGACGAGCATTAGGAATAATTCCTGTAGTAGGTTGTGTTCCATATTCTTGATCTACAAGTTGTCTCTCTTTTTGCATTTGTTCCATTAATATAGAAGGATCTTGATTATTTTCTTCAGGAATTGTTTGCATAAATCCACCACTCATATTTTGTAAATTTAAGTTTTCTTCTGTTTGTGGTAATATATCAGAATAATTTTGTTCTTGAATTAATTGTGGATTATTTATTTCTTGTTCCAAATTTTGTAATTGATTATCAATATTATTTCTAGAATACTGTCTTGTATTTTCTTGTCTTGGAAAATCTTGTTGTTGTAATTGTTGTTCTTTATATGTTACTTTTCTTGTATCTTGTGGATATTGTAAATTATTTTCATTATCTTTTTCTTTAATTGCTTCTTCAACATTATTATTGACAAAAGGCATAAATTCTTCAAGTAATTTAGTATTTAAAAATTTTAAATATTGTCGTTGTGTTTGTGTTTGTGGATTATATTTAGGAACATTTTGTAATATAAATTCCATCATTCCTTTCATTTCAATAAAAAATTCATTATTAATATTATAGTTATAATTTTCTTTAACACTATTTGAAATAGCAGTATATACTCTTTTTAAATTTTTATCACTTATAAATGATATTTTAGGGTCCATTTAAATTTTAATAATATTTTAAATTCTTTAAAAATAACGGCAATAATTTAATTTTATTTTATTAACTGAATATATATATAAAATGAGTAATAATGATATATTTGATAATGTTGAGAAAAAAATGAATTATTCAAATTATCCAGATAATTTTGATAAAAGTAGAGTAATAGATGATAATGCTGTATCAAGACATGATTTTGTAATAAAACCAACAGATAAAGTAAAAGTATCATCAGCAACACAAATTCCATTGCAATTAATTGTAGATAGTCGTGATAGAGATACAAGTACATATTCAAACCCAAATAATTATTCAGTAGCATTACCAGAAGTATATGAAAATATAACAAGTATAGAACTTATTGGTGCTGAAATACCTAAAACTCAATATCTTATTAATGATTATAATAATAAAATTGAATATCATAATGGCAGTGGTAATACATCTATAACAATTACAAATGGAGATTATAATATAAGCGATTTAATTTCTACAATAAATACAGCATTTGATAATAATAGTTCAGCTAATATAACATTATCAGTAGCAAGTACAGCAACTCAAAAAATAAAAATAGTAAATACAACTGGTTCTACAAATATATTTTATTGGAAAACAGATACAGAAGAAGTATCTATTAATGGAACTACAAGACCAGCATATAGAACTAATTCAATAGCAAAATTTTTAGGTTTTAATAAAAGTGATGTTACAATAGCGAATGCAGGAACAGCAACAGCACCAAATCGTTATGATTTATCAGGAACAAAATTTGTTATGTTAAATATAAGAGATTTAAATGTTCTAAATGGAACATATCCAGGTATAGATGGTGCTTTTGGAAGAATTATATTAGATAATGATAATGGAACAGTTAAATATTTAAAAGCAAGTGATATTGGAAAAGGACGTTTTATTAAATATTTTAATCCACCATTAGGAAAATTACAAAAATTAGATATAAGTTTTGTTACATATGATAATAACCCATATGATTTTAACGGTCATGATCATACATTATTTTTACAAATGATGTCTTTAAATCAAAGTAGTAAATATTTTGTTTAATTTTTATTCATTTTGTTCTGAAATATAACATTTATTTTCATTAAATTTACTTACGCAAGGTTCTGAAATACATTCTATTATTCTCCATGTTAAACCAAAATTATTTTCATAAAACCATATACCATTACATTGTAAAGTTGCTTCAATCAAAGAATTTTTTTTTTATATGATTTTTAATATCTTTACATTTTTTATTATTTTGATCATAACAAGTTAATTGTAGTTCATTATTTTTATTACAAAAAATTTTTGTGCGTATGCTGTCATAGTCTTCTTTTGTTTTTCTTATTGTAGGTTTAAACATAGTTTTAATTTCATTTAATGATATTGTTTCTTTATTAAACCATTCTGGATGTTGAGAAGCAATATTTTTTATTAAAACATCAAAAACATTAAATATTAATTTTGTTTCCTCTATTTCTTTATCATTATTATCAAAAAATAAATCAATTAAATATCTAGCATTTTCATACACACCTATACCTTTCATTGCTAATAATTTTGGTAATTTTATTTTTAATAATTCTTCTTTATTATTTATTTCTGTAAAAATAGTAACTATATTTATTCCAGTATTGGTAGATATATATTTATCACTACATTTAACAATATTTTTATTATTAAATATAGTTTCTGAAAAAGTTTTTAAATCCATTTATAAAAATAGAAATATGTTATCTTTATATATTTTGTGATAATGTTAATAAATAAAATGAAATTGCAGGACCAAATTTTCTTTTAACATTTTCCCATAATGCTAAATCTTGTCTTCTTTCAATTTCATTTGGAGATTGTTCTACATTATTGTTATCATAAATTTCCATTAATAATTTATATATTTCTAAATTTGTTTGTTCTAGTTTTTGATTAATATCTATTAACCTTTCAGTTATATTGTTATTTAATTCCATTTTTGATATTATTGTACGTAATTCATTATATTTTTCTATGAAATTATTATATTCAGGTAATTCAAAATCATTATTATTCATTTAATATTATATATAATTTATACTAAAAAAAATATATAAAAACGAGAATAATATATAAATTAATGTTATTAATTGATAAATATCGTCCAAAAAAATTAGATGATATTCCTTTTCATTCTAAACAAATTAACTTATTAAAAAGATGTATTGAAAAACAAATATTTTTAAATATGATATTTTGTGGAAAAACTGGGATTAATTTAGAATGGGTACTTAATTGTTTTTTAAATGATACTTATGGAAAAACAATATATAATAAAACAAAAATAATAAATGAAGTAAAATTAAATTTTCGTCAAGTAGAAAATATAGTTGTAAAAAGTAGAGAACACATTGAATTATATCCAACTAAATATTCTTTATATGATAAAGATATTTTTCTTGAAGAAATAAAAAATTGTTTAAATTTTAAAAAAATAGCTTATTCAAATATAAAAAAAAAAGTTATTTGTATTCATAATGCAGATGAATTAACAAAAGAATGTCAAGCTACTTTAAGAAGGACTATGGAACAATATGCAGAATATAGTTTTTTTATTTTTTTAGTAAAAGATTTGAGTAAATTAGATAATCAATTAAAAAGTAGAAGTGTTACTTATAATTTTAATTTACCAAAAGATAATGAGTTGAATGAATATATAAATACTATTTGTGAAAATGAAAATATAAAATTAAAAAATAAACACATAGAGAAATTAATAAGTATGAAGAATGTTAATAAAATTTTGTATGGAATAGATGAAATATTAATAGAAGGTAAATATAATGATTATATGAATTTAAGATTTAAAAAATTATCAAAAATTTTATTAAATAATTTTGATTTAACAAAAATTTTAGAAGTAAGAACAATTTTATATGATTTTTTAATAATGAATTTAGAGTTTCAATATATAGTATCAAATACATGCAATTTTGTCTTAAAAAAAATAAAAAATAATAAAATAAAAGAAGAAATTATAATTGTTTCAAGTAAAATTTCAGGAAAAGGTATACAAGGATTAAAAAAATTATATTATTTAGAATATTTATGTATATGTATTGTTAATATATTAAAAAAAAACAATATAAAAGAGTTATAAATGATTATTATTAAATGGATTATTATAAAATTTTAGAATTAGAAAAAACAGCAACAATAGAAGATATAAAAAAATCATATAGACGTTTAAGTTTAAAATATCATCCAGATAAAACTGACGATAAAAAAAGTGTAGATAAATTTTTAGAAATAACAGAAGCATATCAAGTTTTAAGTAATAAAGCTACAAAAAATCAATATGATAAAGATGGTACAAATAAAAATATAAATATTAATTATGATAAAATTTTTAATGAAATATTTAAATTTATAAATATTGGAAAAGAGTTCTTTATGGAACAAATTAAAAAGAAAAATAATAAACCTAAAACAATAAATATATGTGTAAAAGTTTCATTAGAAGATATGTGGTATTGTAAAAAGAAAAAATTAGAAATTGAAATTAAAAATATAGATAAAAGTGAAACTATAAATATAACTTTAAATTGTAATCGTCGTGAAATATTATATCCATATTTAGGAGATAAATTAGTTGAAGATGGAAAAAGAGGAGATATTTATATTAAAATTGAAAATTATTATAATAAAAAATTTTCAATAATAGATGATTATGATTTAAAATGGGAACAACCAATATCTATATATGAATTTTATTATGGAACAAATTTTATTATTACACATATTAATGGTGAAAAATTAGAGATAGAAGTAAAACAAATAAATCGTAATTTAAAACATATAATAGATAATGAAGGATTACCTCTTCCTGATGGAACTAAAGGAAATTTAATTATTGAATTTGTATTAACAAAACCAGAATATTTATCAAAAGATTTTTTATATAAAAATTTTCCACCAATAGGAACAAACATATCAACAATAACAAATACACGAAAAATTTATTCGTAATGTAAAGGCCAATGATTAGATTTACAACCAACATTACCTTTAGTTTGTTGCATCATTACAAATGATTTACCTGTTTTTTTATCACAAATTTTTTTATGTCCTCTTTGAAGGTGATGTCCTACTTCATGATTTATAACATATATTCTATAGTCTTTTATTGTAGAGTTTGGATTATCTCTAAAAAATTCTTTACTTCCATTCATCCATCTATTAAAATTAATATATATATGATTAGTATTTGGATCATAACAACTTAATCCTATAAAATTACATATATTTTGTATATCTTTATCTAAAACTAAATGAATAGTAAGACAATTATTTTTTAAACATTTTGTATTAAAATCATTTTGAACTTTTAAAAAACTAACAGATTTACCATTATATGCTTTAGGATGATTTTCCCAACCTCGTTTATCTTTTAATATATTATTTACAATTTTAGAAAAAGTATTAGAATTAAATTTAACATTTGGATACACAATTGTTTTATATAAAATTATTTCTATATTATCCATTTTATATAAGACAATAAAAAAATTGATATATATTCGTAATATTTCTTATTTATTTATCCAATATAAAAATAAATATGGGTGTTAAACAATTAAAAAAATTATTAATGAAATATGCTCCAAGTTCGATTACACTTAGAGATATAGAATATTATAAAGGTAAAAAATTTGCAATAGACGCAAATTTATTTATGTATAGATTTTATTATAATCATGGAAATTACATAGATGGATTTACAAATCAGGTTTTTTATTTTTTAAAAAATAATATTATTCCTGTTTATATATTTGATGGAAAACCTCCAGTAGAAAAAACAAGAGTATTAAAAGAAAGATCAGAAAAAAAGAAAAAAGTGTATGAACAAATTGAAAATATATTAGAAAAGAATGATTTTTCAATTATTCAAAAAGATGAAAATATATCAGAAATTTTACAAGATGAAGAATTATTAAATGAATTATTAAATAAATTAGAACCACAACAAAAAGAAGTTTTTAAAAAAATAGAAGAATTACAAAAACAACTTATTTATATATCAAAAGATGATATTGAAAAAACAAAAGAATTATTAAATTATTTAGGTGTACCAGTTATTCAAGCTGATACTGAAGCAGATCCATTATGTTCTTATTTATGTAAAAATAGTTTAGTAGATGCTGTAGTATCAGAAGATATGGATATTTTAGCAAGTGGTTCAAGTTTATTATTAAGACAATGTGATGGTAGAAATAAAAAAATAGAAGAATATAATTTATCTATAATTTTAAATGAAATGAAATTTACTATGAATCAATTTGTAGATTTATGTATTTTATGTGGTTGTGATTATTGTGATACAATAAAAAATGTTGGTCCTATTTCTGCATATAATTTTATAAAAGAATATGGATATATAGAAAATGTTTTAGAAATAAAATGTAATAATGGTGGTAAATATAAAATTCCTAATGATTTTAATTATGGTAAAGCGAGAGATTTATTTTTAAATTATGAACCAAAACCAAATGATTTTGAAACATTTACTATAAAAAAATATAATATAGATGGATTAGAAAATTTATTTTCTAAATATACAAAATTTCGTTCAGAAACTATACAAAAAAAATTTGATTTTCTTAAAAAGTATCATGGGGAAGAAATCGAAACAAAATCAAAATATAAAACTTCCAAAATTGAAGACTTCTTTGGAAAGAAAAAATGAAATAGATAAAATAAAAATGTATTTATTAATAAATGGTATAAATTTATCTAATTTAGATTTAGAACCTCTTATAAATTGTATGGATGAATTTATAAAAAATGGAAATGATAATAGTATAGAAATTTTACCATTTGGATATAGAGATAAAATAAAATTAATTTTAAAAGCACGTAAAGGTGTTTCTTGTCAAGTTATTTTTATTAATCCTGAAAAATAATTATTAAATTTATAATTATTATATGATTAAATAATTATAAATGGTTGTACAAAATCGTTTTAGTATACCGCAGTTAGAAAAAGATGTTAATGATTACATTATAGCAAGAGAAAAATGGTTAAAAATAAGAAAATGGATTAAATATACATTTCATATAATTTATTCAGAAACAGATTTAACAAATGCATATAATATTTATTTAAGAAAAATGAAAACTTTAGAAACAAAATATACTTCTAATATTATTATACCAATAAAAAAAGATGATGAAAATATAAATAGGCTTCCTATTGCTTCTGCTCCACCACTTAATAATAAAAATATTATATAAAATGTTTATTTTATTATTGCGTATAATAACAAAATAAAAAACATATAGAAAAATTATAATACATATAATGCCCCAAAAATCTAAAAAACAAACCCCACCAGCTACCCCTGCAAACACAACTGAAGTAACTGAAACATCTAAACCAACTGAAGTAACTGAAACAAAACAAGAATTTAATTATGATCTTACAGAACGTTTTGATGAAATTTTAAAAAGACATACAACTTGGTTAAGTGAAGGAAAAGAATTAACTAAATTATTTAAAGTTCTTCATCTTGAACATAAGAAAGTAGTTAAAACATTAAAGAAAAATACTAGAGGAAAACAACGTAGAGTTTTAAAAGAAGGTCAAACTCGTGGCCCAAGTGGATTTACAATTCCAGCACTTATTAGTGATGAACTTGCTAAATTTTTAGGAGAGAAAAAAGGTTCTCTTGTTCCCCGTACAGAAGTAACACGTGCTGTAAATCTTTATGTTAAAAATAAAAATCTTCAAAATCCAAGTAATAGAAAAATTATTATTCCAGATGCTAAATTAAAAAAGCTTCTTGGTCCTCTTGATACAGTAAATAAACATAAGAAGACAGGACTTACTGATTCTGAAGTTGGTTATACTTATTTTAATCTTCAAAAATATTTAAAACCACACTTTATAAAAAAAACAACAGTAGCATAAATTTATTTAATAGTTATTTTAAATTAATTTGTTAAATTTATTTAAAAAATAAAATGTATTATATTACAAAATGAAAAAAAAAATTTTTATAGAAGGAAATATAGGTTCGGGAAAAACTACTCTTTGTAATATTTTAGATAAAACAAAAGAAGAATATAATATTGTTTTTGAACCAGTTGAAAAATGGAGAAAAATAATTAATTCTAATGGTAAAAATTTATTACAATTATTTTATGAAGATCAGAAAAGATGGAGTTATACGTTTCAAAGTATAGCATTTATTACAAGAATTAAAGAATTAACGGAAGCATTAAAAACAGAAAAAGTATGTGTTATGGAACGTTCTGTTTATACAGATATGAAGGTATTTGCCATTAATTGTTATGAAAGTGGAATGATTGATAATGTTGAATGGGAATTATATAAAGAATGGTTTAATTGGTTAGTTGACAGTTTTGGTGCTAAACCAGAAGGAATTATTTATGTTAGAACTGATACACAAAATTGTTTAGAAAGAATTAAAAAACGTGATAGACAAGAGGAAGCACAAGTTCCTATAGAATATTTAGAAAAATTACATAAAAAACATGAAGATTGGTTATTAAATACAGATATTCCAATTTATATAATTGATGGAAATCTAGACTTTGAAAATGATAAAAATATACAAGATGAAATTGTAAATAATGTTATTAATTTTATAAAAAAAGTTTAAAAGTTTAAATCTAAAATTGTTTATAAAATGGAGGTTGGTTTAGAACATTTAATAAACATTGAAATTGAAAATGAAAATCAAAATGAAAATCAAAACGAAAATGAAGTTGAAATTACGTGTAATAGCACAAATTGTATAAATTTATTAATGACTACTGTGCAATTAAATTATGTTATCATATTATTAATTAGTAAAGAAGAATTAAATTTATTTGGAACACCCCAACAAAAAATAAATTTTTTATATTATACATATTTTTTAACTTATACTATGAGATATGCTATAACAACCGAATTTAATAATAATTTTAAAATAATATACAATTTTTTTCATTTTATATTTGATATTACAATAATAATAAATACAATAATAAGTTATAAATATTTAAATAATAGTAGGAATACTAATAGTTTTTTAGTTTTTTTTTATATTTTAGCAATATGGTATGGTATTATTTTTTTAACAGGTTTATTGATAATAATTTTAAAATATTATTATAGAGCAATAATAAGTGGTAATAGAGTTATTAGTTGGGATTTTAATATTGAAAATATGAGATTTGAAAAAACTGAAATTATTTTACCAGAATTTATAAGAAATTATGATAAAGAAAATATAACGGAAGATATGCCTGTATGTTGTATATGTATGGATAAAATGGCAAATTGTCATTTTGAACCTTGCAAACATGAAGCAACGTGTTATAATTGTAGTAAAATATGGTGTTATGAAAAATATAAAAATACTTGTCCTATTTGTAGAGTTGTAATTACAAAAATATATACTTACAATTAAAGATTTGCAAAAAGGTCTTCATTATATTTTTGAATTATATTTTCAATATTTAATATATCGCTACTTTGGATATTTTCTAATAATGCACTATTTTTGTAAAATAAAAATGTTGGAAATTTTTCTATTGGTAAATTAAATTCATCAACTATATCATCACAATCTTCTATATCAATTTTAAAAAATAAACAATCACTATATTTTTCAGATATTTTTTCATATTCTGGTGCTATTTTTTTACAAGGTCCGCACCATGTAGTAAAAAAATCAAATACCAGTAAAGTATCTGTATACTTATTTATAATTTTTTGAAATTCGTCAATTTCAAAAATTTGTTGTATCATTAATAAATAATATTAATATTTTATTTTTAAATAGTTAATGGAAAAGCTGCTTGTTGCCACATATGTGGATATGTGCTTTGTGCTTCTTCAGAAACAATAACAAATGCTGTCATCATACAATTAATACCAGTTATTCTCCATTCTTTTTCGGTTTTATTACTTGTAGATATTTTTAATAAATCATTTATAATTAATGCTTGTAAATATTTTTTTTGTCCGTAAGTTATTTTACGAATAAGAGGATATGGTTTTATAAATACTTTACCATCTGGATATGCTATTTTACATTGTATTTCGTTTGTAAATTCACATCTATGTAAAAATATATCTTGTGCTTCACGATAAAATTGTATTAATTTAATTAAACTTAAATTCCAAAACCATTTATCTAAAATATGAAATCCAGCTTCATTATGAAATATATAAAATAAATTACTTACTTTATCTTTTAAAGAAAGTTGATATATATCAATATTAATTTCGTCATCTATAATTTTTTCATTTTTTAATAATGAAATTCTTTTTTTTACTTTATGTTTAATAAATATAGGTATATCAATTCTATTATATGGATTTTTACTATCTCCATTTTCTATAATTTCATTTAAAGAACGAACATCAAATTGATATATATTATTATCTAAATCTTTGTAGGTAAATCTAAATTTATAATTAGGTTTTTCTAAAGTGCATGGATCGGTTATATTATTACATTTATGAGGATATAAAAAATTTGGACCAAACATAGTTTTATAATTATATTTTCTATACCATTTTTGAATTTTAATAATATATGGAAGAAATTTTTTTTTCTTATAATGTATAATATTATTATACAAATTTATAAGGCGTTTTAATAAAACTGATTTTGAACCATTAATAGAAAGATTATAATGTTTTAAAGTTAACTTAATTCTATCTTTATCTATTTCAGTCATATTATTACTACTTCTTAATTCTTCTATTGATA
>MDTC01240658.1_pt1 | contig 13283 bp, 10 predicted proteins | sample 811181 | NCBI WGS metagenome assembly MDTC01 (sample SAMN05326644, study PRJNA326480) | marine metagenome | isolation source: seawater | place: Pacific Ocean: North | collected 2011
AAGATTGATCAAAGTAATGTTGCACAAGTAGGGCCCCGAAGGGTCAAGACTATCAACACGGACTTTAGAACGGCATTTTCGGGCAAGAATGCCTTGCTGCTAGGTGTGGGTGATCGTTTATTGATCAGCATCTGGGAAGCTTCGGGTGATGGGCTCTTTTCAACAACGGAGAAGAAGCAAACGGATATTGAAGCGACCATTGATGAAAAAGGTAAGATCTTTATTCCTTATGTAGGGCTTCTAGATGTTGCAAAAAAGGACATTGAAGCGGTACGCATTGAAATTTCTAGGGGCCTCAAAGGCAAGGCACTTGAACCTCAAGTCCAAGTCAAACTTCTTGATAACGTCAGCAATACAGTGGTGGCGATCGGCGAGGTGAACAGCCCGGGGATGTACCCAATTGCGGTTGGCGGGCTTAGATTATTGGACATCTTAGCGAAGGCAGGGGGTTCTAAATCAAAAGCCTTTGAGTCTGAGATTTCCATTGTTCGAGATAACAAGAAAGCGGTGATCCGCCTCGATGAAATTCTCGCTAATTCGGATAATGATATTTGGATGAAGCCAGGCGATACTTTGCAGGCCGTCAATAGCCCTAGGATCTTCACCGCTTTGGGTGCTATAAGGGGCCAAAAGAAATATAATTTTGAGACACCGACGGTTACACTATCCGAAGGCTTAGCCCAAGCCGGAGGTCTAATCGACGAGATGTCGGATTCAGCTGGAGTCTTTCTATTTAGATATGAGACAGTGGCATTTTTGCGCTCAATAGAGCCGGCTGACTTAAGCCGCTCTGCTAAGAAGAAATGGACTTCTTACTCAGAAATGAGCCCAAATTTAAGGGTGCCAGTGATTTATCAGCTAGATCTAAGTGAGACTGAATCTCTCTTCTGGGCTACCTCTTTCCAGCTTAAAGATAAAGATTTGATCTACGTATCAACGGCGCCTGCGCGAGAGTACAATAAATTTATTAATACTTTTGTTAAGCCGCTACTTGATGTAGGCAGGACAGGGATAACTATACAAAGAGAAGTTAACCCATGAGCAATGCTAATTGTGTGTCTCAAATTTAGTACAATATTATTACTATTTAATTGATTATTCTTAATTATTTCTATGGAAAAAAACGTACTTATAACTAATCAGATGATGCTCAAAGAAAAAGAGCGTTTTAATCAAAAAATATTAAACTTAGGGTACACTCCGCTTTGGGTTTTATCTGATCAAAATTTAACTGAAGATGAATGTCTTGATGCTGTCACAAATGTGGATGGGTGGCTTCCCGGGGACGATGTGATTACAGAAAAAGTACTCCACAAGGCAAAAAATAGACTTAAAGTGATATCCAAATGGGGAACCGGCCTAGACAGTATTGATTTGGTTGCGGCTAAAGCATTAAACATCCCGGTTTTTAATAGTCCCGGAGCATTTGCTAACGCTGTTGCAGAAGTTGCACTATGTTATATGATTTCTTTAGGCAGAAATCTTCATACAATAGATAGGTGTATACGAAGAGGGGAGTGGCAAAAGACAAAAGGCTCTGAATTATATGCTTCTAATGTTGGTATAATTGGATTTGGAGAGATTGGTCAGCGTATCGGAGAATTATCATCTGCATTTGGAATGAATATTTCTTATTATGATCCTTTTTTAAAAAAACATGACATTAATACTAAATATAATGCAAAGCCAATGAGTCTGAATGATTTAGTTAAAAATAACAGCTACATTTGCTTAGCGTGCAATTACAGCAAGAGTAATCACCATTTAATAAATCATGATATATTGTGTGCCGCAAACAAAGACTTAAAAATCATTAATGTGGCAAGAGGAAAGCTAATAGATGAAAAAGCTTTGATTTTTGCTCTCAAAAACAAAGTTATTGCAGGTGCTGCACTAGATGTGTTTGAAGAAGAACCTCTTCCAAAAAGTAGTAGCCTACTCAATATTGAAAATGTTATACTCGGGAGTCATAATGCTAATAACGGAATAGCTGCAGTAGAATTTGTTCATGACAATACTCTCAAAAACTTGGTATCTATTTTAAAATAAAATGATAGATAATCTATATGGTTATACTGTTTAAGAAGATACAGTAAAATATTTATACAGAAAATGAAAAATTTGAATTACGGAATTATTGGCTATGGGAATATGGGAAAAATAAGGCATCAAGCAATGCTTTCAATAGGCGCAGGAGACCCATCCAAGATTTACGACCCAATTCCTAATGGAAATATTTCTCAAATATTCGGAAAGAGTTATACTGAGATAATGGATGATCCGGATATCGGAAATATCATCATTTGCACACCTAATTATCTAAATAAAAAGATAACGATTGATGCGCTAAATAAGGGTAAAAATGTTTTTTGCGAAAAACCACCCTGTTTTAATGCCGATGAGTTGAAAGATATTATTAAAGTAGAAAAATCAACTGGTTGCTTGTTAATGTATGGTTTCAATCATAGACACCACAATGGGGCTATGAAATTACTTAAAGAAATAAATAGTGGTCAGTATGGAGATGTTTTATGGGTTAGGGGGCGATATGGGAAATCAGTAGATGAGGATTATTTCAAAACTTGGCGAGCAGATCCAAAACTTTCAGGTGGTGGTATATTGATTGACCAAGGTATACATATGATTGATTTATTTTTAAAAATAATAACAGATTTGGATGAAATAAATGCAAATGTATCTAATTTATATTGGAACTTGCCGGGCATTGAGGATAATGTATTTGCTCTTCTTCGGAATAGCTCAACGGGTCAATGCGCATCATTACATTCAACTATGACTCAATGGAGACACTTATTTTCATTAGAAGTATTCTTACAGAAAGGATACATGGTCTTGAATGGTATTGATACCCCTTCTAAGACTTATGGTAAAGAAGTTTTGACAATAGCAAAAAATAGAAGTCGTGCTCCAGCCGCTACTTGGGAAGATGAATACAAATTTGAATTCAGTAGTGACCAATCATGGAAATTAGAGATGGAAAACTTTTATAGCAATATAAGTGGAAAAGTTAAATCTAAGCATCGAGACTCTAGTGAAGCATTAAAAGTTATGGAAATTATAGATAAAATCTATGCAAATAATGTCCACAAAAGTAGTAATCTTTACTCAAAATTAAACGCTATAAAATAAAATGATAATTAAAACAAAAGAAGATATATTAAATTACCTTAATATTTACAAGAAGGTTGCTATTAATGAGGAGGTAATCAATTTAATTATTACACTTTCGGAAGTGGCTATCAGGGCAAAATCCAAAAATAAAAAAATATTATTTTTTGGGAATGGAGCAAGTGCATCAACCGCTGAACATGCTTCAGTGGATCTACTTAAACAAGCAAAAATCAATACCTATACACCGACAGGGCCAAATTTGATTACCTGCTTTTCTAATGATTATGGTTATGAAAATTGGATGTCTCAAGTAATACAAAATATCGCATCAGATGGAGACATTGTAGTCTTAATAAGTGTAAGTGGAGAATCAGAATCAATTGTTAATGCTGGAAAATTAGCTAAAAAGCTTGGCCTTTATACAGCTACATTTACAGGGAGAAATATAAATAATTCTGTCAAGAAGCTAGGGGATTTAAATTTCTATGTAGATTCAGATGCCTATAATATAATTGAAAATACCCATTCTATATGGATAACGGCATGTATAGATTATATAATAGGAAAGTCAGTTTATGAGACTCAAAATAGACTATGATCTCAGGAGATTTCATATAATAGCTCAAGTAACTTTAATTAGATATAAAATTTAATTTTATCATGCGAAATTTTAATAGCTATATAAGGTCTACCACCAGCCCTTTAAACCCAATTACTTTAGATGAGACTCAAATTCCTGAAACTCTAACAGATGCATATGAATTAGTTAGAAAAGAAATTTTAATTGATTCTGGATTTGTTGCTTGCTGGAAGCTAGGTGGAACAAATTATGTAACTCAAGATAAATTCAATACGAATCAATTATATTTTGGCCCTATGCACTCCAAGGAAATATTTATAAATCCAAGAGAAGCTCCAAAATATAAAATGTTCGAGCTTAAAGGTGAATTAGAAATAGCATTTAGGATATCAGATAAAGCAATTAACTTTAATGAAAAAAAATCCCTGAAAGGTATCAAGCTTTCAGAATTATTTGATTATTGGTGCATAGCATATGAACTTCCATCCTCACCTATTTTAAATTTAGATCAATTGGGATTAAAAGCATTAATTTTAGACAGATGTGCTTCTGGTGCTATAGTTCTTTCTCCTATGATGACTTACTATGAGAACATGGATTGGGGTAATGTGAAATTAACGCTAAAAGTTAATCATAAAAAAATAGCTAACGCTAATATTGATTCTTTAATAAAGAGGCCAGATGAAATTGCGCGAGAATTTATAGAACTAAGCACTGGTTTAGGATTTAAACTAAAAGAGAAACAATGGATATCTACAGGGGGATTAACTGAATGTATGAATTTAATGGAAAACGATTTAGTTAGTATATTTTTTGATGAAAATAAAGTTATCGAATTTATTGTTAAAACAAATTAAAATGGAATCTAAACTTATTGTATCACTCCAAAAGGCACGGAATTATTTCAACCTTCTAAAAATAGAAAAAGTGCATGAGAAAGCTCCTATAGATTATGTTACAAATATTGATTTCCAGGTAAATAATTTTTTACATAAAGAGCTAGCGAATATTAATCCCGAGGCGAAGATTTTCAGTGAAGAGACGAAATCAAGTAAACGAAATGGCGTTTTTTGGATCATTGATCCAATTGATGGTACTCATAATATGCTTTCAGGGATACCATTTTTTTCAATAAGTATAGCATTGTGTGATTCAGAGGGACCTTTAGTCAGTGGCGTAGCAAATTTATCTAATAATGATGTCTATAGTGCGACTAGATCTCTCGGAGCGAGAAAGAATGGATGTCAAATTAAGCGAAAAGAATCAAATTCAAATCTAATATTTCTATCTACGGGTATGCTTAATATCTTAATGCAGGACTATGAATCTTATAAAATCATCCGATCGTATGGTAAAATACGTAATTTAGGATGCCAATCACTCCAATTATGTTTTGTTGCAGAAGGTAAGGCGAGATTTTGTATGTCAGAAGAGGCTAAGTTTTGGGATGACGCTGCGGGACAGTTAATCGCTAGAGAATCAGGAATGTCTTATTTCAGCAAGACAATGGAAAACACAAATGATATTCAAGAAATAATTACCGAAGGAAAATCTATGAAAAGTTTGTGCGCTGAAAATAAGATATTTGAAAAGGTTAAAGATATTTTTAACAAAAAAATATAAACTGATTTTTGATACCATGAATAATAAATATATAGCAATGATACCAGCTCGCTTAGGTTCACAGCGTCTAAAAAAGAAGAACTTAGCACTTTTAAATGGTATTCCATTGATTTCACATGCAATTAGAAAGTGTTTGCAACTAGATTGCTTTGATCAAGTTTGGGTTAACTCTGAGGACGATGTAATCGGACAGATAGCTATTGATGAAGGTGCATTTTTCCACAAAAGGCCATCTGACTTAGCTAATAATAAAGCAACTTCTGAAGATTTCATTTGTGAATTTCTCAAATGCCATGACTGTGAGGCTCTTTTTCAAGTACATTCTATAGCGCCTTTATTAAATGGTTCTGAGATAAACGATTTCGTTAAATTTTACAGCAAAAATGAATTTGATACATTATACTCATGCATAAATGATCAAATTGAAGTGGCTTATGAAAACAAGCCTGTAAACTTTACTTTCAGTGAAAAAACTAATAGTCAAAATTTAACCCCGGTTCAACGTATGACATGGGCTATTACAGCTTGGAAGAGAAGCATTTTTCTTGAAGCTATAAATAAAAACAAAAATGCCACTTATTTTGGAAAAAAAGGTTTTTACCCAGTGTCCGCTCATTCTGGCCATGTAATTAAAACTCATGATGACCTATTAATTGCCTCCGCGTTACTCAATATTAAATAATCTGTATAATTCGGTTATGGATACGGAAGTTAAACAATTTGATAATATCGAAGATTTAAATGATTTTACATTAAAATTATTTGGTCCTTATTTAAAGAATTTTTGTTATTGGATAAACGATACCAAAAATAAGCTTCACAATGATTCATCTCTCTTCTTTTTATCAAGAGATTCATATTTAGTTAAAATAGTATATGATACCATATATCCTGACGATAAGTTAGATAGTCATTATATCTTATCATCAAGAAGTGCCACCTCGTTTTCATATATGGCTGATGGTTTTAATATAAAGGAAATGATAAGTAAATTTCCCAAGAATATGACAATAGAAAATGCGTTTTTATATGGGTTCCATCTTTGTTCAGCATCGGGCTTAAACCCTAATTTAGATGGGGTTAAGCTTAATATAGATGATGGAATTAAGGGAAATCTCTTGAAAGAAAAAAATAGTAAAATGCTACTTTATGATATCATTAAACCCCTTAAAAACTTGATTATACATAGAGCTAAAGAACATAATAAATATTATGAAAAACATTTGAGAGGATGCGGTAATTGGTCAAATCCTTCAGTAATTGACATGGGCTTCAGGGCAAGTTCACAAGCACTAATTTCAAAATTACTACGGAGAAAAGTCCAAGGGTTTTACCTTATATCATATAAGAATGCTAGAGAAGTTCACAAAAAGTACGGACCTGTATATGCTTATAATAGCAATTTCATAAATCCTAAAAATGAGAAAAGTTTTTTAAACAGATATAAATATATTTTTGAGACGTTACTGTGTATTGAAAGAAAAAGTTTTCTTCATTTCACTCCCGAAGGTGATCCTGTATTCTTTGAATATCCTCGAAATAATATAACTTCGAAAAAAATGAATATTATTGAGGATAGTGTTAAAGAATACCTAAAGGAATATCAGATTGAAAATTGCAAAAACTTTGACTACGAATTCTTAAGATTTTTGTCTAAGCCTAGATTAGAGGAAGCATTGATTTTTGAAGGACTCATTCATGAGAATATAGGGAATAATTTCCATGATTACCTTATATCCCCAAAATCGAAACAATCTAAGTCTTTTAGTATTTGGATAGAGGGTCAAAAGCGAATTGATCAATGCAATCCAGGAGGGGATAGCCCAATTTTCTTAAAGGATAAAATTGAAGCAAAAGTGATGAAACTTTTTCTTACAAGTGCCAATTACGCTAGATATATAAGTAACAGAAAACTCTTTAATAAACATTTAAATTATTTTAGAAATAATAATCATTGATATTTAGTTAGATCTAGTAATTGTAGAATTACAATTATCTCTAGATTTACTCTTTACAGTTGATGTAATTTTTTTAATTAATTATATACCATTAATTTTTCTCTCACTAATGAATACCAATACTTCTTTTTCTAACTTTTTTTATCAGTCTAACCTTAAAGAAGCGTTGGATCTAGATAGTTCTGCAACTAAATCAATTCTCGTAATTGATTATTGTGGCGTTAGGGACATTTATCCTGTTATGGATGAATTGGCTGAGGGACTCTTACCTACGAAACTTTTTTACCTAAGTGCTTTAGCTGCTCGCGCTGATTTTAAAAATAAAATCAAGTCAGATTTAGTAAATATAATTAGACCTCCGGACAGTGTTTGGTACAATGATAGAAATCGTTTGAATTCAGTTATTGGAAGAGAGAAATGTGAAGGATTGAAGGAAATTAGTTTACTAAAGAGGCTTTTAAAAAAATCATTATCTAATGACAAGAGCGATATCGACTCAGGAATAGTCGAAAATCAGATTAAGACAGCCTATTACTTCACATTACTTGCAATTAGAACTATAAATCCAGAATTAGTTATTATCTGGAATCAATTTCACCCGTTATCCAAGACTGCAATAAGGGCTTGTGAAAATTCGGGTGTGCAATATAGCTTTTTTGAATACGGAGTTATTCCCGGCACATTGAATTTTGATTTTAAAGGTCAAATGGGAGAGAGTGCTGTTGCCACTGAATCAGAAAAATTTAGCGCTTTGCCCTTAAACAATAGTGATTTGGATGCCGCTAAAAAATCATTAGAATATCTCCTTAATACAGGATTAAATAGAAAAGTTTTGCCGCCTTTAAAAGGACTCGAGAATTCTATTGGCGAAATTGCAGGAGGAAGGAAGATAATTTTGTTTGCTGGTCATAATGATCCATCTTCAGGTTTAATTCCTTACACTGAAAAGGTTTCGAAATCCCATTCTCCAATTTTCACATCATCCCATTCAGCCGCTAAGTATCTAATTTCAAAGGCAAGGCGAAATAATTGGTTATTATTGTACAAACCCCACCCTCACGACAATAAGGGGTGTTTTATTCCCAATACTTTTGATCATATCATGGTTACTGATTCCAATATTAATGAATGTATCGATGTCGCTGATGTAACCGTAACGGTTTTATCTCAAACTTCATCCATTGCTTTAATAAGAAAAAAACCTGTTGTTATGTTAGGCTATAATCATCTTAGAGATTCAGGTGCAGTTTATCAGGCAGAAAATATTCATGATATTGAGTCGAAAATTAATATGGCCTTAGAAAATGGGCTTACTGAAGATATGCTTAGTTCATGGCATAATCATGTATCCAGAATTCTCAAATACTACTCTTATAGCTACGGTAGTAACAATCCTGATGAAATTGGTGCCCAGCAATTGGAAAATCTTGCTGCTGCTTTAAATTTCGCAATCACTGCGAAGAAATTCTCTGATTTTCAAACTTTTGAAACAGTCCCAAAAATATAATTTACAATGAATATTGATGCCAGAAAACATATATTAAACAATAATACTAAAATTGTCAGCTTTGATGTATTTGATACATTGCTCGTAAGGCCTGTTCTTGAACCGGTAGACTTGTTTTTTATTGTTGAGAAAAAAGTTCAGCAATTTCTTAAGGATTCTAATTTTCCATTTATTCAAATCCGAAGATCTTCAGAAGCACAGGCTCGCAAGAGATTGAGACTTTCAACTCCTCATTATGAAGATATTAATATCGATGAAATATATGATGTTTTTGTTGAGATTACGGGATTATCAGAAGATCAAATTGAGGTTATCAAAAAAACGGAGCTTGAAACAGAATTTAAGTACCTATCGCCAAGGAAAGATATTCTTCCACTTTATGAGTTAGCAGTAAAGTTGGGTAAAAAAGTCATTATTGCTTCGGATGTTTATTTCCCTTCTGAGTTCCTTGTTGATGTTTTGTCAAAAAATGGGTTCACAAACATTGAAAATTACTTCGTTTCTTCAGAACTAAGAATCGCAAAAGGTAGTGGTAACTTATTTAAACACATTATAAATGAACTAAATGTAAGGCCTAATGAAATCGTGCACATTGGCGATAACGAATATGCCGATTGTAAGCGAGCAATTCAATCAGGGATAAATGCAGTACACGTTCCCAAGGTATCCTTAGACTTCCTCCAAGGCAAAAAAGTAGATTCCTCTATCTGGAATAATAAAGTAAACCGATTAGAGCCCTCTATGAGGATTTTACTTGGATTTATTATAAATAAACATTTTTCAACTACGCCACCTGGAGGTTGGGATTCTAAATCATATTTTAATGGGAATGTCTACTTGCTTGGCTATGTAGGAGTTGGACCCATGATGCTCAATATGGTGAGATGGATTTTCAGTAAGTCTAGATTTGATAATATAGATACACTAGCCTTCATTGCTAGGGATGGGTATGTCCCACTTAAAGTTTTCTCGATGCTTGCTCCATTATATAAAAATGTTCCTGAGCCATTATACTTAAGAATGTCGCGTTCAACTTGTATTAATTATCAAACGGCAAGCAAAGCTGACGCATTTTGTGCGACCAGTAATGTTGCATTTAATCGTAATTCTCCAGTTAGCCAAATTCTTGAACGTAGATTCAAATTAGAAATTAATGAAGAAATAGAAAAACATTTTTTGTCCTGGGGAATAGATATCTCAAAGCCCTTACTTAACGATGATGAGTTTAAGTTGGCTTGTATAGATCTTGGGGAAGAACTTTTATCTGGGTTAAATGAGCAGAGGGAACTATTCGAAGAGTACTACAAATCAATTTTTAAGGGGAAAGGCAAAGTCGGCTTATTTGACGTTGGATACAGTGCCAGGGCTCAGAAGGTACTCGCTTCATTTTTAGATAATGATCTTGTAGGTTACTATTTTTCATCATTTGACGAAGTATTAAAGTTAGATGGTATGGGGTTTAATTATAGAAACTTTTTTAATAACCCCCAGAATCGTTGGATTAAACATATTGGCTTCTCCACAGCTTTAATTGAGCTGTTTTTTTCAGAGTGTAATGAAGGAAGCCTGACTGGCTTTACTAAAACCAAAGATAAAATAAGATTAGAAACTGCTGACGTAGAATTTTCTGAGCCATCTATTGCTAAGGTAGCGGCGCTTCATTCCGGTATAACTGATTTTGTCCGGGATGTCGTAGTAACATTTAAGGAGGATCTTCATTTGTTTGATATCTCTGCTGCAAGTTCAGCCAATACTATTTCAGAGTACATGATTAATCCACATCCTAGAGATGCTTCTATCTTTAAAGAATTTAAGTTTGGCAGCTATGCGACAGGTCATGATGATAATATGATAATAGCGGGTAATTTAGATAACTCTTACTGGAAAGAGGGTTTTGAAAACCTAAAAAATAAAAAAAAAAGTTAGAGAATTCTCGTGGCAATAAAGAGGTTTATAGTGAGAAAGATGAATCTATTCCCGGAGCAAAAGTTCAATTTAATTCTTTTAGATTATCTAGTAAACAAAGATTTCTAATAAGAATTTTTATCTTAACTCTCGGCCGAAAAAAAAGCGTAATGGAAAAGGAAAGAATACTAAATTCTCCTTTGGACTACTTCGGGAATGCTAAACATCCCTTTAATATTAGGTTCAGATTTTTACTTAATCGTATAGGGCCTAATATACCTAATTTACGATAAACATGAGTAATTCTAAGACTAAATTGCTTCCCGATAAAGCCCCTGGAAATTTTGAGGCTAAGAAATTCTCTAAGTATAAACCACCAATCTCTCTGGGTTGTAAAAGAAAAATTATCCGTAATTTAGATAAAATCTATGTATCATTAGGGGAAGCTTTTATTGTTCATGGAGGTAAAGATGCAAGCATTACTATCATTAGAGACCTTATAAAGAATAAAGGTCTAATGCCTTCAATATTATCTAAGGAATTAAAATCTTATTCACAGTATGGGGAAGACATAATAATCCAGTCTATAATGCATGCTCGTCAAAAAAAGCGTTTTGAAAGTAGGGAAATTACTTATTGTGATGTTGGTGCCAATAATCCAATCAACATGAATAATACCTGGTTGTTTTATAAGATGGGCATGAGAGGGGTTTTAATTGAACCTAACCCGCATCTAGTTAGGAATTTAAGATTAGTCAGATCTGAAGACACCATCATTGAAGGTGTTATAGACCCTTTAGGTAGATCCTACCGGAAATTCTTTATCCCAATTCATAATGAATTAGGTAGTCTTAAAAAAAAATTCATAGATGACTACTATATTGCTCGTAATTTAGGAGATCCTGAGATTAAATCCATGAGAGTTAAAAGTTTAAATATTAACGACATATTTAGGCATAATTTTAAAGATGGTGTAGTTGATTTAATAAATATAGACGTAGAAACTGTCGATTTTTCCGTACTAAAATCTATTGATTTTTCAAGCATCAGCAATACCGTTATCTGTATAGAGCCTAGTGATGAATTTGAAAAGCATAGGGGAGTGGATAGTAGTAAAATAATCTCTGATTATCTTGAAGAAAAAGGATATAATTTACACTCAAAGACTCCTGCCAACTTAATTTTTGTTAGTAATTAAATTCTATATACATTATAAGTTCAGGTAACTATAAATGAATAGATTAAAGAAAATATGCCAAGATTTGGGCGAAGACTATAAATTTGTCGAATGGGGAAGGAAAAGATATCATCGAATCAATTTTAATGTTTCTCATAAAAAAAGAATATTTTTAGAGGACGGGTTTATCAGATCAATAAATAGAAAAGGCAAATGCTTGTCTTATGTTGTAGATAATGAAGGGGTTTACTATGATGCATTTAAAAAATCAAAACTTGACTATTTAATTGAAGACGGCGAAGGCTATTGCGATCTTCAGGTAAAGAATTTGAAGGATTATTGGGTTAATGGAGAAGTTTCTAAATATAATTCTGAGAGGAATTATAGTAAACCTCTTCCAAATAAATATATTTTGATTTTAGATCAGGTGAAGGGGGATTTGTCTGTTAAATTTGGGATGGCTAATGAAGGATCATTCCAAATGATGGTAAATTCCGCATTAAATGATTATCCTAAACACTTTCTTGTAATAAAATCGCACCCTGATTGCTTTTCTCGCAACAAGTCTGGTTATATAGATTACAAGTCATTGATTAATAATGAACGCATAATCTTTATTAATCAAAATTGCCATCCTGCACGTTTAATTTATAATTCCGAAAAAGTTTATACTGTTACTTCGCAAATTGGTTTTGAGGCATTAATTTGGGGCAAAAAAGTAAAGTGTTTCGGGATGCCTTTTTACGCAGGCAGAGGATTGACTGAAGATGTTTTAGAACCCATCTTAAAAAGAAAAAAGGTTTTATTTAAAAAGCTCTTAAAGGCAGTATTAGTTGACTACCCTAAGTATTTGGATCCAGAAAACAGTCAATTTACTACGGTCGAAAGAATAATCAGTTTTGTGAAACTCCAAAGGGAAATGCGAGAAAGGTTACCGGAAATTATTTACGCATATTCGTTTAGTATTTATAAGAAATCTATTGTAAGAACTTTTTCCCAGGGCTCTAAAGTTATATTTATACAGAAATTATCAAAAGTTCCTAAAGATGCTACTTTAATGGTTTGGGGTTCTAAAGTGATTGAAGATTTAGATGAATCGATCAAAATAGTGCGTATAGAAGATGGCTTTTTGAGGTCAGTGGGACTGGGTGCTGATTTCATTCATCCGCTATCCTGGGTGTTTGATGAACAAGGGGTATATTATGATTATCATAAGCCTTCGCGTTTAGAAAAGATACTAGAAGAAAAAGATTTTGAAGTGGAGGAATTAGAGCGAGCAGAAGCACTTCGTGATTCGATTGTTGTTCAAAAAATATCCAAATATAATTTAGGGTATTTGGATTGGCAACGACCGGAATGCGCCCAATCAGTCTTGCTCGTGATTGGTCAAGTCGAGCAGGA
>MDTC01262347.1_pt1 | contig 13281 bp, 13 predicted proteins | sample 811181 | NCBI WGS metagenome assembly MDTC01 (sample SAMN05326644, study PRJNA326480) | marine metagenome | isolation source: seawater | place: Pacific Ocean: North | collected 2011
GAGTTTGATGTGATTGGAAAATATGTTGAGAAAATAATTTCTAGTCGTAATCTTTAGTATTTACTTTTTTAATAGCCACAATTCAGGGTTAACAGGTGTAGTTTTGTTGAAAACACTGAACTGAACTGATGATTTCCCAGAAGATTTATTAGTAAAAACTTCACCAACATTTTGATTTGAAAAAACTTTTTCGCCTTTTTTGACAAAAACTTTGGAAAGGTTTTTATAGGCTGTTATGTAATTTCCGTGTCTAACTAAAATCGTTGGATTGCTACCTTTAAACTTTAATACCGATAGAATCTCTCCATCAAAAACTGTCCGCACTGATTGCCCCTCAGGAGTTGCTATTATAATGCCGTTACTTTTAATTTTAGCTGTTTTGACAACTGGGTGTGACTGAGTTCCAAACCTTTGAATAATGACTCCTCTTGTTACTGGCCATGCTAATTTTCCTTTGTTTAAAACAAAATTCTTTTCTAATTCCATGGCTTCAGGTGTTAATGAAAAAGAGTTTGAGCGACTATTATTTCTTGATTTTGCAATAGCCTCCCTTATCAATCTTTCTATTTCTCTATCAATTTGAGCTGTCAATTTTTCCTTTTGTTCAATATCTTTTTTATACTTTTTTTCTTTTTTTCTTAGTTGGGTGACTAGAAAACTTGATTGTTTTTTTTCATTTATTAGTGATCTTTGAATCTCCCTGTTTTCATTGATGAGACTTTGCTTGTTTTGAACTTTAAAATCTAGTTCATCATTTAGTTTTTCGATTTGCAATATTAAATCTGAAATCCTAAAGGATTGTTTTTTTCTAAAATTAGCGTACTGCTTCATATATTGAACTCTCTTGTAAGCTTGAAAAAAAGTTTCGGAGGAAAGCAGGAACATAAGTCTATTCTTGCCTGATTTAGTTTTATAAGACTTAATAATAATATTTTTATAAGATTCTTTTGTTTCTTCTAGAGCTACAGTTAGAGAGTCTAAACTTGATAAATTATTTTCGATATCTATTGTTAAAATATTGATTTGTTGGTTAGTTAATTTAACTAGCTCTTCTTTTCTTTTAATTTTAATGTTTAGACTCTCTATGTCCGAAAAAGCAGCTGATTTTTTGTTATTATTTAAAAAAAGAAGTTCATTGATTTGTTTGATTTCATTTTCAATTTGTTTTCTCTTTTTTTTTAATTCTACTTGTTGGTTTGACTGACTAATTCCAGAGTTAAAATACAATCCAAGCAGAATAAGAATTAATGCTTTAACGCAAGTCCTCATAATGTTATTTCTTTGTAGCCTTTTGGAATTTTAAAATTAAAATTAGGCTCTGAATCTAAACTTGAAATCTTTAAGTTCATTTCAATTGAAATGGTGGACTTAGCATCTAAAAATTTAATTTGGATTTTATTTGGAAAGTCTGAATCTAGAACACTTTGATATTCGCTATAAATGACCTCAAAAACGACATCATCTAAAAACAAAGCTTGCTTCTTTAGCCTGAGCGATTTTAAATCAAATTCACAATTAATTCTCGTTTTACTTTTTCTAAGAACACTTTGTAACTTAATTGATTTAGAAGTAAAAAATTGTTTCCATTTTACTTGATCATATCCAACAAATGGAACACCTAAAAACATGTTTTGAATATTATTATACGTAATTTGATTTTCTAATCCAGCTGGTAAGCTTGAGTATTTTCTTTTAAAGTATGAGCGATTAATTCTTTCGTAAAAAGTCACCTCATCTGTGGTTAACAGTGCCTTAAATAACGGAATAATTAATGATCCTGTTAACAACATTTTATTGTTGTTATGTATTTTAATTCCTAGATTGAATTGATTCGTGCTATTATTATTTTTTACCTTAACCTGACAGGCATAAGAGATGAAATTAAAGGTTGGATTTTTTTTCTCTAACTCAGAAATCAATTTTTTATTTGGAATTGTTCTTTCAAGTTTTATGGCTTCATCAATGAGAGATGCTGCTGTAGATAAATCTTTTAAGTTTATTTCAGGTTTGGCTTCCTTCGTTACCTTACAACCAATCAACACCAAAATACAAACTATAATAAGATATCTTTTCATATGAATTATGTTAACTCACAATGGTCTCCAATGTTTATTTGATTCGAATTGCCGTCGTATCTACAATAATTTCCAATCATGGAGCTATTAATTTTAGCATTTGTGATTTTAGAATTTGTTTGAATAATGCTATTGGATATTTCAGAATTAATAATTTCGGTGTTATTGCCTACAGAGACAAAAGGACCTATTATGCTGTCTTTTAAATAAACATTATCTCCAATGTAGCATGGAGAAATTATTTTAGTATTTATAAGCTTCTTTTTTTCTGAAACTAATTTCACGTTGTCTCTAAGATGAAAACTCAACATTTTATTGTTTGCGTTAATTGCTTTTTGAACATCTCCACAATCTAACCAACTAGAAACCTTTGCCGCTGCCACTAACGATCCTATACCAATTAGTCCTAATATCCCTTCATTTATATAAAACTCTTTTGATTCGTTTTTTTTAGACTCCAATGCCAGTTCCAGCTGTTCCTTAAGTAATTCTATTTTTTTAAAATAATAAATCCCTATAACGGCTAAATCTGAAATAAATTTTTGTGGATGCTCAACTAAATCTACTACCTGGTCACGAGAGTCTAATTTTACAACTCCATAAGATCTGGGATTCTTAACTTTTTTAGTCCAAATAACAACATCTGAAGAACTGTTGAATTTACCTTTAAATCTAACCAGTGTGTCTGGATAAATCACAAAAGCTTTACCTTTCATGTAATCTTTTGCGCACAAAACAGCATCTCCAGTTCCAAGGGGTTTTAATTGTCGGGTTATAATTGCTTTAGTTTTAAATTTTTCAGCTAATTTTTTTAGCAAATTAACAACACTGTCATCAAAAATTATCGGAGGACCTATAATAAAAATGATCTCTTTTATAGGATCGTTTATTAGTCTTATCACATCACTAAGTAGTTGTTCCAAAATTGACTTTCCTGCTATATGAATAAGAGGCTTAGGTGTTATGAAGGTTTGCGGTCTCAACCTTGATCCCCTACCAGCCATTGGAACTATAATTTTCATATCATTCATTTTATTCCGGTACTCCCAAATCCTGCCTGCCCACGAGCTGTATTGTAAAGAGATTCAACAGTCTGAAATTCAATCGACTCATGCTTTGCAAACACCAATTGAGCAACTCGGTCACCATTATTAATCTCAAACTTGTGGTCAGATAAATTAATCAATATTACCCCAACCTCACCTCTGAAATCTGAGTCAATGGTACCAGGTGAATTTAATACTGTAATACCGTGTTTTAATGCCAAACCGCTTCTAGGCCTTACCTGGGCCTCAATGCCATGAGGAAGCTGAATGCTCAAGCCTGTTTTAACTAACTTTCTCTCCAGAGGATGTAAAACAATTTTTGACTCAACAAATGCTCTTAAGTCCATCCCTGCTGAATTTTTAGACTCATATTTGGGCAAAGGATTATTGGAGTGATTTAATAGTTTTATTAACACAGGACTTTTGTTTTAATAAAATTAACGAATTAAAACAAAACTGTATGAGATTTAATTGTTTAGTGCCTCCGCACCACCTACTATCTCTAGAATTTCATTGGTTATAGAAGCTTGGCGTGCCTTATTATAAGTTAGCTTCAGTTCATCTCTCAGCTCGGAGGCATTGTCAGTAGCCTTATGCATTGCCGTCATTCTGGCTCCATGCTCACTGGCAAAAGAATCTCTTATTGCTTTAAAAAGCTGAATCTTCAAAGATTTGGGAATCAGATTGTTAATTATAAATTCCTGAGATGGTTCAAATATATAATTAGAATTGTTTGTAGGTTTTTCGTTTTGATTAGCAATAGGCAAGAATTGCTCAGATTTTATTATTTGTGTCGCTGCATTTTTAAAACTATTATAAACAATTTCAATTTTGTCATACTTTTCATCAATAAATAACGTCATTAAAGATTCGGCAACATTTGAAACTTTATCATAATTCAGGTCATCAAAAAGTTCGCTTTCATTTTGAATTACCTTTTCAGTCCTAGAAAGTGAATCATTTATCTTTTTACCAATTGTAAAATACTCGAAAGTTGAGGTCTTATGTTCAGGCTTGGCCTTTACAATATTGATCTCTTTAAGTACGTTTGCATTAAAAGCTCCACACAGGCCCCTATTTGAACTAATTGCAATAATCAAAATCTTCTTTGGTAATCTATTTGTAATAAACTTATTATTCTCATTAGTGCCACTAAAATTCTGCATGAGCTCCGTTAGTTTATCTGAATATGGGCGCATGGCAGTTATTGCATCTTGTGCTTTTTTTAGTTTGGCAGCTGAAACCATCTTCATTGCACTGGTGATCTGCATTGTGGAGGAAACGGAACTAATTCTATTTCTAATTTCTTTAAGGTTTGCCATGTGTTTATTAATATGATGAGCTCAAATCTTCTGCCACTTTCGTTAAGGTTTCAGTTACTTCATCAGACAACTTACCTGACTTGATAGTTTCCATAACCTTTTTGTGCTTTAGATTAAGGAGCTCTATGTATTTGTTCTCAAACTCTTTTACTTTGTCAACAGGGACTTTTTTGAGTAAATTTTTTGATCCCGCAAAGATTATCGCTACTTGATCTTGAACCTTAAACGGGTCATTTTGAGCTTGCTTCAAAATTTCGACATTTCTTTTTCCTTTCTCAATCACATTCATTGTAGCTTCATCAAGATCGGATCCAAACTTAGCAAATGCTTCTAGTTCTCTAAATTGAGCCTGGTCAAGTTTCAAAGTACCGGAAACTTTTTTCATTGACTTGATCTGAGCAGAACCACCAACTCTAGAAACAGAAATCCCTACATTAATTGCAGGTCTAACTCCTGAATTGAACAAGTTCGACTCTAAAAATATTTGACCATCAGTAATTGAGATTACATTGGTCGGAATGTACGCAGACACGTCACCAGCTTGTGTTTCAATTATTGGTAGAGCTGTTAATGATCCCCCTCCCTTAACTAATGGTTTAAGCGGTATTGGTAAATCATTCATGTCTTTGGCTATTTTATCATCTGCTATTACCTTAGATGCTCGTTCAAGCAATCTTGAATGCAAGTAGAAAACATCTCCAGGATAAGCTTCCCTTCCAGGTGGCCTTCTCAATAATAAAGAAACCTCTCTGTATGCAACAGCTTGCTTAGAAAGATCGTCATAAATTATCAAGGCTGGCCTTCCAGTATCCCTAAAGAATTCTCCAATAGCTGCTCCAGCGAAGGGAGCATAAACCTGCATCGGAGCAGGATCAGATGCGTTTGCAGCAACAATAGTTGTATATGCCATTGCTCCTTTATCTTCTAAAGTTTTAGCAATACCAGCAACAGTAGAAGCTTTTTGACCAATAGCAACATAAATGCAATATACTGGCTCACCAGCATCAAAAAACTCTTTTTGATTAAGTATGGTATCAATACAAACTGTGGTTTTGCCTGTTTGTCTATCTCCAATGACTAACTCTCTTTGACCGCGGCCAATTGGAATCATTGCATCGACAGATTTTATACCAGTCTGAAGAGGTTCATTCACAGGTTGTCTAAAAATAACACCAGGCGCTTTTCTCTCAAGCGGCATTTCATACAACTTTCCTTTGATTCCTCCTTTACCATCTATAGGCTTACCCAACGCATCCACAACTCTTCCAACAATTTCTTCACCAACTTTTATTGATGCGATTCTTTGAGTACGTTTCACGGTATCTCCTTCTTTTATTTCTTTAGATGGGCCCAAAAGAACAACCCCTACATTATCTTCTTCTAAATTTAAAACGATTCCTTCTAATCCAGAGTCAAACTGAACAAGTTCACCGTATTGTACATTAGAAAGGCCATACACTCGAGCTATTCCGTCGCCCACTTGTAAAACAGTTCCGACTTCATCAAGTGAGGCTGAAGCGTCTAAACCTGTTAATTGTTTTTTTAAAATTGCTGAGACTTCAGCAGGCTTAATTTGTGCCATAATTTATGATATTAATGCGTTTGTATTTTTATTAAATTCTTGTTTTATAGTCTCTAATTTGTTTTTGTAACTGGCATTATATTGAGAATCTCCTATTCTCAATATAAAGCCTCCAATTAGTGTTTGATCAATTTTTTTAATAAGTGTTGTTTTCTTGTCGGTCATTTCAGAAATTTTGTTTAAAACCTGATTTTCAACATCTTTAGTTATGGGAACCGCTGTTATTAGCGTTGCAGACTGTATGCCTTTAATTTCTCTGTACTGTAGAACATATTGTTCTGCCACATTTTGAATTAAATCAATTCTGTTATTTTGGGAAAGAACGTCAATTAAATTTAAAGCAATTTGACTAAGGTTTTTAAAAATAAGCTTTAATGAAGCCAACTTTATACTGTTTTTTATAACCAAGCTATCAACCATGTGTTTGAGTTCTGGGTTTTGATCAAATGTTTCAGATACCACTAACATGTCATCATGAACCAACTCTAATGAATCAGTCTCTGTTGATTCTAAAATCAATGCACGCGCATACCTTGTTGCAGCTCTAGTGGACTTCATTTTATTTCAGCGTCTTTAACTAGGTCATTTATTAATTTCATCTGCGACTGATCATCAGAAAGCTTTTCTTTCAAAACCTTTTCAGCTATCTCCACAGAAAGATTTGCAACCTGTTTTTTTAGGTCGGAAATTGCAGCATTCTTTTCGCTTTCGATTGTTTCTTGCGCTTGATTAATGATTTTTTTTGCTTCCTGATTTGCCTCGTCTTTAGCTTCATCGATAAGGCTCTGTTTCATTTCCCTTGCTTCTTTCAATAACGCGTCTCTTTGAGCCCGAGCTTTTTTTAACGTGTCTTCATTATCTGATTTCAAAAGCTTCATTTCTTCTCTTGCTTTCTCAGCAGACTCTAAGGCTTCTTTGATTCCATCTTCTCTTTCATTTATAGTATCAAGAATTGGTTTCCATGCAAATTTTTTAAGTAAAAAAATTAATGCTATAAAAATTAGAGAATGCCAAAAAAACAAACCAAGCGAAAATTCTTCTAATAGTTTTTCCATCTTATTTATTATTTAAACTTCAAATCACATTTACGTTTTTGTGGTTTATGAAGGTTTCTTTTAGGTCGCGAAAAGCGCAACAAAACCGAACCCTTCAACCAAAGCTGCAGCGATAAGAAGTGCCGTTTGAATTTTTCCATAAGCATCAGGCTGTCTTCCGATAGCCTCCATAGCTCCTTTTCCGGTTAGGCCAATGCCTATACCTACTCCGATAGCACATAATCCTGCGCCGATAATTGCTGGTATTTCCATAATATATATTTAATTTAATTTAACATAATTTAATAACATATCAATGCTCATGTTCCTCATTAGCGAAACCAAAATAAAGAGCAGATAATATTGTAAAAATATAAGCTTGTAATAGTGCAACGAAAACTTCAATAATCATTAAAAAGAACGCGAGCACAAAAGACAAGCTGCTTCCAAGCCAATTGGAAAAAATAAACATCAAACCTATAATACTCATAATTACGATATGGCCTCCCTGCATGTTGGCGTAAAGTCTAATCATTAAGGTTAATGGTTTGATAAAAAGACCCAAAACTTCAATAGGTGCCAAAACAATTTTCATGAGTGTTGGGACACCTGGCATCCAAAAAATATGCATCCAATAGTTCTTGTTTGCAGTAATGTTTGTTATTACAAAAGTCAAAAGGGCCAATGAAAAAGTAATCGCGATGTTTCCAGTGACGTTAATTCCAATTGGTGTCAAACCAAAAAGATTTAAAAATAACACGAAGAAAAAAATGGTAAGTAAAAAGCTCATATACTTTTTATAATTTTTTTCTCCAATGTTAGGCCGTGCTATATCATCTCTTACGTATAAAACAACTGGCTCAAACAGTCTTCCAAAACCAGATGCAATGCCATTATTTTTTTTGTAGGATCTTGCTAAATTGGAGAACAACAAAAACATAAATAGGGCGGTAAAAATAATTACAACTACATTTTTAGAGATTGAAAAGTCTATAGGTTTTTCGTTTAGAATTTTTCCTGAATCATCAAACATAATCTTTCCATCAGCGTCAGTTTTATAGATTCTATTGTTATCATAGTTCATTCTGTAGAAATTATCTCCACTTTTAACAGTTTTTTTGCCATGTTTGAACTCCGATGATAAAAATGTCTTGAAGCCGTTGTCATAGAGTATTACTGGAAGTGGCAACTCGATGTATACTTTCTTGCCATTTTCATCTGTGTAGGATGTAATTCCGAAACTGTGTGAATCTTTTAAATGGTGATCTATAAACTCCTTGATGTAAGATTTTGTGTCAGCTTCTTTTAAATTGGCTGAATATGACTTGATCGAAAATCCGAAACTTAAAAATGATATAAAAATTGTTATAAAATGTTTCGGAATCATTTAAAATTAATTCACAAAAATTGTTAGAAAATTAATTGGCCAAAGTTAAGCTTAATTAGCCAAAATAAAAACAAAATATCAAAGTATTTGTTAAAGTTATACAACCTACTTGTTAATTCTCTGAATGGTTTTGTAGCAGAGCATAAAACCAACTAAAAACCCGATTAGTGCAAAAATAATTCTGAGTGTTTTTTCAAACTCAAAATAAGCATCTAGTTGAATTCCTATTTGCACAAATATGAACACAGTTAAACCCATTTGAAAGGTATTAACAGCAAAAATAATGTACGGATTAGGCTGTTTTTTCGGTCGGGGTTTCTTTTTCATCTGATGAGATTGCCTTCATTTTTTTAGACCCCTTCATTGATATGTTTGCATCAACATTAGCGCCTGATTCGACAGCAAGCTTACCTGCAAGCACATCTCCTTCAACTTTAGCTGTTGATTTTAATGACAGCACACCTGAAACATCAATACTGCCATCCATTAATCCAGCCACATCAGAATTTGAGCAAGTAACAGTTCCTTTAACACTGCCTTCCTCTCCAATGACCACTTTACCACTGGTCACAATTGTTCCCTCGACACAGCCATCAATTCTAAAGTCTGCCTTTGAAGTAATCTCACCAACAATTTTAGTTGATTTTTCGATTATATCAATCTTGTTTGATTCACTGTAGTTTTGCATAGTTGTTTTGTTTTTAAATCCAAATATCATGTCAATCTAAATACTCGTCTAACGTCTTGTAAATCAACATGTTTTTATATTGGGAAGACAAAACTACAAAATTATTTTTTAGTTTATCACTATCCAACTTCACCATTAAATTAGAAGCATCTTCTTTCGTAAGAAAATCAGCTATGATAATCAAACTTTTTTCATAATTATATCTTTCGACATAGATGTTTTTATCTTCAATAACTTTTTTTACAGCAATTTGCTTTTTAAGCTTATCAATATCTTGAAAATCTGAAACAATAATTATCAAGTATTTGCCCCCGGAGTCTTTCGGATCATCGTTGATCCAATTGTTTATAATTTGATTGGCTATTGTTTTTAATTCTTTGGTTTGTTCTTTGCTAGGATACTTATCAATGATTTTTTGAAGCTCGACTTCATAACTCTCAACTCCCTCCATTCTGCCAATGGACTTTGCTCTTAATAAATCATAATCAAACAAAACATCAGAGTCGTCTGTTAATATTAGGCTTTTATCAATCCCTTTGATAACATCTTCAAATCTCTGTTCGTAAAAAAGTTTTTGTAAACTATCCAATTGAGAATAAAGGTTGTTTTTTTCAGAAATCAAATTTTCAGGGTTTTCTAAAATTTTAGCGAATCTTGTTTTATTATAATTCGATAAAATTCGATTTTTAATTTCGTTCTGTTTGATATCGTTTTGTGCTTTGTAAATTTTATATAATAGGTACAAAGACTCTGGCATGAGCTCCTCTACATTTAAATCAATAATCTTTTGTGTTTTTTTACTCGCAGAAATATAATCTTTGTATTTGGTTAAATATATTTCGGAGAGACTCAGAGTCAATCGATTTTTTAGGGACAGGATGCTGTCTTTTTGAGCCTTAGTTTTAGGAATTTGTGATGAAATATCGTATAAAACAGTAGTTTCTAACTCCATTTTAGAATTTTGTTTTTCTTCAAAATTGTTCTGATCCAGATTTTCAACCACTATAGGGCCGCTATTATTTGATCTCCAATATGTCCCCCTAACTCTGTTTCCCCACGTTGAATTGAAAGACTTTTTTCCAAGCTCAACCAGACTTTTGTTATAGAAATAAAAACTACTATTACTGACTTGTTTTTTTAATTTTGGCTTATTCGCTAAATTATTATTACTTACGTTTTTTTGAGTTTTTTCAATTGAAGCCAGAATACTATTTAATTTTTCTTTACTATAATTTGATATTCTTACAAGACTATCTAAAAGTTTAATTTGTTGTTCCATTTCAACGACCTGTTTTAAACCTTTTTGTTGGTTTTCAATCTGCCAATACATTTTTGATTTAGGACTAAGGTTTGTTAAAGTGCTATCCAAATAGTTTTCAGTTAAAATGTAGTCTGGTTTTAGAAAATAGAAATCTGCAAGTTTTTTATATGCCCTGTATAGGAGGTTTGGGTCATTACTCAATCTAATTGATTTATTTAAATTATCGGCGCCTTTTTCAATTAAATCATTTTCATATAGTAATTTGGAATAAGTGTAATAAATTTTATCTAAAAACCGTTCATTCTCGTAGTTTTCAATCATCTTAAAGATTTCTTTTTCTTTTTCTTTGAAAATGGTTTTTCCGTATAAAATATTTTTAAGTTTTGCATTAATAAAAAGATCTCGCGGTATTCTTCTTTTGAAATTTGAGACTTGTTCAAAATAGATTTGTGCTGAATCTATCTGATTTTTATCTTCAAATAGCTGACCCAAGATATATAAATATCTGGATTTCGTTTTGTTACCGGAATCTAAACTAGCTGCAATTTTTAGTGGTTTCATAGCCAACAGCTTGTTTCCAGTTTCAAGATATGCGAGTGATAACACCGCATTTGCTTGAGCCCGATTAGAGGTGGTAAGATTGTCATTTTGAATAAGTTTTTTTAGTCCATTTATAGCCAAAGCTTCTTGTTCGAGTCTTATATTACATTTTGCAATCCAAATCTTTGATTCATTGATTTCGGATTTAGACGCTTTTTGTTTTGTTACTTGATTAAACGCATCCAAGGCTTGAACAAACCTTTGGTCTAAGTATCGTGCCTTCCCGAGTAGCATGTATGCACTTGCGATTTTTGGGTTGTGTTGAATGCCATTTATATTCATTGAATGCTTTTGCACAGTTTTCGCTGCCTTCAACTCACCTTTTAAAAAATTGGCGTTCTCGATTCCATCAACTGTAATGATATCTTGCGATAGCGTTATTTTTTCAACAGGAAGAATTTCCCAAAAATTTTCCTCAAAAGCCTCTTCTTCTTTGATCAATCCCTCTTTCAAAGACGAATTACCATTAAATAAAACATTATAACTTGAAACCAATGAATGGTAGGCTTTGTTTACTGAGCGGTTTTTAGTTGTGGCGCAACTAAATAGAAAAAAAAATATCGATATGTAATAAAGTTTTTTCAAATGGCTAAAGCAATCTGGTAATAGTTTAACACTAGACTAACCAAATTATTGTACAAAAATAAAAATAAGTTAAAAGTTGTTTAACTTTTAAAATATGACTCGAGTTCGGACAAAGTCTTGTTTGAAGTATTTATGTCATTAATTACTCTGCCTTTTTCAAGTAGGACAATTCTTTTGCAAACCTCAGTCACATCCTGGAGATCGTGGCTTGATACAAGAACTGTGGTTCCACTTGAGGATAATTCCTTTATGATTTGTTTCAATCTTATTTGTGTGGAGGGATCCAAATTTGCAAAAGGCTCATCCAAAACAACAACCTTCGGATCACCAATGAGAGCGGCCACAATTCCGGCTTTTTTCTGATTTCCTTTTGACAGATCTCTGAGATATTTTTTCTTACCAATAATTTCACCATTAAAAAACTCCTCAAATTTCAATAGAAAATCATCAATTTGTTTTTTTCTAAGTCCTCTTAGCTCTCCAATGAAATAAAAATACTCCTCAGGAAGTAAATAGCCGATCAGAAAGCTTTCGTCTAAAAAAGCGGTAGTGAACTTTTTCCACTCCTCACTCTCTTTAACGTCTACACCATTGTTTGTTATTTTACCAGTTGTAGGTTTGACTAGATCCAACAAGCAACTAAAAAGGGTTGTTTTACCAGCGCCATTATTTCCAACAAGTCCAAAAGTTTGACCATCAGGGATGTCAAGTTTTAAAACATCAAGCACTGTGTCTTTCGAATATTTTTTTGTAATGTTATATATTTCAATCATAAAGTTAGTTTTTACTGTATGCTTTTAAAGTTGAGTATTTTTCTGATTTGTAAGCTTTCAATATCAATTCAAATACAACATTTTTTAAAAGAATTCCTAAAATCCCGATAGAAGCTACAGCTGCACAACCTGTTAGCCATCCATAATAATTATTACAAATTCCAAATAGTGCAATTGGTAGAATCATCTGGGGAATGCTTATAAGTAGAGTTTTTACGTTGATTGCTTTTGTGTCACCAAACGGATTTTGTGCTGAATTTAGGTCAATTGGTGTTTTGGTATATGCACCTGCCCAGAGCGTAAGGTATCCATTAGCCCCAATATTATAAAGTCCTCCTGCAAGCACAGCACATACTGCATTAAGTCCGACAAATGAATATATGGCACATCCCAAAAGAGTCGAGAGAGCAGTCGCGATAACAACTAACATCCATTTTGATTTAATGTAGTTAATGTAGGGGATGTTTTGACACATCATTAAACTGTAATATTGACTGTCCCAACTTGGAACAAAAGATCCAAAGAGAAATAAAAAACCACCAGAAACAAACATATAACCAAAAAACTGAAAAAATTCATACCAGTCAGGTACTAAGTAAAATAAAAATCCATAAAGTAAAACAAATGCTCCACCCGTCACGGTTCCTCTGGCTCTTTTAGACCTTTTGATTAACCTTATGTCATTTTTTATAAAAACAGCCATATCACCAAACCTATCTACCCACTCAAAATTTTCAACATTCGAAGTTTCTATTTTTGGTTTCAGACCTGAATCTATATAGAGACCTTTTCTAAAAAATTTAAATACATATACATATAGATAGATTAGTAAACAAATGGGGGCTATAGATAAAAAAGGATAAGTATAAAATGCAAAAAATAAAGGCTGGGTGTATTCCGTTAAGTCAACAATTTCATAATATTCTAA
>MDTC01012719.1_pt1 | contig 13279 bp, 9 predicted proteins | sample 811181 | NCBI WGS metagenome assembly MDTC01 (sample SAMN05326644, study PRJNA326480) | marine metagenome | isolation source: seawater | place: Pacific Ocean: North | collected 2011
AGCTAAGCTATTTCAATTCTGTCAATCAAAACTTATTTTTTAAAATTCTTGCAGAGAATTTTATAAAATAAAAATTGATTTAATATTTTTTTTATACAACCAATTAGATTGTGATGTCAACAACATCTAATATTGTATTTGAAAAAGGATATCCTAAAAAGATATATTTTCCCCACTTTAAACCTCCACAAATTTTTAGAAACAACTCAATAATAGTTTGTATTACTAAATCTATTATAGAAGATTTTAAAACTGTATATAATTCGCTTGAAGAAAATGAAATTACTGTAGAGCTTAATAAAAGAAAAAAATTGAAGGTTTTATTATAAAAAAATTAGATTCATTTTTATGGCAGATAGGATTGTTACTAGAAATTTTCTCAGAAAGACTAACGATCTGTCTGAGCAAACAAAAGAAAAAACTTTTGAAACAAGTTCATGCTCCTTATTTGAAGATGAATATGTTAACAAAAATCTGAATAAAAAAAGAACCAGAGAAAGACCTTCAGTTTCATTATATTCTGAAAATAATTCTGAAATCTATAAAAAGAAAAGTAGAAGTAAGGCTACAAAAAATACTTCTAATAGTATGGATATTTCAAAAGAAGATGTTTCAAATTCAAAGTTAATAGAAAAAAACTTATGTGAATCAAAGAATTATTATAATTTATTTCAGATAAGTAATCTCGGTAAAAATTTAATTAATGACGAAAAAATAATAGTGAGTGAAGTTAAAATTTTAGAAAAAAATCAAGAAATTAAGCGTTCTAATTTAGAAAAAAAAATCCTTAGAAGTACTGTTGATGAAATATTTAGTGATTTAGAAGAGATGGATATTCCTAGTTTATATTAATTTTTTTTATTTGATAAAATGGATCAATAAAGCTAATTTAAAGAAATATTTTATAATTTAATAATGGAAAATTTAAAACTAGAAGGTAATGATTATTATTCAAATAACGATTTTAATCTTGCAATTGAAAAATATAAAGAAGCTCTTCATTTATCAACAAGTAATATAGACTCATCAATTTTACACTCCAATATAAGTTCGTCATATTGTAATATCGAAGAATATGATCTTGCTTTGGAACATGCAAAAGAAGCAATAAAGTTAAATATCTCATGGTTCAAAGGTTGGTTTAGATTGAGCTCAGTTTTATTTAAACAAGGGAAAATAGATGAAGCTAAAAAGGCTATGACTAAGACCTTAGAAATTTGTGATAGAGAAAATATAAGCAAAAAATATATTTTAGATTTGAAAGAAAATATATTTAATTACAATAATTATAAAATTTTTGATAATGAGGATCTAAAAATGCCTAAAGATTTTAGGGATAATTTTAGTCCATTTATGAGTAGTATGCTAAATAATTCTAAGATAAAAGAAAAGCTTAATAATCCTGAATTTAAAGATAAAATGTTAAAAAATAGAAACAATCCTATGTCAATGTTAGGAGATCCTGATATGGCCGAAGTAATGGCAGAAATGATGAAAAACTTTAATCGATAATATCTAATTCTTCTTCTTCTCTTGTTTCTATTGGAGACTTGATTTTTTTCATAAGTATGGTCTTAATATCTATATTGCTATTTTTTTGATAAAAAAAACCTTTTTTATTTTGCTCTTCTAAAGATTTTTTTTCTTCATTTTTACTACATTTTCTAATAGGAGGAAATCCACCGTTAGGTAACATATATATAAATATATTAGAAAAATGTTAATCAAAATTTACTACTAAATTCTTTTCAGATTTCTCATCTGGAGGCTTTTGAGTAGGAATTTCTTTTGGTTTATTTGGTTCAATAATATACATATGGTTAATATTACAACAAACTCCTTTGTTTTCACAAGAATATTTAATATATTGATTATCATTTAGATTTGAAATATAATTTTCATATAGTAGTCGATGTAATGCTACTTTTCGGTGGCGGAAATAGAAATTAATGTAACTTGATTTAGTCTCTTTTGTTTTATTTGTAACATAACCCTTCCATAAAGAACAAGAATTTTCTTTAAAAATACTTGAATTTAAATTTTTAGATATTCTTTTAATATCTTGTAAGGAGAGCTTTTTACTAATATCACATTGGTGTCTTTGTTTGGTGATTAATTCTTGAAATATTGAAGAATTACTTCCGTCCATCTAAATTACTAAAGATTTTTTAAATTAATCAAATAAATAAATTGAATATATATTACTTGGTATTTCATTCATATTTTCGTAATCAAATTGAATTCTAATTACATCTTCCTTGTTAATATATTTATTTACATTGTCTTTTGTAACAGAATTATTTCCAGAATTAAAGATATATTTTATTTCTTGAAAATTATCAAAAACTAATATTGGATATTTAGGGAAAATATAACTTAATATTAATAATTCTATAAATCCATCTGTATTAATTGTAGTTTTTCTGAATTTGTTTATAGCACTTTCAAAAAAGTCCTCTTTGTTTTCAAAAAAGTTTCCTAAACTATTTTTAAACTTTTTATCATCTTTGTTACTTAATATAAAATCTATAATTTTAGCTTTAAGAAGATAAGTAATTTGAGTTTGCAAATCAGAAATATACCCCAAATTTCTAGATTCAATATCATATAATCTATTATTTATCCAGTATAAACAATTAGCATACGCTCTAATTACTGAATCCTGATTTTTTATTATAGGTTGTTTCATTAAATTTCCAATTTGAATTAATTCGGGATAATCTTCTTCGATATTTAACTCTTCTTTTTTAGAAATTCTCTTTTTTCCTATTTTTGGTACTTTATCTTTTCCAAATAATTCACTCATGATTTTTTTAATGGTAAAGTTACTAGTTTTTAATATCTTTTGTTCAGAACGAGTTGTAAATAAATTATAATCAACAATATCTGATACAAAATAATTATTTTCTTGAATTAGTTCTTTAAATTGAATATTATTTTGAATTATTTCTTCTGTAATTTTATTAATAAACTCAATTAGTTTATTATATCTCAACTGTAGTTTACATGAATCGGATACCCATAAACAATGAAGATTTAAATTACATTTATCTTTTGATTTATTTGATTTACAATAATCTCTTACATTTTTAACTGAGTAATTTGTTAAATCAGGAAGTTTATCAATAACATTTATGAAATCATTATTTTTATTTTTCTTGAACTTTTTGATTGCTTTGCTTACGTTTCTAAATAATATGTTTCTGACTTGAATCTTTTTTTCATCTTTCTTCATTTCTTTATTTCTAACAATTTTAATCAATTGATCTTTCACTTCTTTATCTTGTTCTAAATACAAACTAATTTCTAATCTGAATAAATTATAAGATTCGTTATTATACTTTTCTTCTTTAACTTCAATATTAATATTATCTTGAATATCATCTTTTTTTACAATCATATCATCTATTTCATTTTCTCTAGTTTTTTTAGAAAAATCTAAATTAAGTTTGGAAATTTCTTTTTTAGTTAGTTTGATAGCTTTGACTGGAACAGTTTGTCTATTTTTAAATCTTAACGATACGATATTATATTTTCCATTTTTATCTACGTTATCAAAATATAATAATCCGGGAATAAAATTTAACTGGAGATTACTTTCTATTTTTTTAAATCTACTAATAGTTTCTGCTAAAGTAAGTTGAATATCTTTTTCTGAATATATACTTACAGAAAAATTATGTAAACTTCCTCCTGGATTAGCAGGAATTAAAGTATTATCTTTTAATTTTATAAATCTTACTTTATTCCTAATATCTATTAGTTGTGATTTAATTTCAAAATCTTTTGAAAGTAATATATTAGTTAAATTCTTAGAGTTATAAATTGATGATTTATTTATTTCATTAATGATATTATTTATACAACTTTTATTAAAATAGTTTATTAATTCTTTTACTAAATTATCATCTTGTTTTGTATTAATTTTTTTTGTTAATATAATTTTCTTATCAAGCTTAGAATCTTTTTTTAATTTATAAATAGGAAAATAATATTTACCTTCTTTTAATAAAATAATACCAGTTCTATCTTCATTAATCATGTAATAATTTTCTGTATTTAGACAATTAATAAAATATCTATCAATATAAGTATCTTTCTCTAATGCTTTTTTTATAATTCTTGTTCTTTTTTCTAACAAGAATACGAAAAGGCCATTTTTTTGAATAACACCTGGAATTGAAACCAATTCTCCTATTGTATCGTACTCTAAATAATTACTTTCTTTAATAAAGTTAATGTAATTTTCTCTAGTAATAAATGTCTCTCTAATATCACCATTATTTAATGATGTAAAATACCTATCGTCTTTATCATTATTTAAAAAATTTATTAGTCTTTCTTTAATATCATCTACTGTTATTGAAAATATGTTAGCCACAGCAGCTAGATAAAAATATCTTTCATCTTTTACAGTATATTTAAAATAGTATCCACTTTTTGATTCAATTAAATAATGATTCTTAATAATATTGTCATTATTCCAAAGTTTATTAAAGAAATTATCTAAGTATTTAGGCAAATAAATAAATCTTCCTTCTTGTATTTTATTTGTATCTTGTAAAATGTAAATTTTATCTCCTAAATCATCATTAGAAATTCTTTCTACTTTTTCATCAGCATCTTTATCTCCAATACATTTTAAGAAGTAATTTTTTTTCTTTTTATTATCGGAAAGAAGTTGGTCTTTTTTGAAACAACAAGGAGCACATAAATTTGATGGGTTATTTCCTCTTGAAAGAAAACCAATAAATTTATGTTTACCATTATCTTCTTCAGTACATGCATAATAAATATATTTCCCACTATCTGAGGAAAATAATTTAATCGCTCTTAAAGTAACTTTTTCTGTTTTTCCTCTTACTTTAACATCAACTTCTTTCTCATAAAGGCCATTTGTTTTATTATATTTAAAACCTCTCTTAATTAATTCATTAACTTGTTCTTCATCTAAAATTAGAGGTCTTCTCTTTTTATCATTTCCACTATTTTGGCAATTTCTTGAATATTGATTTTGACCTTCTTCTGGTCTATAACTCAATCTACTTTTATCTAATTTTAATAAAGATTTGACATTCTTTATTGTAGATTCATAATCTACAAATTCTGCTACTTTATTACGTCTTTTGGCAACTTTATTAAGTTTTGTTAATTGGTCTTTTAATTTTTGGTACTTAACTTTTTTGTATAAATAAGTTTCACAATACAGATAAATTAAAATTTTCATAAATTCTACAATTTCATTTAGTTGACTCTTACTCCTAACACCTGTAATTCTAAATTTATATCTATCTCTTTCTTTTCCTTGAATGTCAATTCCAATACCAAAAGGTTTTGATTTGGGCATTGATTTTAATTTTTTAAGAACTTTTTTTGATTTTTTTATAACTTTACTATATTTATCTTTAACAAAATCTAATTCTTTTGCAGAGGCTTCTGAAGTTATATTAAATTGCTTAGCAATTTCATCAATTAATTCTTTATCAGATAAGTCATAATTTCTCAAAAAATATAATATTCTCAAATGCATTCTTGTTGTGTTTTCGTATTTTGAAATCCTCTTATATCTTAAATAAGTTCCGAATTTTGATGACTTATTTTCATCAATCCCTTTTTTTGAAATTCTTTTTTTAGGATCAATAACTAAAGAAATATAAGGGAAAAATAATCTACTAAAATCTGAAAAATCATTATGATTTATTTCAAAATTATCAGGTAGACTAAATTTTTGAATAGTATTTATAAAAGCGTATTTGAATCTATTATCTGGAGGTAAAATAATTTTAATTTTCTTATTTTCACTATTGATTTTACTTATTAAATCTCTAACATAATCATATGATTTTCTAATATCTTCTGTGGTTGCTTTATCATCTTCTTTCCAAGTAATTTTATACTCAATTCTACCATTTTCTAAAAAATTAATTGAAATGTATTTGTCTTCTTTTAATTTTATTTTAAAATTTAAACCGTACGGAGCATTTTCAAACCATTTTGTCAAAGTTTCTTGATCTGATATGACATCACTTTTTGAATTGTATTTGAAATTTAGTTGACTATCTTGTGTCATATATTGTAAAAAGGGATATTTCTTATCTACAATGAAATTATCAAAGATTCTATATAAACTAAATTTAGCTTCAGAAACTGTACCTGTAATATTTTTATCATCAAGAATGTTAACATGAATAATTGATTGAATAATATATGTTGGAAAAAATAAATCTTGATACTTAGTATCATTTTCCATATCATACTTAGACTTTTCAATAGTTTCATAAATTTGTTTTTCAACTTTCATATCATTACTGATTGTCAAGTAATTATTTATATTAAATTCTTGTTCTTTAGTATTCTTAAAATTTAACATTTGTACAATTTTCTCTAACCTATCATAATTAATCAATGGGAAATAAATATTTACATAAACATCCGATAAATTCTTTAACTTTTCATCATCAACACTATAATTAGTTCCTAAATCATTTAGAATATCTAACATGAATATTTCATTATTTGTAATATAATCTTCATAATCTCTTAAAATATCTTGTTCATCATCTTCTCTTTTTATTTTGTATCCAAAATTATCTTTCAAATAACCAAGATTATCTCTTAAATTTTCGTAAACTTTAAGATTTTCATTAGGCTCTATATCAATTTGAAGTAATTCATTTCTCCTAATCCACTTCTGACCTATCATTACCTTATCTACTTTCTTATTAAATATATATTCAGACCAAAAATATTGATATTCAGGTAATAGTTTCAAGTCATTTCCAAATTTTGGATTAAGTGGAATAGAATTTGCAATTTTAAGTCTCATTGTATGAACTGTATCATCTTGAAAAATATATTGAGATGTAATATAAAACTTATTATATGTCTGCTCTAAAACTAAATCATAATTACTATTATCTAATTCATCAACATACACATTATCTATTTTATCTATTTTTTTTTCCCAATTTTTATCATTAATAGCATCACTTATTAATTTTGAAGTTTCTTTAATTTCTTTATTATTTTCAGCTTCATTTACAGAATAAAGTTTCATTAAATCATCTAAATCAAAATCTTCAGTAACTTCGTCTTCAAAGTCTTCAATATCGATTATTTCTTCTTCTTCATCCTCTTCCTTACTAATACCATCTTCTAAAATTTCTTCATTAATTTCCTCATCTCCACCAAATTGAATTCTATCTTCTTTTGAATAAGTTTTAAAATCAATATCTTTCTTTATATTTAATGATTTTATTTTGTTTCTCGAAATAAGATAATTTTGATAATTAGTAGCAAATGAATAAGGAATTTTTTTATCCCTTATTTCATCAAGCTTTATGTTAATATTTTTTTCATACCATTCTTTGCCTAAATTTGATATAACTTGTTTTTTCATATTATTGTTTGAATTAATCTTAACTATTGAATAAGAAATATGTTCAATTGTAAAAAAGTTTTTATACCATTTTTCTCCATAATAATCGCTAATAATTTTAAAATTTTTCTTTGAGATAGTAGATATAGAATCGTAAAAATCTTTTTTCTTAATAATTTCTAATATTTTTAAAATTTCTTCACTAACTAAAGAACCAATAAATATATAAATAAAGTATTGAATTCTTCCATTATTATTTTTATATTTATGAATAATTTTATAAGGATTTTTCATTTTATATTATAATTTAGAGAAAATTATAATAAAAAATTAAATTAATTTAAACTATTGAAGAAGATAAAATCATTCCACAGTATTCAACAGGATTGTCATCATAATTTATTTTTTCATAAATATCAATTTCTATAGCTTCTTTAGTATACATGTAAAAAATATCTTTAAAAAGTTGAGTATGACCTATTTCTCGACATCCAATATGAGATAACTCATGAAGAGCTACATAAGTTAATAAATTTAGATCGTGTAATTTATTTGGATCTTTAGGATTTTTACTTTTTAAACAAAATGCTAGTTCTTCTCCTTTATTAACACTATAAGATGTATATTCGGACGTTGGAGGATTTTCATATATACTAGTCTTTGATTCAGTAAAATTCTCATTTAACATTACAATACTTTCTTTAATATCACTAGTTTTAAAAGAATTATTTTGGTATCTTCTTGAAAGACTTTCTATATTATCAAAAAGATGTTTTTTTAATTTATACATATTATCAATCAATTTTGATAATAATTCTGCTGATTCTTCTTTTGTTTTATCATTATGGACTAACATTTTAGATCCAGTATTAGATTCAATTAATACTAGATTATTTTTATTAATAATTAAAAATATATATATAAAAATTACCAAAAAAGATATTATTAAAGTTTCTTTCATTAATATAATAAATTAGAATTAAAATAAATAAAATATATTTAAATTTTTTATACTAACTTTTTAAAAGGTTTTGCAAAACTTTTTTCTATATATCTATATATATACAATGGGAGCAAAACAATCAAGAAATAATACCGACTCTTTGAATTGGGATAATATTAACACAGATTCAATGAGCTCTGCTTTACCAAATTTAGCAAATATCGATAATGACGCTAAAAAATTAGTATCATCTTTGAATACCAACTTGAATTTAAATCTTGAAGATACTGATTCTGAAAACGAAAATTTATTTTCTTGGGTAAAAAATACAATTGGAAACGAAACAAATGTTAATACCAAAAATGAAGATAATTTCTCTGATACTTCTCCATTTATCAGCTCAGATATGTATAAATACTTGGCAGAAAAAAACAGTTCAAATACAAGTGAAGTCTTAGAACAACAAGGTGGTGCTAAAAAAAGTTCTACTACTAGTTCAACTTCTTCATCACCATCTACACCTAAAAGAACTAAATCAACTAGTCATAAAAATTATGATTCATCATCTCTCGAATCTAGTAGCATATCTTACATTTCTTCTTCAGCTCATACTGAAAACAGATCTGAAAATTTAGATGACAGCTCAGCAGCAAATAATATGTTATCCACTAGCGTTAATACTTCTGATATAAACTATATTTCAGTAGATAAATAAATAAAAGCATTATTTTTTAATTAATAATAATTATTCAATAAAAAATAATAGCTAAATAAAATTAATTACTTGTTAGGCAAACATTTTAAAATGAATTTATACAGTAATATTCTGTTCTTGTTTTTCTTTATCTTTTAATTTTATAATTTTCCTTTGCTCACATTTTAACTTTCTCACATCTTTTTTTAACTCATCAACTAACTCTGCTAACTGTTCAGTTTTTGATTTAGAATAATCTACACCACCTATCATTGTATCATCAAAATCTTCTTTTTTAAAATCTGATATATATTTTAATATATCTACTTTTTCTTTAGTTAAATCATCTATTTTGTCCTTGTAAATATATGGATTAAATATATTTTCAGCATCTTTAATGGCTAATTGTAGAAATTGTAAAGACGGTTTCATAATTTGATTTGTCATATAAAATAGATAATCGACTTTAAGCTTATTCTTTTTAATAAAATCAGGTGTTTCAATCATATCTCCTTGTAATGTTTCTTTTGTTTTATTTGGAATTTTTATTGCAGCAAAACTAATTCTATCTCCTGATTGAGGTCTGTTTCCAGGATCACGAATACCAATTCTTTCAGCCAAGACAACATGAGCTATTCTAGTCCAATCCGCATATGATTCTTTTAACTTCAAAGTTTTACTTGTTAGAAAATAATTAATATCATATTTGTTGGCAAACATGTTTTTAACACATTTTTGAGTATATTTTTTCGCCATTTTTGGATCTTTGTAATTTATCAAAGCATCAATAATACCATTACAAACCTCTTTAACTATTGGTGCGTTATCTCTTCTTTTTAACACTATTCCCATAAAATCTTGTTTAAAATTATTTGAATCAAATTCGTACTTATTTCCAACATAACGTTTTTTTGTTAGAATTAAAAATGGCCAAAATGTTTTCTCATATTCCAGATCATGTGGAAAAGGAAGTCTATTTTTAACTGTTTCTCCTGATATTACTCCCATTTCAATTGATAAATCTAAAGTTCTTTTGTCTGTAATAGGATTTCCTTTCTTCCATAATTTTATATGTATTCTCTTTCTATCAGTTACATGCCAATAAGGTTCGATAAAAATTCTATCCATCTCATCTCTAAAAAATGTTTCAAGTTCATTTTCAAGATTTTTCTTTAGATTTACTAATTCATCTTTCTTAATTTGATCTTCTTCCAAGTCACCAGTCAACATAAAGTCAAATGAACATAATCTCATCTTCTCAACTTGATGTTCACCAAATTTATATAACTTGGCTTCTAATATATCTGCAAACTCTTTATCATTAAATTTCTCTTTATAGACATTAAACAATTCTTGTAAAGTCCAAAACCATGGTAAAAAACTTTCTTCCATATACTCTTTTAGGAATATTTTCATCCTCTCTTCAATAGGTAATAGACTGTTCCAATGTTTTGGTTCAGGTAATGTATCTGGACCATCTGGTAATGAAAGGTTTTCTATTTCTTCATAATTATAATATTGTTTATGTAAATCTTTCCATAACTGTCTATTTTCTTCTGGTAAAAAGAATAATAGTAGTTTTTCAGAATATTTTATTATTAGTTTCCATAATTTAACTGCTTCGGCTTTCTTTACTTTTTTACAATCTTCTTTAAATCTGAAACAGGTAAATACACTATCGGTATCTCCATATCTAATCACAGGTTGGAAGATAATACCATCCAATTTTTGTAATAAAAATATTTTAATTTTACCTATAAATTCTTCATTTTCCCTATCTTTCAATTCCAAGTCTAAAATTTTATTTACCATATCTATGTTATCTTGTTTATAAGCATATTTTAATCCATTTAAAAATCCAGGAAGAATTTCTTCATCATATTTCTTTGCAAAGATTAACATTTCTCTTCCTGTAGATGTTGTACATGCCGCTATAGCTTTCATATAGACAGGACTTGTTGGTGCACCCAGTTGTCCGTATAGACTATTTGCTGTAACCTTTAACGCTAACTGCTTCGCATCTTTAATTTTATATCTGAATGGATCTTTTTCAACCTTCATTTGTTTTTTAACTGCTTTTCTTTCTTTTAGTAACGTATCTAAAATCATAGGAACTACTCCAAGTTTATCACCTTCTTTAGCAAATCTAACATGTTTAATAGTGCCATCTGATTGTTTATACTTTGAGTTATAATAAGTAATACCTTCTAGACTATCATAATCTGTGCTTCTAACCATAGTTTCATGACTCATATTCTTTTGAATAATAGAAGATGGGTACAAAGAAGCATAATCTTTTGTAACTAATGCTTCATAATCCACATTAGGAACCGGGTCAAAAACGATAGCACCTTCATATCCACCATCATTATCTTCTGGTTTCTTTAATACAGGAAATAAAAATCCTGCTTCTTTGTAAACTTTTAAACACAAACTAAATAGTTTTATTCCTTGACCCCTTACAAATAAGTAAGACAAGGGAACAAAACATACATTTGCCATTTCTATATTCTTAGTAATTACTTCTAATTTATTTACTAACAAATTGACCAAACGACAATCCTTAACACAATATTTTGCTACGATACTTCTATCTTCTGAATTACCTTTTTGTAATCTAAAAATATCTTGTGGACCAACATCATCTTTTGCTTGCGACCAAAATAATGATCCTTCTGTAACCTGCTCAATTATTTCATCAGTTTTAATAATTAATATCTTATTTTCTTTGTCAATCTTATCTATAAGGTATTTACTGCCTATATAATCTGAAACAAAACTTTTAACATGTTCAATATGAATATAATCCTTTTCTATAATATCATCAATGTTCTCGCAAATTAATTTTAAGGTTGAACCTTCTTTTTCAAGATTGATAATCTTACCTCTAATAAAATTTGATGCTACTGAGTCTAGTTTGTAAGATGAAAGATTATAAGTTTTTTGAACATCTTTCATAAGATCAACATGAATTCTACCGGGAGTATCCCAATATCTTATCATATTTTCACCCATTGCAGATGATGCTAACTTAAAATCTCTAAAATTACATTCTTGATTTTTTAGCTTGGATAGTAATGACATTTCATGTTTTATTCCTAAATGCAAATCACATCTATCAAAGACATATTTTTCATCAAAAAAGAATATATTATATCCAGTAATTATATCACAATCTGATCTAATAATTTCTTTTTTCCAAGCCAAGATTAAATCTCTTTCATTATCATACCATTCAGTAACTGCTCCTTCTACATCATCTGTTTTTTCTAGACAAACAATATGTTGTCTGAATGGAATCGATTCTCCTAACCTAGTATAAGTTGTTCCTATTTGAATTACTTGATCTCCTTTTCTTCTTGCCATTGGAAACTGACCATCTACTGAATGACATTCAATATCAAATGAAGCAATTACTAAAGGAGCATTAAAATCCTTTTGAATTGGATTAAAATTTTTCCAGTCTGTACTAATCTCAATATTACAATAGCTATTCTTTTCTGATTCTAAATCACATAATTTATATTTATCAACTCTTACCCATGAGCATCCACTAATTTTTTTAATGTGAAAACATCTTAACATTGCAGGTAAATTTGCTTCATAACATTTAAACTGATGATCTTTAGTAGTCACTCTTGGAATATTTATTTTATTATTTTCTAACATATAGTAAAATTTTTTTAATGAAAAAGAGTTAGAAAAGACTAACCTGGCATACAAAAATTCTCTATTATTGGTAAAACCTATAGCATCTTTTTTAGAGACAAGGTCAATTGATTCTAAACCATCACGAAATTTTTTCCATACTTTTTTATTATCGTAACTTTTGAACCACTTTTCCATAATCTTTATTTTTGATTTAGCTTCAGTTTTAGTCCATTTACTTGGCAATTTAATGTAAAAATGAGGAGTAAAATTTTCTAATTTACAATAAACTGATTTACCCTCAAGAGTTCTGCCAAATACATGTATTATAAATTTTGGTAGATAGTTTGTATCTGAATTATTTTCTGAATCACTTTCCTCTTCTTCTTCAATCCTTTCATGATCTTCAACAAAATCATATATTTGAAACTCCATATTAATATATAAATATTACTTATTTATATACTATTAAAATCAATTTTTACTTGGCAATTCAAAAACCTTTTAGGTTTTTGACTTGATCCAATTAAGTGTTAATTTTGAGGAAAAGAAAAATAAAAATTTTTCTTTCCCAAAATCAATTGAAACTTTTAGTTTCAACTTGGCAATTATTTTG
>MDTC01115702.1_pt1 | contig 13279 bp, 7 predicted proteins | sample 811181 | NCBI WGS metagenome assembly MDTC01 (sample SAMN05326644, study PRJNA326480) | marine metagenome | isolation source: seawater | place: Pacific Ocean: North | collected 2011
AGAAGCTGCTGCTAAAAAAGCTGCCGAAGAAGCTGCTGCTAAAAAAGCTGCCGAAGAAGCTGCTGCTAAAAAAGCTACAGAAGAAGCTGAAAAGGATATAAAATGTTTAACTGCAAATGTTATAGTTGGCGTAATATCATCTTATTCCGGAAGATTTTATAGATTTAAAAATACCAATGAAGATACATTTATTGAAAATTCAACAAAAATTGGTTTAGGAAAAGGAATATACGAGTTTAGAAATGATAATAACTTCCATCCTATTGGATTTTGTGACTTTGAAAATCCAGAATCTATTAAAGTTACAGGCACTAATCTTGTAGGAACAAAGGTTATTAATGGTTGTGAAATTAAACATTACACTGGAACAATTAAGTTAGAAATTCTAGAAGAATTTAATAAAATTAGTTATCACTGTCTTTACCATGGTTTTATGGGCGGACAAAACAAAATTAATTTTGCGAATAAATGCACTCTTAATATTGCAGAAAGTAATTCTAGTAATAAATATATTTTAATAGAAGATACTAAATTTAGAAACTACCTAGTAAATGAATTCAAGTTTCAAAGTGTTAAAAACCAAGTATTTTTTGATCCATTACAAATAAAGAAAATTGATGTAAGTAAGATGGAAATAAATAATCTTAATGAAATAAGTATTTTCAAAAACCTTGAAGAACTTAATGTATCAGATAATAATTTAGTAAATTTAAATATAACTAATAATAAAAAATTAAGAGTACTTCATTGTTGTAATACTTTGATTGAGGAGTTAGACTTGACTCAAAACAAAGATTTAAATGAAGTTGATATTAGAGTTAGTCCAAATTTATTGTACATATATATTAATGAAAATAATGAGATTCCTGCTGGTTGGGAAAAGCCTTCTTATACTTTCTATAAGACAAAAAATATCGAAAACTTAAATATCAAAAATTATTACTTAAGTGAATTAAATAAAAATGTTACAATTAAGGCTGAACGTCCATTTACATTTTATGGAAAAATTTTAAATTATAATATTTGTAATGAAGATGAAATTGGTATTTTTGAAGAAAATAAATTAATTGGTAAATACAAATATAATCAAGATAAAGAAAATGGGGCTATTTCTATTAATATGTTTCCTAAAAATAGATTTAATAAAAGAATTAAAATTGTTCTAAGTACAAAACTATATAGTGAAGTTTTTTATACCGAAATTGATTATTCTGAAAAAGATAGCAATTATCAAAATATTCCTTCATTTAGTATAGATGATTCTAATTCAATTAAAGCTAAAAATATTAAAGAAAATAATAAATATTATGAGAAGAATATTAATTTATCTAAAGGTAATAAATTATATACTATTCCAGAAGAATTGACTTTTACTTATCTAAATTAAATTTAAATATTTGAAATAAATATTTAATTTGAATTAATTTCAACCTAATAATTTTTATTATATAAATTATATTAAGTTTATTTAATATGCCTGAAGAAAAAATTTTTGAAAATCAAACACTCGAGAGCATCTATAATGAAATTGACAATATTAAATTAAAATATGTCAATTTGAATAAAGAAGCTTCTTATGAATATTCAGAAAACATAGAAAAAGTAAATAAAAACTATGGTGAAATTTATGACATGATTACAAATGATTATTTAGATAAAATAAGTTCTTTAGAAAAATTGGAAAGAATGTCCATAGAAGTTTTGCCTGTTACTAAAAGTCAGTATGAAACTAAAGTCAAAGAAATAAATTCCGATTATGATAATAAAATTAGTAAAATAAATAACAACTTGAAAGAAATTATCGATAACAAAATCGAAGAATATAGTAAAAGTGAAATTTCTAGTTTAAAAGAGTTTAAAATAATATTTGAGGAAGATGTTAATAAAATAGATTCAAAAATAAAAACATTAACTGAAGAAAAAAATCAAAGTAAAGAAAAATTAAAAGAAGAAACAAAATTAATTATTGATAAAATAATTGAAAAAAACAATAAACAAAAAGATTCAATTGAATTGCAACATAAAGTTATCAAAGAAGAAATAGAAAAAAGTCACAAAACAGAAATTAATAATATTGAAAATGATTATCTTAATAGTTACAATAAATTTAAAAAATATAAAGATGAATTAGTAATTAACGAAAAAAATAAAATAGAAGATGAACTTTCAAATTTAAAAAATAACATTACCAATAAAATAAATTTAAAAAATAAAGATCAAATTGATAAGCTTAAAAATGAAAAAAATAAATTTGAAACTGAATTTAGTAATTCAAAAAATAAGCTTGAGAATGAATTGAATACTTTAGAAAAAATATGGATTGAAGATAAGGAAAAATTAGATTTAGAAGTATCAAAAGAAAATAATTTAAATGACTTAATAAATTCAATAAATAAAGAAATAAAAAATTTTAAATTAACAAGTGAAAAATATTTAGAGTTTAATAATAGTCTAAAAGAAATAGATGATATTAAGATCGTAAAAACTAAAGAAATTAAAGAAACATCAGAAAATGAAGTTAATAAATTTATTGAAGAATCGATGAATCAATTATTAACTCAAAAAAAAAATAAATCCGATGAAATAAATTTTGAGATTAATAAAGTAAGCAGTCTTTTAAATATATTTAATAATAAAATAGATAGGAAAAATAAAGAAATTAACAATAAGAATATTGAAAATGATAATGAGAAAAAGGTATTAAATGAGAATATTAATGAATTAAATAAAAATTTAGAATTAATTGAGTCTAGTAAAGACTTAGACTATTTTAAAAACCTTAAAATTGATAAATTAATTGAACCTCTAAATAAAGAGGAATCAGAAAGAATTGCAAATTTAAATTTAAATTTTGAAAAAAATCTTGAAAAAATTAATAATACAAAAATTAAAGAAATTGAGAAACTAGAAAATTTTGAGGTAGAAGTTCAAAAATTAATTAATTTTACTAATGAAAATATAAAAACTATAGATAAAAAGATAAAAATAGAGGAAAAAAATCTAAGTGAAAAAGAAACAGATAATAATATAAAATCTTCTGAATTAGTAAAATTAGAAGAAAAATTAAATTTAGAAAAAAGTAACGAAATAAAAGAGATGGAAAAAATTAATAAAGAATTATTAAATAAAACTATTTTTAAAAAGAATGAAGAATATAAAGCTAAAAAATTAATAGAATTAAGTAACAAATATCAACAAGATCTATCTAGAATAAATTTAATTAAATTAGTTGATGATAGTAAAGTTTCCAAGATTAAGGCTGAATCAAATGTTTTAAGTGAAGAAAATTCAAAAGTTGAGTCAATAATATTAGAAAATCAAAAGATTATCGATGATTTTAAAGTTAATTTTAACAATAAATTAAAAAGTAAAAGAGAAAAAAATTCGGAGCAATATATAACTGAAAAATATATTTTAGAAAAAGAAGTGGAAAAATTAAAAAAATCTAAAAACAATGAAGTTGAAATTACCAGAAATGAAAAACATGAATTAGAAAAAGAAAAAGCTAATATGTTAATTATTTTATCTGATGGAAATATAAACGAACAAGGCAATCAATTTATTGTATTTAAAATTGCAGAAATAGAAGAAAAAATTAAACAAAAAGAATCTGAAATAAATGATAAATTAAGTAATAATTCTAAATTGTTAGAATTAGATGTGGATAATTTAATGCATGAATTGAATGAGAAATTTATCAGAGTTGATAACAATCTAGAAAAAAGCTTGAATGATCAATTAACCAACTTAATTGAAAACAATAATGATTTGAAAATAAAAGTAAAAGAAAATAAATCAAAAATCCAAAAAAATGCTCAACAAATAGATAATTTAAATTTAAGTAATAAAAAAATAAAAGAAGATATGATTAATGGAGTTACTAATGAATATAATAAAAATATAGAAAATATTAGTACTGAAGTAGATAATTTATTTAACATAGAACTTTCAAAATTAATGGATGATACAAAAAGTAAAATCGAAAAAAAATATATTGAAATCTTAGAAAATGAGATAATCAATATTGAAAAAAATCTAGAGAGTAAAGATAAAGAATTACGTTCTAAAGAGTTGAATAAATTACAGGAAACTTATGAAAAGAATAAAAAGTTATTATCTGATAAAATTTCTGATTTTAAAAATATAGAATTTGAAAAAGCTAAAGTAACCGAATTAAATGTACAAAATAAACAAAAATTAATTAAAAATTTTAAAGATGAAACAGAACAAATAAAAAAATTTATTAATGGTCAAAAAGATAAAGTTATAAAAGACGTTAACAAAATGTTTTCTAAAGAGGAAATCAATATTAGCAAAGATAATATTTTGAAAAGTATTAAAAATATTGATGATAAAATAAAAGAAAATTTTGATGAAATAGAAAAACTAAATGAAGAAAAAAATGATAATAGTATTTTATTTGAAATGAATAAATTAATTGGACAATTAGAAGGATTAGATAAAGAATTCATTAATAAAATGGATAAAGTTAAGGCATCAAAAAATACTTTAATTAACGATAGAATTGATATTGAAGTAGAAAAACTTAACAAATTTATAACCGAAAATAAATTAGAAGTTAAACAATCTTACAGTTCATCTTTTTCTAATCTAAATTTATTAGAGTCATCACATAAAAAATTTGTTAGCTATAAGTTGAATATTGATGATTTAAGTATGAAACTTTCTAATGAAAATAGAATTTATAAAGATAATTCTTTAATTATCGATGAAAAAATTAAAAATTTAAACAAATCTATTAAGAATCAAATCGAAACTGAATATAAACTTAAAAAAGTAGAAATTGAAAATAATAAATCTAAAGGATTACTAAAAGCAAAAGAATTTGATGATTTAATAAATGAGATTAAAGATTCCAAGGAAATAAAACTTAAAGAATTTGAAAAAGTATTTAATCTTAAAATCAAGGAAATTGATGATAATTTTAATAAAAGTAAAATAAATGATTCTGAAATTTTAAACAAACAATTATCTGATATCCAAAATAATTTAAATATTCAAATAAATAGCTACGATAATGATTATAATAATAAGATTCAAAATTTAGTTGAAAGTAAAAAAGAGAAAATAGAAAACTTTTCATCCTTTGAAAAAAATTTAAAAATCGATAAAGATAAAAAAATTAAAGAGTTTGTTTTTGAAAAGAGTAATGAATTAAATAACGAGATAGAAAAATCAAAACTTAAAAAAGATGATATCCTAAATAAAATGAAATTTGATTATGATGAAAATATAAAGAAATATGATGTCGATTTTAAAACAGAAATTCAAAATGAAAAATTACAAAATGATAAGAAACTAGCTAGCTTAAAAGAAAATTTATCAAGAGATTTAAAGAATATTAAAAAGGAATACGATTTATCAAGAAGTAATAATTTCATTAATTTAAATTCTGAATTAAGAATTGCCGAAGAGCAATTTTATCCAAATTAATTTAAAATAATATTTGCTAAAAATGTAATGAAGTTTGACTATGGTGTATATTCGGTTATACCAACTCTCTTTGATAATAATAAAGTAGACTTAATTTCAATAAAAAATTTAATAACATTTCAAATTAAATCGGGAATAAAGAATATTTTATTATTAGGAACTACATCTGAAACTCCTACTTTAGATGATAATGAGCAACAAGATATAGCTAAATTTGTATGGGAGAATTTTAGAGATAAAGTTAATATAATAATTGGAATTGGCGGGAATAATACTAAATCAACAATTGAAAATGGAATAAAATTAAAAGAATATTGTAATTCTTTTATGGTAACGGTACCTTACTATAATAAACCTTCTCAAGTTGGAATATATCAACATTTTTTAACAATCTCTAAATTCTTTTATGATAAATCTATTATGTTATATAATGTACCATCTAGATGTGGTGTATCAATGAGTCCAGAAATTGTTGCAGAGTTATTTAAAGCAAATAGTAATATTAAAGCTATAAAAGAGGCAAGTGGTAATGTAAATAACTCTATTCAAATTTTAAAATTATGTGATATAGTAGTATTATCTGGCGATGACTCACTAACATTACCTATATTAAGCATAGGAGGTAAAGGTGTTGTAAGTGTAGCATCTAACATTGTTCCAAAAAAAATAACAAGTTTAGTACATAAATTTTTAAATAATGAATTATCAGAGGCAATTAAGATAAATCTTGAATTATTTAACCTATTCAAGAATCTGTTTATTGATACTAATCCAGTTCCACTAAAGTACATGTTAAAACAATTAGGGTTATGTAAAGACTGTAGTGTAAGATTACCTTTAGTTGAAATAGAAAACAATGATATTCTTTTAACCTTAAAAAATATTTGTATTCAATTAAATGAATTTGAGCATCTAAAAATTGCGGAGCAAAAAATGATAACACATTAAATAAAAAAATACATTTAGAAATTTAATGATTTCTATATCTAAATGTATAGTAAAGTTATAAAATTAGGGGGTTCTTCCCAAACAAATATAGGTTACATTAATTTAGTTAACTATCTTGATTTAAATAGGAAAACTATAGTTGTAGTTTCAGCAATAAAGGGCGTAACTAATAGTTTAATTGAGTTAACGAAATTAATTAAACAAAATAAGTTGGATGATAATTTTATAGATTCTAAAATAATCTCACCAAATAATGAATTAATAAAATCATTAGGAATAAAAGATAATTCTTTTTTAGAAGATGAGTATAAATACCTTTATCTTAAAATAAATAAATCTGAATTTAATTTACAAGATGAAATAGACCTTATTTGTATGGGGGAAACTTTCACTTCAAGAATCTTACTAAAATTTATTCAAATGAAAAATTTAAATGCTAAATTTCTAGATGCATCAAAAGTTTTATATTCAAAACAGAAAAATAAATATTTATTTAACTCAAGTAAATTCGAAGTTAATGTAGAAATTTTGGAAAAGAATTTAATTGATTCTAACTTATTAATTATTCCTGGATTTAGAGGTTGTGATAAAGATAATAATATTTCAATAATGAGCAGAGGAGGTAGTGATACTACTGGTTCTTTAATAGCAAGTTATTTAAATTTTGATGAATACCAAATATGGACTGATGTAAATGGATTATATTCTGCAGATCCTAGATTAATAAAAGAATCTCAAATTATAAAATATATTAGCTATGATGCAGCTCAGGAAGTTGCTGCTATGGGAGCTGAGATATTACATCCTTTTAGTATTAAACCCTGTAAAGAAAAGGGAATACCAATAATAATTAAAAATACTTTAGATTTAAATAATGGAAATACCATTATAAAGCCATCATTAAGTATGTCAGAAAATTCAATATATTCTCTAACTAATCAAGAAAATGTGACAGTCATAAAAATTGAATCACTAGATATGTGGAATAATTATGGTTTTGTATTTGATATATTTTCTAAATTTAAAAATCTAAATATTGATGTTAATATTATAAACACATCACAATTTGATATTACTACAACAACTCAAGAAATATCCACAGAAAAATTAAATAATTTAAAATCTATTTTAGAAGATAAATACAGCGTATATATTACACCAAATTGTAACTTGATATCTATAGTTGGAGAAAATATAAAAAAATACAATAAAATTAGTTCTATAATGAAAGTTATTCAAAGCTTTGATATTAAATTAACTAGTTATTCTAGTAATGATATGACTTTATCTTTTGTTGTTGAAAAGAAAGATTCTATAAGTATGATAAATAATCTTCACAAAACAATTTTCCCTTTTGAAGAGTTTACTATAGAGAGAAATATCTGGTGGGAAAATTTGTTAATAAAAGAAGGACCTCAAAAATGTAAATATTTATATAATTTTGATACAATTGATAGCAAAATTAATATTTTAAAGAAGCTTAGTAGTGTAGATAAAATATATTATGCAATGAAAGCAAATAATAATTCGGATATATTAAATAAAATTAACAAGAGTGGATTAGGGTTTGAAACTGTAACTTTAGATGAAATTCTATTTTTAAAATCATTATTTAATGACCAAAAAGTAAATATATTATATACTCCTAATTTTGCTAAAATTGAAGATTTTGAATATGTATTTAATATGGAAACTAATTTTAATATAGATGTTATTGTTGATAACATAAGTTTAATAATCCATTTTCCTCAAGTTTTTAAAGATAAAGAAATCGGCTTAAGATTAGATTTAAATTATGGATTTGGTCATTGTAAAAAGGTAATAACTCAGGGTCAAGAATCAAAGTTTGGTATGACTCCTAATGATATATTAGAATGTGTTCCTCTATTTACACAATTTAACATAAAAATAATCGGTTTACATTCTCATATGGGAAGTGGGATTGATGATTATAAACATTGGGTTAATAATCTAAAAATGTTAATTGATGTATTTGAAAATATTCCAATTGAAATAAATGATATAAAATGGCTTGATATTGGTGGCGGGTTTGGAATCAACGAAAATATTAATTTTGAAATGCTAGACTCAGAAATAAATCTACTAAAGAAAAATTATAATTTTCAAGTATTTATAGAACCTGGAAGATTTATTGTTGCAGAATCTGGTATTATTTGGGGTAGAGTTACTCAAACAAAATTTAAAAATAATACAAAATTTATTGGCACAAATATTGGAATGACTGATTTAATGAGACCCGTTTTATATTCATCAGTTCATCCTATTTATTTTAATAATGATAGTAGTGATTACGAACTTGCAACAATAGTGGGACCAATTTGTGAATCTGGAGATGTCTTAATCAAAAATCTTAAAGTTCCTAATAATATAAAACCCAATGATAGTGTAATATTAACTAATTCTGGAGCATATGGGATTGTAATGGCCTCAAACTATAATAATAGAGAATTACCAGAACAAATCATTTTGAAATAATATTTTATTTAAATTTTTTCTAAAAGTTTGTATATATGAAATTAGAACTAGGAAAAGTTTTTGATTTTAAAACATGGTTTGGTAAGGGTAAAATGGATCCTACAGCATTTTGGCTTTGTAGTTTAGTTCCTATGGGCCAATTGTATGCTAGAGTAGAGATTATGAACGGCTCTTTGGATCAACCTTGGACTATGTTTCCATTATTTATGGTTCCCCCTTTTCAATTTGTACCAATAATTATGATGAATATAGGTTTAATAAAAAAAGGAAAAGGTGGAAAGCCTTATGATTGGTATATGATAATTCCCATTTTAAGTAAAATATTAATTTCAGTAGTTAATGAACAAGGAGTTCCAATAAATAAGGAAATTCTTTTTTTCATAACATATATTTCTATATTTATTCCTTTTATTATTAGATCTCATGGTTATTGTAAAGAGTTTAATTTAGAAGGAAGTTATAATTCATCGGGATTATCGGCATATGTGTTAGCTGTAATTAATATATTTCAATTCATTTTACCTTTCATACCAATTCTTGGTATAGCAGCATCTTCAGTTGAATTAAGTGTACCAGTAGTTGGTTCTGCATTAGTATGGTCAATGGCTTATATTCCAGGTTATGTTTTAGCAAATATGTATGCTGGTTCGGAAGTTAAAAAATATTGTACAAAGTTTAATTATACTATTTGGACAATAGTTATTTCATTTGCTGTTGCTTTTGCAACTAATTAATATACTATATATTATTGGATAAATATTTTAATAAACGAGAGTTATTTTTGATTTTTTTAGAATTAATTTTATTATTAGATACCTTTTTATTATTATATTCTTCTTTCGACTCTTCTATTAATTTTAAGTTTAATTTCCATTCTGGATATAATCTATCATAATAATCAAACCAAACTTTATTTTCAGGAAGTAAGTAATTATGCCATGGTTTTTTATCTCCATTATAATGAATGTTTTTTATCTTTGGGATATCATCAATTTTTGGTAAATGATTCCATAGTTTTGAAATATAAATTCTATTATCTATACATAGAAAATTCATAACAACTTGAGTTCCAAAATTAAAACATTGATAACTTTTCTGAATTTTAATTAATTTTGATATAATATCAAAAATTAATTTATCTTCAAAATGAGATCTAGTTACAATGTAAAATCCAGAGTTAAATCCTTCTACATTTCTAGATTTTTTATCTACTTTCATCAAGTCAAAAACTTTATCTATTTTTTTAGTTCCTTTACTGTGAAATAAATCCATATAGGATAAACTTTTTCTGAAAACTTCTGTAAAAATATTTGTACTTATTACATTTTTATCAGAGTGAGCTATAACCATTTTATCATATTGCTCATATTCTGGCTTAAGTTCAAAGATATCTGCTTGTAAAATCATATCCCAATCTAAATATATTACTCTATCTACTTCAGGAAAAACTTTAAAAAATAAAAATCTAGCAAAGTTCATATTATTTTTACACCAAAGAGCCTGTTTATAAAATGATGTATTAAATGATTTCATCAAGTTATTCCATCTATCATCAAATATTACTTTTTTAATTTGTAGTATTTCTTCTAGGTAGTCTGGAATGTAAGGCAATATATCTGGAATATCATCAGTTATCAAGTAAAATTTTAGTGAATTTTTATTTTCTGAATTAATATAAACTGAATCAAACAAACATATAATTTTATCTATATTATTTTTATCAACTGAAGAATAAATATTCATTATTAAATACTGTTATAATAAATTTAATAGCTTTTTTTCACAAATTAAACTTTTATTATTTTTAAAATTAATTTTGTGTTCTTTTTTACTTTTAAATAATTCATCATTATACTTAAACCAAATTTTATCATTTGATAACCATGGTTTTTTATGACCACACCAATGAATAATATGTGAACTATCATTTATTTCACTTGTATTCCATTTAGTATCAATAAATTTAATTTCAAAAGGAGTTAGATTCATGATTACTTGAGTTCCAAATTTAAATAAATTATATTTAATTTGAATATTTAATAATTTATTTATTAGCTTTGATAAGTGTTTAATATTAAAATGGTATCTACTAATTATGTAAAATCCCGAATTAAAACTTTCTTTATTTAAATTAATTCCAAACTTACTTTCAATAAATTTGTAGTTTATTTTTACTGTTTTATCAATAATATTCTCATAAACATTCCATTCTGAAGACATTTTCGCAACAACAATTTCATTTCTATCATAATCTTTTTTTAGTTTGTAGATATCTTCTTGTACAATCATATCCCAGTCTAAATAAATAAATCTATCTTCTTCTTTAAAAATTTCAAATACAAAAAATCTTGCAAAATTTAAATTAGATTTACACCATATTGACTTTTTATAAAAATTATCATTAAATGATTTTAGCATATTTGACCAATAAGTATCAAACTTAATTACTCCAATTTTTAATTTATTTATTAAAAATTTAGGAATTGAAATTTCGGGATATTCATCCGTAATTATATAGAATTTAAGTTTATCTTGATATTTAGAATTTTTATAAACACTAAAAAATAGAACAAATATTTTATCTATATTTTTAAAGTCAACACAAGAATATATATTCATATTAAATAAAATAATAAAATATTTATTTATTTTATTTAATCGTCTGTTAATTTATCGTCTATTTATTCTCCTAAGTAAAATATTTCTATTAGTTTTCTTCTGATTTTTAGCTTTGTTTGTATTGATATTTTCGGTAGGAGTATTTAACTCAACTTTTTCTGGTACAATACTTTTTGTTTCACTTATCTTAGATTCTAATGTACTATTTTCTTGATTCTTTTCTTTAATAATTTCATTTACTTCATCATTTAATTCTTCAACACTCATTAACAAATTATTTTCCGTGATGTTATCACTAGAATTTGATTCTAAAATTTCTTCAGTAGTATTATCTGTAGAATTTGTTTCTAATTTAATTTTAGACATAGTAATTTCTCCTTCTTCTTTACTTTTTTCTGAAGAATTAGAATCGATAGATTTCTCCTTAGGAATATCTACTTCCGATTGAACATCAAGAGAAATAGATTCTTCATTAGAACTAACTTCTTCTAATGGTTCTTTAAAAGAAACAGATTTTTCTAATTCTATTGGTTTTTTAATTGTTTTTTCAAAAAATTTTATATTTTTATTAATTATTATTTTATTACAATCTGTAATATCATTTAATAATGATAAGCTATAGCAGTCTTCAAATACAATAAGTTTTACGTTTTCAAATTTGCTATTTGATAATTCTTCACTTTTTAATATATATAAATTATTAATATTTTTAACTTCATCTAAATTTGATATAATATTTATATTATCAATAAATTTACATATCAATTTAAAAGAATTTATGTATTTCTTTTTAATTTCTTCATCATAAACTACCAAAATCATATCATTTTTTGAATCTATAATATATTGTATGAATGAAATAAAGATTGTGGTCTCATAAATTTCTTCAGTAAAATTTACATTACATAATCCGTTTTTTGATTCAATTACTAAATTAAATAATTCTTTACAAATTGTATCCAAATTTGAGTGACCAGAAGAATATAACCCAGCTAAAAGTCCATCATTTATTAAACTTATATTTACACTTTTAATTTCAGAATTAGCACTTTCCATATAATGACTATTATAAAAAAAAATTTATTTTTAAACTAATATCATTTAAAAAAATATATACAATTAATATTGGTGGATAGTTACCTTTATCAATAAAAAGTTTATGATATTAAAACTATTTTCAGCTGGTTAACCAAAATATAATAAAAATTTTATTTTAATTGTAAATTTAATTGTTTATTTAAGTTGTAACTTTATTTTTTAAAAATTAGTAAGTTTTTAATCGGTTATTACTAGTATAAAAAAAAAAGTTCCCATTAAAGAGGAAATATTAAAGCTAATGTAAAATATTAATAATATTATTTGTAATATTATTAGTTTTTTTAAAAAAATGAAAAATGATCTATAGAGATAATAATTTATATGTATATTATGAATAAAAACCTTAGTTTGGAAACAAATAAACCAAAACCAATTATTAAATGGGCAGGAGGTAAATCAAAAATAATTGACCATTTTGAAAAACTATACAAAATATCAAATTATAGAAGATATATAGATTTATTTTGTGGCTCATTATCATTACCTTTATATTTAACACCAAATAATGCGGTTTTTAATGACATTAATATTTGGCTTATAAATCTTTATAAAGTAATAAAAAAAAATCCTTCTGAATTGAAAAAAAAATTAAAAAAATTTAATGGAAATAAATATAACAATGCTGAAGAATTTATTAAATTTAGACAAAAGTATAATAATTATA
>MDTC01112831.1_pt1 | contig 13278 bp, 12 predicted proteins | sample 811181 | NCBI WGS metagenome assembly MDTC01 (sample SAMN05326644, study PRJNA326480) | marine metagenome | isolation source: seawater | place: Pacific Ocean: North | collected 2011
CAAAAAGAAATTTAATGTGGAAAAGGCTAAGAAAATTATCTCAGCATCTGGGCTAAGCACTAGTGATTTAATTACCACGGCTTGGGATAGCGCAAGAACATATAGAAGAACAGATAAGAGAGGAGGAGCCAACGGAGCAAGAATTCGATTGGCACCCATGAACAATTGGGATGCTAATGAGCCCAAAAAACTCTCAAAAGTTTTGAAAGTCCTTGAAAAAATAGCAAAAAAAACCGGAGCAACGATTGCTGATACAATTATTCTAGCCGGTAACGTAGGTCTTGAAAAAGCTGTCAAAAAAGCAGGTTTTAAAGTTAAAATCCCTTTTCAACCAGGTAGAGGAGACTCAACTCAGGAACAAACTGAAATTAAAAGTTTTAAATGGCTCGAGCCGCACCACGATGGTTTCAGAAATTATGTGAAAGCCGATTATTCTGTTATGCCAGAGGAACTTATCTTGGAGCGTGCCTCTTTAATGGGACTAACTGCAAAAGAAATGACATGTCTTGTTGGAGGTATGAGAGTTTTGGGAACTAACCATGAGTCTGCAAAAGATAAAGGAGTTTTAACAAATAAAGTCGGAACCTTATCAAATGATTTTTTTGTAAACTTAGTAGATATGAAATATTCCTGGAAACCAACGGGTAAAAACTCTTATGACATTATAGATCGAAAAACAAATAAGATTAAGTTTACAGCCTCAAGAGCTGATTTAGTTTTTGGCTCTAACTCAATTTTAAGATCTTACGCAGAAGTTTACGCTCAAGATGATAATAAAGAAAAATTCATTCAGGATTTTGTTGAAATTTGGACAAAAATTATGAATGCTGATAGGTTGGAAATTAAAAGACTAAATTAAATGACAGAATTAACATCAGGAATATTTAACGCTTCAAAAAAAATTTACGAGACAAACAAAGGATCGATTTTAAGAACAATTGTTTACACAATTGGACACTTTGCCATTGCAATTACTGTATTGATGTTAGTTGCAGATGTGTCTTTTTATATTGCTTTAACGGACGCGATTGTGGAGCCGTTAGCCAATTCTGTATGGTATTTTTTATTAGATAAATTTTGGGCCTCAAAGATAGTTAAGAAAAATTAGGTAATTATATTCTTCCCCAAAGGCTTTCTTTTTTTACCCAACCATTATAATTCTCTATTTTAATTTTACACCAGTCTGTCTTGCATTTTTTTATTAAACAAAGTCTTCCTTTTTTTAATATTGCTAAAGGAGTTGAATAAACTGTAGGACGTTTAAAAATAATTAAATTATCATTTATAGTAATAGCTGCCTTTTTTTTACTTAATTGAGAAATATGTATCCAGCCTGTGTTATTCTCGTGATCTCTAATTTTTCTAAAATTGTCGGATTTATCTTGAACTAAGACTGGTAAAAACTTTTTTTTGTAAAAAATTTTAATCGGATAATCAAAAGAAGGACCTTGCCTCAAATTTACTTTTTCATGTCGTAAAGTTAAGAAATATTCATCATCAGCAAAACATGTTGACGAAAAAAAAATCAATATAAGAAAAAATCTTAGCATTTATTTATGCATTTTTTGTTAATTGGTAGTTTAATAGTTCTCATATTATTTTTGATACCATCAAAAATAATAATATTCGAAGAAAGATCAGGCTTAATATCTAAGATAGTTTTAATCACTTCAAAAGCCTGAAGCGAGCCTATCAAGCCTGCTATTGGGGGTATTATACCTTCAGCCCCGCAGCTCTCATCATTAGCAAGTGGAGAGTTAGGTATAAAACATCTATAGCATGGGGTTCTTTTTTTAAAATTAAACTTATATAAATGACCTTCAAACTTATTTATAGCTCCTGAAATTAAAATTTTTTTCATTTTTAAACAATTGTCATTTATCAAATATCTGGAGCTAAAATTATCTGTTCCATCACAAATAATATCATAATTACTAAAAATTGACTTAACGTTATCTATATTAATTCTTTTTTTGAAAATTTTTACATTTATTTTTTTGTCAATTCCTTTAATTTTCTTTTTTGCCACATCTACTTTGAACTTCCCAATATCATTTCTTGTAAAAAGAATTTGTCTATTTAGGTTTGATAGATCTATTTTATCATTGTCTATTATACCCAAATTACCAACTCCTGAATTAGCGAGATAATAAATCATTGGACAACCTAAACCACCTACACCAACAATTAAAACCTTGGCTTTGAAAATTTTTCTCTGACCCTCAATACCAACTTTTTTTAAAATTATTTGTTTTGAAAACTTTTTTAGATTAAATGTGTCTAACTTCATTATCGTAGATTTTTGACAAAGACTATTAATTTATCTCTTTGTCACTTATAAATTTTTGTAAAATTTTTTCGGTAACTAACGACGCAATATAGCTTTTAGTATTTCTATTTATTATCATTTTTTTATCATTTTGTCTTAAAAGTAAAATCTTGTTCATATCTACATTAAAGCCTGAATTTTTTTGAGATACATCATTAGCAATCATCCAGTCACAATTTTTTGAAATCATCTTGTTCTTTGCATTCAATAACAAATTTTCAACTTCAGCTGCAAATCCAATCACTAATGAGGGTCTGTATTTATTATTTTTACTTAAAAACTCTAAAATATCAGAATTTTTTTCTAGTTCTAATTTAATTAAATTTTTATTTTCTTTTTTAATTTTTTTTTGAAACACACTCTTTGGTTTAAAGTCACTCACTGCAGCTGCACATACTGCGATGTCAACTGGCAGTAAATTTTTAACTGCACTTAACATTTGTTTGGCCGTAGTAACTTTAATGGTTTTAACATTTTTAATTGGATCTAAATAAGTTGGACCTGTTATTAGAGTTGTTTCTATACCTGCCCTGCTCAAAGCTTTTGCAAACTCATAGCCCTGTTTACCACTGGACTCATTTGAAATAAATCTCACTTTATCAATATATTCTCTAGTTGGGCCAGTAGTAACAAGCGCTTTCAGTTTTTTATCTTTTATTACGTCTTTATTTTTAAAAAATTTTATTATTTCAGCAAAAATTTGTCTAGGGCTTGACATTTTACCCTCACCATATTCGCCGCATGCCATTTCACCTTTTTCAGGACCTATAAAATTATAACCGTAGCTTTTAAGAGTTTTAAAATTTCTTTGTGTTGAACTATGTATCCACATTCTAACATTCATCGCAGGAACTAAAAATATTTCTTTATCAGAGGCTAGAATAGTTGCAGTTGCCAAATCATCAGCTTTACCTTGGCATATCCTACTCATAAAATTTGCAGTTGTTGGTAATACTAAAACTAGGTCAGACCAACGAGAAAGTGAAATATGGTCTATTTGATTATCTGAAACTTCAAATAAATTTTCATAAGTTTTAAATCCGGTTAGTGAACTTAAAGAAAGAGGTGTTACAAACTTTTTACCACTCTCTGTCAAAATAGTTTTAACATTAAAATGATTTTTTTTAAGTAATCTAATTAAATCTAAAGATTTATAAGCAGAAATACCTCCACCAACAATTATTAGTATGTTTTTATTTTTATTCATTATTTATTAAAATACTAATACACCAAAAATTACAACAGATAAAACTCCAATAATTATGTTATTTCTAAAGCTTTTAATTTTTAGTCTCTCATTTTCAAGAGACACATTGTTACTCGTTTTTAAATTTAGTCTTCCTTCAGCGATCAAGCTTAATGCTCTATTTGCTCTATCCATGAAATCTGGTAAATCAGGAATTCTTTTAATTATTTCACTTGAGGTTGATAATGCTTCATTAATAGTATTTTTAGGTCCTTTTGTATCTTTAAGCCAATTTTCTAATGTAGGTTTTGAAACTTCCCATATATTAGTCTCAGGGTAAAGTTTTCTTGCTACTCCCTCAACAACTACCATATTTTTCTGAAGCAATAGTAACTGTGTTTGTGTTTGCATATTAAATTTCTCAGTTATTTCAAATAGTTGTGCAAGCAAATTTCCTCCAGATATATCTTTTATTGTTTGCCCAAAAATCGGTTCTCCAACGGATCTCAGGGCTTGTGCAAACTCATCTTTTGATGCAGTAACTGGTACTAAGCCAGCTTGAAAATGAACCTCAGCCACTTTTATATAATCTCTTTTTATAAAACCGTATAAAATCTCAGCTAAATATTTTCTGTTATTTTTATCTAATCTTCCCATGATACCAAAATCAACAGGTATAATATTTCCTTCAGTGTCAACGAATAGATTTCCCTGATGCATATCACCATGAAAAAAACCATCTCTTACAGCTTGTGTTAAAAAGTTTTTTATAAGATTTTCTGCGAGCGATTTAAGATCCACTTTCTTTTTAGCTAAAAGTTCTTGTTCTCTAATAGAAATTCCGTCAACTTTATCAAGAGTTAAAATCCTTTTAGAAGTAAATGCCCAATAAATTTTTGGAACTATGAAACCTTTATCTAATTTTGTATTTTCATATAGCTCATTAGCCGCTGCAGCTTCAAAACGTAAATCCATCTCGATGTTAGTGATCTCTCTTAGTAAGTGTACCACCTCTAAAAGTTTCAATCTTTTGGCTTTAGAGATAGTACTCTCAATAATATATGCTAATAACATTAGAGCATCTAACTCTTCATTAAAAATTTTTTCAATGTTAGGTCTTAAAATTTTGATAGCTACATCGATTTCTTTTTTTTCGTCTTTAATCTTAGCTAAATGTACTTGGGCTATAGATGCAGCTGCTATAGGAGAGCTTAAATTACATATTTTATCAAATTGTTTTTCTCCTATTTCTTTTTTAAGTAAATTTTTTGCAATTTCATTATCAAAAGGTTCAAGTTTATCCTGTAATTTTTCAAGATCTAATGCCAATTCATTTCCGATAATATCTGGTCTAGTAGCAAGAAACTGACCAAGTTTGATGAAAGTTGTCCCCATGCCTTCTAAGGCATCACACAGCTTTTCCCCGGGTCTTTTTACTTTATCTATAATATTTTTGTTTGAACCGAAAGAAAAAAAACTAAACAAGATTTTTAAACCCAAGGGAATTCTGTAAATTTGATTAATAGTATCAATTGCTCCAGAAGAAGATAGCTTTCTTAAAATTTTGAAAAGTGTTAATAATCTGTAAACCATAATTATATTTTCCAACCAGTATGTATAGCTGAGATACCATTTGATAGATTTCTGTATTCAACATTAGTAAATCCACTTCTAACAATCAAATCTTTAAGCGTTTTCTGGTCGTAAAATTTATCAATACTTTCCACTAGATATTTGTATGGCATTGAACCTCCCCCAAAAAAAGATCCAATAGTTGGTATAATTTTAGAGTATTTCTTATAAAAAAAATTGATCAATTCGTTGTCAATTTTTGAAAACTCTAAACAAAAAAATCTTCCTCCAGGTTTTAATACTCTGTAAGCTTCAGATAAGCATTTTTCGATTTGGTTCACATTTCTAATGCCATAACTAATTGTATAAAAATCAAATTCATTTTCTTTAAATGGTAAATTTTCACTAAAGGCTCTCGTCCATGTAATATTTTTAAAGTTTTTTAATTTTTCCTTTCCAATTTGAAACATTTTATCATTAGGCTCAACACAATTAATTTTGGTTTTATTTTTGGTATGAAGTGAAAATAATTTTGCCATATCTCCTGTTCCTGAAGCAACGTCTATTAAACTATCTCCGTAGTGTGGTTTAATCCAATCAATTACTTTTTTTTTCCATAGCCTGTGTATACCAAGTGACATTAAGTCGTTCATTAGATCGTATTTTTTTGACGCAATATCAAATACATTATTGACTAGTTCTTTTTTTTCGTTATAGGAATTCATAATAAAATTATATGCCAGAATTACCAGAAGTTGAAGTTGTTAAAAAGTCACTAAATAAGAATATTACAGAATTAATTATAAAAAAAATCAAGGTTAATAATGTAAAATTAAGATATAAAATTTCTATCAACGATTTTAAATCTATTTTAAACAAAAGGGTAAAAAATATTAAACGAAGGTCGAAATATATATTAATTGAAATGAATAATCAGAAAATTATTCTATTTCATCTAGGTATGACTGGAAAATTTTTTATAGAAAAAAAAAAGCATTTAAAAAGATTAAGTTTTTACCATAACCTTGATAGAAATTATTCACATGATCATTTGGTAATTACCTTTAATAATAAATCAAAATTATTCTATAATGATGTTAGAAGATTTGGTTTTATAAAAGTATATAAAAAAAATGAATTAAATAAATGCCTGCATCTTAAATATTTAGGTCCTGAACCTTTATCAATCAATTTTAATTTTAAATACTTGTTTGAGCAATTAAAAAAAAAATCTCTTAAAATTAAAGATTTCTTGATGAATCAAAAAGTTGTTTCAGGTCTCGGAAATATCTATGTAAATGAAATTTTATTTTTGAGCAAAATTTTACCTTATAGAAAATCATCCTCGCTAAAAAGCTTTGAAATTAGCAAAATTATTTCTAATACCAAACAAATATTGAAAAAATCTATAAGATTTGGAGGCTCTTCTATTCGGGATTTTAAAAATATGCAGGGAAAGAGTGGTAAATTTCAAGAAGAATTTAAAATTTACGGAAAAATTGATCAAAATTGCTCAAATGTAAACTGTAATGGTATAATAAAATTGGTAAAAATATCTAATCGTGCAACTTACTATTGTAATCAATGTCAAAAATAAAAAAGTTGACCCCTTAATTTCGTAGATATATACAATCTACAACTGAATATGCCAAATACAAAATCAGCAGTACGAAGAGTAAGAAGAGTCAAAAACCAGACTCAAGTTAATAAAATAAGAAAAAGTAAATACAAAGCAGCCATAAAACAAATGGAAAAATTGATATCTTCCAAAGATAAAGCTAAAGCCAAAAAAAATTTTGCAAAATTCCAATCAATTCTAATGCAGGTTGCCAAATCTGGTGTAATAAATAAAAAAACAGCGTCAAGAAAAATTTCTAAAATTTCAAAAAAAATTTAATTTCAATCCAATCAATTTAAAGTTGTCTAATTCCTTTTTTATAGTGAATTTTTTTTTTATTTCGAAATATAGAATTATTTTTCTTTTAAAAGTTGTAAAAATCGAATTTTTATTTTTTTTCTATCTCAACGCTAAGTCTACAACCTGAGTCGATTTTTTTTTATATTTAAAAAAAAAAATCTTGCAAGTTTCTTTATAACAGCGTTTAAAGTACTCTCGAAAGAATTTTACTACATGGAAAAAGAATCTCTCAAGCACAAAAATCTGTATTTTTCTGAGGAAGAAAATACTCTGAACTGGGAAGAGATACAGTCTGCGTTTGAAAAAAATTTTGGATCAGAGGTTTATCACAGTTGGTTAAAAAGCATAATTCTCATAAAAGAATATAACGATTTTATAATCCTTGGCGTGCCAACTAGATTTTTTAGAGATTGGATTGTCTCAAGATATTTAGACAAAATACTTACTCAAGTAAAAAACTTTAAACTAAGTTTGAATAGAATAGAATTTAAGATTGTAGAAGACAGTAAAAAAAGCTTTGAACAAAATAAATTAGACGAACTAAATAAAGTAACTGGGATAAAAGACTCGATTCTGACTTATAACAGAATAAATCCTAAATTAAATTTTCAAAATTTTGTTGAAGGAAAAAGCAACGAAGTAGCCCTTTCTTATTCTAAAAAGGTATGTGAGCATTTATCAAGGTATAATCCTCTTTATATCTATGGAGGGGTTGGATTAGGTAAAACCCATTTATTAAATGCAATAGGAACAGAGTTGAAAACCTCAAATAATGTGATGTTTATATCGGCAGAGAGATTTATGTATCATTTCATAAAATCAATTAAAAAGAATGATATGGTAAATTTTAAGGATTTTTTCAGAAAATCATCAGTTTTTATAATAGATGACATTCAATTTATAAGAGGAAAAGAGAGTTTGCAGGAAGAGTTTTTCCATACTTTTAATAGCTTGATTGAGAGGGGTTCACAAATAATAATTTCTGCAGATAGACCACCTTTGAAGTTGGACAGGGTTCAAGAAAGAATAAAATCAAGATTATCAGGTGGTTTAATAGTAGATATCGATACACCGGATTTGGATTTAAAGAACAAAATTATTGAGCACAGAATACAAGAAACTCAAAAACAATTTAAAGAAAATGTAAACATAAGTGAAGAAGTAAAAATATATATAGCAAATGAGAGCAAGACCAATATCAGAGAACTTATAGGAGTTCTAAACAGAGTTATAGCTTTTAGCAGAGTTCATAAAAGGGTGTTAACGATAAATGATTGCAAACACGTTTTAAAAGATGTTTTTAATCAAGTAAAAGTTGTAACAGTTGACAAAATTCAGAACATTGTTTCAAGTTTTTATAATATTCCTCTAAATGAGATGCTATCTCAGAGAAGGTCAAGACCACTGGCTAGACCAAGACAAATTGCTATGTATCTATCAAAAAAACTTACTACTAGGTCTTTGCCAGAAATAGGAAGAAGATTCGCTAATAGAGATCATACGACAGTTATACATGCGGTTAAAACAATTGGACGACTCATTGAAAAAGATGATGAAATGAAGCGAAATATGAGTCAAATAAAAAGTATGTTACTTGAAGAGTAAAATGAAATTCTCAATAAAAAGAGATTTGCTTTTAAAATCATTAAGCTTTGTCCAGGGAGTTGTAGAGAAAAAAAATACCTTACCTATTCTTTCTAATGTTCTTATCGAAGCCAAATCAGGTAAATTATCTATATTAGCTACTGATTTAGATATTTTTTTTTACGATGAAATTAGCAAGTTAGAAATATCGAGAGAGGGAAGCACTACAACGTCCGCATCAATACTTTATGACATATTAAGAAAAATTTCTTCAAATTCTGAAGTAACATTTGACTTAAAATCAGAGAATAAATTAAGCCTTAGTGCAGAGAAATCAGATTTTAATTTACTTTGTCTACCAACCGAGAACTTCCCTACTTTTTCGAGTAATTTTGTGGGTGAAAGTTTTAAAGTAGAAAATAAAAAATTTCTTTCATTAATCAATAAAGTAAGGATTTCAATTTCAAATGATGACACTCGTCATTACTTAAATGGAATATTTTTTCACAATATCGATCTTAACGGTGCTTCTTTTATGACTGGTGTTGCAACAGATAGCCATAGACTATCTTCTAGTCGAATAAAAATTGATAGCTCAAATAAATTTTCATCATTTATTTTACCTCGAAAAACCGTATATCAACTGTCTTCATTACTACCAGAGATTAATAGTAATATAGAAATTGTAATTGGTGACAACAAAGTATTATTTAAAATTGGTAACATAAAATTAATTACAAAAGTAATAGATGGGAAATTTCCAGATTATAAAAAAGTTGTTCCTCAATCAAATCCAAATAGCCTCGTTGTTCAATGTAAAGAATTTATAAATTCAATAGAGAGAGTAACTTCAGTTTCGGTAGATCGTAAGGAAGGCGTTAAGTTATCTATTACAAAAAATAATATTAAACTGTCTGTAAATAGCACAAGCTCAGGTGATGGAAATGAGATTATTAAAGCTAATTATAGCGGAGAAGATTTGACTATTAGCTTTAATTCAAAATATTTATTAGATATCGCATCAGAAATAGACGATAGTGAACTAAAAATTAATTTAAAAGATCCAATTTCTCCTGTTTTAATAGAGGATAAGTCTGATAATGACAGTTTTTATGTTGTCATGCCAATGAAAATATAAAAAAAACGCTAACTGAACAAAATAAATTAATTTTAAGGCTAGAATTGTTGATTATCAATAATTCTAAAAGGATTGGTATTACGTTGGTTTTATATTGATTCAAAAAAATGCTATAATTAAAAATCTTAAAACAAAATTATGTCTAAAAATTTTAGCTCAAATCATAAGAAAAATTACGATTCTTCTGCAATAAAAGTTCTTAAGGGATTGGATGCGGTCAGAAAAAGACCTGGAATGTATATTGGTGATACAGATGATGGTTCAGGATTACACCATATGGTTTTTGAGGTAGTTGATAACTCTATCGACGAGGCACTAGCTGGCTATTGTAAGAATATTGATGTTAGCATGAATCCGGATAAAACAATTACTGTAGAAGATGATGGTAGAGGGATCCCTGTTGATATGCATAAAAGTGAAAAAATGTCTGCAGCCGAGGTAATAATGACTCAACTTCATGCAGGGGGTAAATTTGATCATGAGTCATATAAAGTATCCGGAGGATTACATGGTGTTGGAGTTTCTGTTGTTAATGCCTTATCAGAAAATTTAAAATTAAATATTTTTAGAGATAATGCTGAATATCAAGTCATATTCAAAAACGGTATAGCTTCAGCTCCGTTAAAAAAGATTGGTTCAACTAAAAAAAAAGGAACAAAGATAACCTTTTTACCCTCAAAAGAAATATTTTCATCAATTAATTTTAGTTCCAACATATTGCAGAGGAGATTAAGAGAACTTGCTTTTTTGAACAAAGGGGTAAGTATCAATCTTTTTGATAAAACAAGCACAAAACTTAAGGAATATAGGAATAAATACGACGGTGGAGTTTTGGAATTTGTGCAGTTTATAAATAGAAAAAAACCTATTCTAGTTAATAAAAATGATAAAGCTGTATTCAAAAAGCCAATATTTGTAAGTGGTATAAAAAATAATATTACAATTGAATGTTCTATAGAATGGAACGCGGGATATTCCGAAGAAGTTTTGCCATTCACAAATAATATTGCCCAAAAAGATGGAGGAACTCATTTACTTGGATTTAGAAGTGCCCTAACTAGAGTTATAAATAAGTATTCATCAGAAAATAATAAAAAAAACAAATTAAATTTGTCTGGAGAGGATATTAAAGAGGGACTATCTGCGATTTTGTCTGTAAAAATGCCAGATCCTAAATTCTCGTCGCAAACAAAAGACAAGCTAGTTTCTTCTGAAGTAAGATTAATAGTTGAAAATATCATAAACGAAAAAGTTTCCACTTGGTTCGATCAAAATCCGAGCGTAGCTAAAACTGTTTTGGCAAAAATTACCCAGGCAGCTATTGCTAGAGATGTCGCAAGAAAAGCAAGAGACAGCGTTAGAAGAAAAGGTTCCTTTGAATTATCGGGTCTACCCGGCAAACTAGCTGATTGTCAAATTTCAAAAAAAGAAGGCACTGAATTATATATTGTCGAGGGAGATTCCGCGGGCGGTTCTGCAAAGCAGGGTAGAAACAGAGAGTTTCAAGCAGTTTTACCTTTAAGAGGTAAAATTTTAAATACCTATATTAACGTAAATGGGAAAAAAAACGGCGCCAACGTTGATTATCAAAATAAAGCACTATCAAAAATGATGTCCTCAAATGAAATAGTAACACTCATTAATGCATTAGGCACTGGCTCGAAAGATTTTAATTATGAAAATTTAAGATATGAAAAAATAATCATAATGACAGATGCCGATGTTGACGGATCACACATAAGAACTTTATTGCTTACATTTTTTAATAATTACCCTTTCAACCAATTGATAGAAAAAGGAAATTTGTTCCTTGCGCAACCTCCATTGTTTAAAATTACAAAAGGCACGAAAAGTGTTTATATAAAAGATGAAAAAAGCCTAGAAACTTATGTTTTAAAATCAGCAGGAAAAGATGAAAAAAATCTCAAAAAGAACTCCTCAAATTATGAAAAATTTTTGGAAGAGCAGAAGAAGAATTTTTCGATTCAGCGATTTAAAGGGTTAGGTGAGATGAACCCAGAGGAATTGTGGGAGACCACACTTAACCCAGAAAATAGAACTCTTTTAAATGTTCAATACAGCAAAGGGACAAAAGAAAAATCCAAAAAAGATCAAGACATTATTCATATTTTAATGGGCGATGAGGTTGCGCCTAGGAAAGATTTTATTACTAGTAATGCGCTTGAAGTTACAAATCTAGATATCTAATATGAATTTTTCTACTCTATTTAGAATAGAAGAAAAATTAAATTTAGATAAGAAAACATTAGTAATTTTAAGATGGATTGCAATTCTAGGACAACTTTTAGCAATAAATCTTGTTTTCTTTTTTTTGAAATTTGACTTTCAAATATTCGAGGCTCATCTAGTAATTTTTGCAGGCTTACTGACAAATTTATATTTACAGTTTGTAATTAAAACTGTTCGATTAAAAGATTTTTATGCAGGTATCTTTTTAATTTACGACTTGATTCAACTGACTTTGCTACTTTATCTTACCGGGGGTATTTCTAATCCATTTTCAATTTTATTAATTATACCATCTATTGTCTCCTCAACTTTTTTAAGTATGGGAACTACAATAATTTTAGGTTTTTTTACAATAGTTTTTTTGTACATTTTAACTATTTTTCACAAACCTCTACCTGGAATACACGAAAATTCTTTTACATTCCCAGATTTTTATCTATTTGGGTTTTTTATTTCAATTATAATAGGCTTAATTTTTTTATGCTATTTCGGTATTCGATTTGCTGGAGAAACTAAGAAAAGATCTGATGCACTCCAAAAACTTCAACAAATAATATCAAAAGAGTATGAGCTTGAGTCATTAGGGGGTCAAGCCGCAGCCGCAGCACACTCTCTCGCAACACCTCTTGCAACTATTTCAGTTGTTGCTAAGGAACTGAAGAAGGATATTGGCGAAAACTCATCTCATAAAAACGATCTAGATCTTTTATTAAGCCAAACGAAAAGATGTAGTGAAATACTTAAACAAATTTCTAAAAAAGAGATAGTTGAAGATAAATTTTTTAGCTCCATAAAATTTGAGAACCTCCTAAATGAAATTGTTGAGTCATTTGAACAAACTTCAGATAAAGTAATAAGTTTATCTTCGGACAATGATAGAAATAAATGTAATATAAAAAGATCCCCTGAAACAATTTATGGTTTACGGAACTTCATTGGTAATGCTGTGAAATTTGCAAATGAAAATATATCTATTTCCCTAAAAAGTAATAATGACTTCGTGACTATCTTTATCGAGGATGATGGCCCTGGTTTCCCAGAAGATATTATAGGCATTCTCGGGGAGCCATATATTCGCTCCAAGCAAAGTAAAATTAATCTAAAGTCAGGTACCGGACTAGGCACCTTTCTTGGAAAAACCTTATTAGAAAGAAAAGGAGCGGTAATTAAGTTTACAAACAGTAAAAAGCTCGGCGGTGCTGGTGTGATAATTTCTTGGCAAATTAAAAGTTTAAAAGCATGATTTAGTATGGTTCTTGAATAGTCATGCAATGAACTGCTCCAAAACCCCAAATTAAATC
>MDTC01136754.1_pt1 | contig 13278 bp, 5 predicted proteins | sample 811181 | NCBI WGS metagenome assembly MDTC01 (sample SAMN05326644, study PRJNA326480) | marine metagenome | isolation source: seawater | place: Pacific Ocean: North | collected 2011
GCAGTTCCTCTGCGTCGAGAAGTTCTTCTGCGTCGGGCAGGGCTTCTGCGCTTGGTCGTCTTTCTGCGTCGGGTAGTCTTTCTGCGCTTTGCAGGAGACTTTCTGCGTCGGGTCGTTCTTCTGCGCTTTGCAGGAGACTTTCTGCGACGGGTCGTGGACTTGCGTCGAGTTGTTCTTCTGCGCTTTGCAGGAGACTTTCTCCTACGGGTCGTGGACTTGCGTCGAGTAGTCTTTCTGCGCTTTGCAGGAGACTTTCTGCGACGGGTCGTCGATTTACGACGGGTTGTCTTTTTGCGTCGAGCGGGTGCTCGGCGGCGAGTCGTAGATTTACGAGCTGCCGTCTTTCTTCGTCTTGTGGTAGTTTTTCTTCTAGCCATTTTCTTTCCTCCCTTTCGGGTACGAGTACTACTCTTGCGCTTGGTTGTCGTCTTCCGACTCGCAGCCTTTTTGGCAGCTCGTCGCTTTGCAGGTCTGCGAGGATTCAAGATGACAACTTCTTGCAGAGGCATAGTACTCAACAGGTCCCAAGGACGTCTAACATATAAAGAAGTTGGAAAGTATGACAATGCAATAACTGTAATAAGTACAGCACACCTCGCATATTCAATGAGCACAAGAAAGCAGGCACAGAATAGGGTTAAGTCCCATCCTGTGACTGTTACCTTAGACAAGGAACTTCTTGAGTGGCTAGAGTTTCAAATTCAAAATAGGGTCTTTGCCAACAGAAGCCATGCAGTTAACCAAGCGATTGGCTTTCTACAGTGGACACTTAAGACAAATCCTAAGATGTTTTACGGGGAACGAATTGCTCAACCACCTCAGCCAAGTCGTCCGCCGCAGCCCGATAAAGGGCCGAACTTCCCTCGCTGATGAGAATTACTACGCTAGGTATGGATAGTACTAGACTACTGTAGTTAGAGCAGAAGGTAACCGATGAATCCATTGAGATAATTTCTGTATCACTGAAGTTATCAAAGTAACCTAGTACTGTTGTACTAAGTTCTTTATCTGATACCTCTGGAATCCTTGCAACGACAAAGTCAAGAGTCGCTACCTGGGGTGTAAGGCTTGGGTCAAAGGTTCGTATGTCAATGTGAAAGTTTGAGTTGACTCCGGCATCGTGAAGTTGCTTCATGAAGTCTGAGTTAAGTGACTCAGAAGTATTGTGGTTTAGCACCGAATCGGACACCCGTGGCATCAGAAGAGTTGGTTCAATCCTACGAAGTTTAAGTGAAGCCATTACCATCCGAGCAAAGTGCTCAGAGGTTGGCGAGGTGCGCGAATCGGTAACTGTGATAACTACCATCTGGAAAGACGGAGGCCACCTTTCCTCTTAGGTCTATCGGCAGATACAGGCTCGTGCTTCTTCCATCCACCGCCGCCGGTCGTGTAGTAAAACCAAAACTTGTTCATGTCTTGGAAAAAGAAGTCTCTGGGGTAGTGGTCTAGATTTTTACTCTTGAGATAGTCGGGTCGGTCGTCAATTTTGAAGATAAACTTGTTTTCACTTTGAGTGTACACGGTGTCGTTGAGTAGCTGCATTCTTTGAGTTAGCGCCATACCTACTATACCTAGCCCTGCTCCTACTGTCCATATCATTTCTATTGCTTTACTACTTCCTTTCTTTGTGTATAGTTGTAGTTCGTCGATAGCGATAACTCGGCGTATTCTTCTAAAGCCATCTGTGCGTTGTAGGTTAAACACCAACTCAACCATCCGGTCAAGTGCTTCTGTGTTTTCTGGAGAAGTCGCTGGTGTTCTAAAGACAATACGAGGGACCTTTTGGAGTAGTTTTTCGTAAACTTCCATCGGGCTGTAACACACTTCTCCAAGGTTCGCATAGTCCCTGTCATGCTTTGGGTCAACGAAGATGGTGTGCACTCGGTCTTCTTGAAGGCGTTTGAGAACCTCGCCTGTGAAGTAGGTTTTGCCCGAGCGAGTCATCCCTAGAACAACTGAGTGGCGAGTCCTCACTGAGTCAATCATGGTGCCCGACAGCTTCGCCATGATTGGTTTAGTCTTCATCCGCTATTTCAAAAATACTCTTCGAATGGGTCATCTTCAGAGAACTCTCCGTGTCGCCATTCGCCTGGGTTATCTCGTGTCTCTTGGGTTCCCTTAGCCTTTACAGAGTAATAGCTATCTATGAACTTCTTTTCTTCGATTTTGTCAGCAAATAAACTATCAAGGCCCTCTCCGGCTAACTTGTCTTTGTATGTCTTCTTGTACTCTTCTAGCTTGCGCCTTAGCCTGGGCCAGTTTCCATTGTAGAATTTGTCTTCGTAATCAGCCGCCCTTGCACCGGGCAGCCTTTTGAATGCAAACACGATTAGGGGCTCTAAGATGGCTTCTTCGCCTTCTGGGAAGGGTCGGTCAAGGTGACTTGCGTACATGAATGACTCGAAGGATTCCTTGGCGATTATTTCCTCTAACTCAGGTATTGGTCCTACATCTACTGCGATAGCGTAATCTACTGCTATTGCTGCATGATTGGTATACTCGTATCTGTTCGCCATGACCGCGTAATTGCCCCATGCCTCTTTGATGATGGCCTTTTCTAACGCGGGTATGCGCTCTCCGGCCACACGGGCGTACTGTATTGACTCTGTCGGAGTAAGTACAGGGTGTCTGCTGTGGAAGGTGTAGAAATCGAACATATTCTTTTCGCCGCGCTCAAAGCGACTTTCGAGAACGTAAGCAGCATACTTGTATGCTGCTCTTCCGTCGCTTGCGATACTCTCTTCTGCCTCTGGCCAGGGTCCCCTGACGATAACGTGAGCGTAACGGAACGCCGACAGTGGGTCAGTAAGTATGTTGGCTTCTGCTTCCTTCCAGCGCCCACCGAGGAGCTGGGCATACGAGAATACAGCCTCTGGGACTATTGAAATTGCAGCTTCTGCTATTTGCGCAGTGACTGTGTCGGCAAACTCGGTCCACCTTTTTCCAACAACATGGCGGGCATACTTTCCGGCCCACTCTCCATCTGCCGCTATCAGTTCTTCAGCCTTGGGCCATCGTCGCATTAAAACCTCCCATGCGTACTTGCAAGAGTACTCTGGACTTGTCAAGATGGCTTCTTCTCCTTCTTTGAATCGGACGGGGTGGTTTTGGTAGAGTTCTACAAGTTCGAGTGCATATCTGAATGCTGCTTCGGGGTCGGTGTAAATGGCTCCAGCTATACTAACGCCGGTAACCTCTTCCATAAGGTCGTCTAATGAATCAGGTATGGGGAAGGGTTCGTTGTCGATATTGTGAAACTCATCGGATGCATAGTGGAAGAGAGCATAAAACGCTCCTGATGGCTTTAGGACGAGGTGCAATGGGCCATCATCGAGATAATCTTCTGCATAGCCTGGGTCATTGACGCACCAGCTGTTGTTTCTTAGGCTTGTGAACGCGACAGTTGCATCTACCTCGGTCAGTTCGATTACGACCCACTCTTTAGTTTGGGCAACAAGCTCTGCGCCTCCCTCAGTGTACTTGAGTAAATCTTGATAGTCATCTGGTAGTGGTGGGGCTTCAAACAAGCTATGGTACCAGTTGGCGATGCCGTTTAAGTCTCCACTAGAGTAAAGTAAAATATTCTTTGGAGTCTTGATTTCATACTCTTTCTTGATGTGGTTAACCACTGTCTGGTCTCCCATGTTGTCTTTCAAGAATGACCAGTTGCTAAGTGCCTCCTCGGTGTCTTCGTAAAGGTCGATGTTTCCGTTCGATGCTTCTCGGACAAACCACTGCACGAGTCGAGCAGGAATCCGCTCATCATCTTCAACCAAGTCAATTGCTTCGTCCTCAAAACTGTACTCCCATTTGTTTTCTCTTACCCAGTTGATGGCTCCCTGTCGGCTGCCGTTAACGAGAACATATGCGTCAGCTTCTTTTGGGTTATCTTTAACCAGTCCTGCCTTCACAGCAAGTGAGTAATCGGGCATCTTCTTGTTGCCTTTCTTGACGGTGTTACCAAGTGTAACGAAAGAGTAAACTCTGCCTGCAGCCCATTGGTGTTGTTGTACTCCCGGTCTATGTCCTCCTCTCCATGCTGCTAAGCCTTTATCGTATACCTTCTGTAGGATAGACTTCTTTATCTTGGTAGCCTTGGCTATCTTGTCAAGAAACTTACCTTTCTCGGGTAGCGGGCCGTACATTCGTATGAACTTCTTCTTGTACTTGCTGGGGACTGTTTTGTATCCCCTGGCTGTTGCTTGAATGTCAGACTTCCAATACTCGTAGGCTTTAGGGTCTTTGATATCGTACTTGTATCCCTTGTCGATTTCTTTTGCAGCAATTGCCATCTCTTCTTTGTTTAGACCTTTGAGATAACGCGTTGGAATTTTTCTTCCCTCTGGGGTTTTCTTCGGATTGCGCTTAGTTTTTGCTTTCATCTCTTCAATGAACTTAGCATAGACTTTCTGCGCGGCTTCAATCCCCGGTGTTGCGTTTGGGTGAAACCTTGCTCTTTGTTCCATGGCCATAGCCGCTTGAATCTTGTGAGCGTGAGTCTTTCCAGAACGCTTGATGATGTTAACTGACTTCTCAGCCGTTGCTTTGTCCTTAAACCCCAAGCCTTGTATTGTTCCCTTTGGGTCTTCGTCGGTGTATAGGTCAGAGTGTTCGCTTGGGTCTTGTCCTTCGTACTTTTTTGGTATGCGGGGATTATACCTATGCTTTAGCATCTTCTTGACTCCTGCTCGATATGCTGCACCAGTCATTCTGGGAGCCATGATGACAGGAATCTTACCGTACTTGCGCTTCTCAGTCATACCTACCCATGGCACATCGGGACACTTGGGCATGTTGGCGACACCGTTCTTTCTTGCCCATCGCCAAGGGTCGTGTCCCCATACCCAAAGTGAAAGTAGTTTTCTAGAAGGCTGGTTCTGTGTCTTCTGTTTCTTAACAAGCGGCCCCTTGCGTTTCTCTTGGGCTTTGTTGTAAGGGAAGGCACTAGCGCGACTGTTGAATCGAATCTGTCTCTTCATCCAACCCCAGTCACTTCGGTCATCAAGCGCAGAGACTTTGTTGTCAGGTCCTGTCCACTTGTCGAGCGCCATCTCGTAGTATCTTTTGGTAATCTGTGGACCTGCTTTGATGTAGTCCTTTGGTCCGGTAAGTCCAAGCTTTTTACGCATTCGAAGAATGGCCCGGAAGCTATCTTGGCCACTCTTGATACCCTGCGCCTTTGCTTCCTTTGGAGTTAGCCCTGACGCAGCGAACCAGTCCGAGTCGTAAAATGCCTTGAGTTCCTTGTTCTTCATGTTGACAAGTTCAACCCACTTGCGAAACTCCTCAAGGGTGGGCTTGCTTCGTCTCGGATTACTTTGAGTAGAGCCGTCGTTGGATTGGTTACCGCCGACTTTGTTGGCGTGACCAGACAATTCGTCCCCAAATGTAACATTGCTACCCTTAATGCTTCCCTTGTCTAAGTTGTATACATCGCCATGAACAATCAGAGTTCTTTCATCAGAGTCATCTAAGGGTCTTCCTATGTCTAGTTGAAGTTGCTCCTTTGAGACTTCCATGGGGTTATCCCGTGGCAACTCAGTTTGCTTGAGCCTTGCTTCTTGCTCTGCAATTTCTTTGGCTCGTTGCTTGTCTTCCTCTTCGATTTCTTTCTTGTTTTCAGCAAGTCGTCCATCTCTCTCGGCTCTTTCTTCAAGTGTTTCTCCTGCGTCTAGAGTGAGTTGCTTTTTTGGTACGGTTGGGTTTGAAATCGCAACAGCGTCTGCTCGTTGGACTTCATCAAAGTCGTAGTAGTAATCTTGGAAGTCTCCTGAAAGTACTCTACGAATCATGTCAACATAAGTTTCGGTCTCGAACTTGTAACTGCTGAAGAACGACTCCTGGTAATCTGACTTTGATGGACTCACTTTGTTTGCTTCAAATGCCTTCAAGCACTTTTCAAAGTACTCTAGCGCTTGCCTCGCTGCTTTGCCCACACCAGCTTTGAAGACCTTGACCGCTTCTTTCTGTGCTGGCTTCTTACCGTGCTGGCTAAAGTAGTCGGTCATCGCGCGAATCCAGTTAATTATGCAGACTCTTTCAAAGATGCCTGTGAGTGATGGTGAGTTTGTGATGATTGACTTTCCTACAGCTTTCTCATCCCAGAACCAATCGGTGATGGTGACTTTCTTAGTTTTGGGATTGTAAATCATGTTGCCTGAGTGAATGTCCTGAGGGATACCTCTACTAATGAGATACTGCATCTCTGATACTGTTTGATTGATACTCTCCTGTGGTATCTTTGATACCTCTTCTACCCACTTATAGTACTCTTTGATTTTGTCTGCTGTATAGTATGGTACAAGTCCTTGCTGGGCCTTGAATCTGCGCTTGTCTCCCTTCTCGTACTTACCTTGGGGAATCTTGTCAGCAATGGTAAATCCTTCCAAGTTGTTCATAATGGTGTCGGGTTCACTTCCTCCACCTTCTCGCCGCAACCATGCACGGGGCTGTCCGCATTCGAACGGAATCCGGTAGTCGACCCGATAACGGGTGACTCCCTCTGTTGGGTAAGTAAAGGTCTTTGATTTACCATCGAGGTACGCGGTGAGTTCTTTAAACAACTTTGGGTCATGCCTTTGGTTCACTTTGAAGAGGTAGTCTGTTCCTGGGACTCGAAAGACCTTCCCGAAGGCCCCACCTCCGATGTAGTTTGCTTTGGTAACTGCGTCGGCGCACTCTGCAACCGTTGGTAAGTCGTTGTCGTTTTCAAGTTCCTCAACAGTGTACTTAGTCAGCATGTGCAGGTCAGTTAACTTTCCCGAGTCTTCTCCTGGATTTTGCTTTGGTATCAGGTCAAAGGCTTGCTTTGCAGCGTAATCAAATCTGCCCTGTTGAGTTTGAATCCGCGCATCGAAACTCATCTTCTTGCTTGACTCAATCATTGATGGGATGATGGCGGCTCTTCCGGCGGCTTCTTTTGCACTCATGTCTCCACGACGAAGTAACCTTTGTCGGATAACCTCTGGGGTTTCTACGGGCTCCAAGAAGATTGAGAAGGTGTTTGGAAAAGCTGACGTGATGTCATTTACACCCCTTAGGCTGACATCGACTAAGACGTAGTCAGCATCTTCAAAGTCAGACTTCTTTCTAGCGTAGTAGTTACCAGATGCTTGGAGTTGTACGCCCACCAGAGCTCCCCGATTCGCCATATTCTTGAACGCATCAACTGTAACAAAAGTTCTCTCGCCAGGCTTATCGGACTTTCGCTCTTGGCGCGTTGTAATTGTCGGTGCTGTCTTTGAGTTGGGTAGCATCTTGAGCAAAGTGCGAATCATGGAAGACTTACCAGAGCCACTGGGGCCACTGACTGTAATCACTTGTGCCTTACTTGGATTGACTGCATAGGTTTTTTCCGAGATGTCAAACTTATCGTCAAACTTGACACCTCTAGCACCATACTTGTAGAGTTGCTGATTTATCTTCTTCGCAGCTTCTGCGCACGCTTCCATGGACGGACCCTTCAGTTGGGCCTTCCCTGTTGAGCGGTAAAGCATAACAGTGACTCTGCCTTGCTCTGTGGGGACATAAAGAATCCATTGCTTCTTCCCGACCATCTTCTTGTTGATGTCGGTTCTTTCGGGGTTAAACGAGTTGCCTGGTTCGTCAAATGCGTCTGCTAAGATGTCTGATATCTCAAGCGCTTCTGGTGGATAGTTGGTGTATGCCTCTACTTTGTTGAAGTAGACAGGAGGATTGCTTGCTGTATGGAAGCCTCCAGCAACAAAGCCGTTCTCGAAGAGCCTTATGTGTTCCCGCAGAAAGGAAGTTAACTCACCACCTACCTGAGCCTTGAGTTGATTATAAACCTCAAACTTTGCTACTTCTAGGTTCATCTCTTGAGCATTGACTTTCTTCATTATCTCTATTGCTTGTATAGAATAGAATGATAGTAGAACTAGAGGGTAGTAATCTCCGGATAGTGTCTTAGCACTTTCACTGAATACGTCGCCACTGTGAATAATGTCTTCAAGGAGTTTCAAGTTATCACAGGAATCTTGACTTAACTCAAGATACTCACAGAGGTCGTCGAGACGGGACATGAACCCTGTTCCGTCTCTTATCTTTCCGTCTGCCTTTGCTACATCGTAAGATAGGTTAAGGATATTGAGGGCCTCAAGTCTGCTGACAGTTGACTCACCGAGAGGCATATTGAGATACTCATCACGTCGACGGTTGTCTGTACCAAACAAGTTTACACCTAGCGTCATGTATGAGTCTCTGACATGCTCTGTGTAGTATCTTTGATGCCAGTAGGCATAGCTTTCATGGGGTTGAATTTCTGCCTTAAATCCGGGCCAAGTATAGTCACCAGAAGAAACCTCCACAAGTGCCTTCTTGAGAAACTCGTCATTCAAGTGGATATCTTGAGTTTCAAGCTTTGGAGGATTTTGCTTTACTTTGTAGTAGCACTTGTACTTGATGGTGAACATCTTTCCATATTTCTTATTCAACCAAGCCACTAAGTCTCTTGTAATACCTTCACAGAAAGCTAGGTCATCTTGCTTTGAAGCCCCTTCCTTTGGAATCTTTTTTGACCACTTACCTTCTAGCTCGTCCATTTTAGCATTGACTTCGTCGATGAACTTATCTTCGGATAGCTTGAGGTAGTTATTCTTACTTCCTTTCTTTGGGGTAATTTTGAAGTGGTCCATTCGGTCTTTCATCACAGTATAGAAGTCACGGATGCTTCTCGGTTCATGGGATAAGTCAAAGTAAAGTAAGTAATCATCCGCAGAGGAAAGGCTGGGCTCATCTTTCTTCGGGTGGGTGTGATACATCATGTTTGCATCTTTGATGGCCTTTGTGATTTTGATTTTGGGCATGACGAGGCTCGCGCGACGATGGTATATGTGACTGCCATCGGAGTAGCCGTAGTTTTCGCCCATGAACGAAACAAGTGAAAACAGCTTTGCTCTAAACTGAGTGCCGCTAAAGCCCTTGCAGTCAAATTTGCGAAAGTATGTCTCGGGGTTGCTCATTTCCATTTTAGAGTAGTCTTCATCAAACTCCTGAGCCCCTGGATTCGCTAAAGCGATTGGAACGATATGCATTGCACCGACAACTGCAACCTTTCCTTCATGCGGCTTCACTGTATAGTCGTGATGCTTGACCATCATGTTGTGTTCGCCCTCAAGCATCTGAGTATTGAAGAATGATTTCAGTAGAGTTGGTACGTCCTTCTCGCGAGTACCTTTTGGTAGCACAATTTGATAGCGCATAATCGAGCCCTTGAGAAAGTTGTGCTTAGAGCTCACCACCTTGGTTTCGCCTAGGGTATCTCCCGCCTTTGGGAAGTTTAGCGCCTTTAGGATATCAGAAGAATACTGCTTCGGTGTTGTCATCAATGTCATTCACCTCGTATAGTTTTGTGAGTAGTGATTCAAATGGATTCCCTTCGTCTGGTGTGGAGTAGTTTAGGTCAATGCTGTCTACCTCTTCCTCGGTTAACTCATTTGCGCTCCTTGCTTCTGCTACAACTCTTTCTTTTTCAAGGATGGGGACCTCCCATGAGAGGTACTTCCCGAGGGCGTAGTTTTCCCAGGTCTCCTTGGGCTCTGGGAGTGCACTCCACTTGTTGAAGTCTTCTGTGAAATCAACAAGTCTTGAATGAAGTGCGTCTTCTTGAACTGGGCGAGGATTCCCCAACACGTCGTCCACTAGCATGATTGCAGAGTCTTTACTTATCTTCTGAGGAGTTATAGCTGCCTTTAGAGACTTACCGTATAGCGTATATGCTTGCTGATAGTCTACATCGAAGTTTCTATAGTTCGCTACCTCCGAGCCAGCATCGCCAGGAACCTCTCTAAAGGTGGTAGAATAAAGCTTGGAGTCTTCGATTGCTTGACCCTCGTTAATCAAGTGAGCCAATTCCATTACATCAGAAAAGTTTCTAATTTCTTTGACTTGCCCGTTGAATGAGGTAACCATGTTTCCGTCTTGGCCCGAACCATAGGGGTCATCTACGGCAGTATTGTATTCAAACCCAAGATTGGTCTGGCGATAATGTGCTGGGCTTGGGGCCTTTTGTAGGCTCTTAGGTTCAATGTAAGCAGCGAACCCAGGCTCACCTGTGAGTAGCCGCTTACTTGCGGCCTTAAGCTCCGGCTCAATTCGCTGTCCGTCGACTCTTGGGGTTTTTGCGGTCACTTCTAGTAGTGGAACCTGTATCTTTCGTCCCCCATAGCCTTGTGGCTCTAGTACCTCAAAGTTACCAGGATAGGTGACCTTCTTTGCACGGGGCACATATCCTGTCCAAGTTGCATAAGTTTCCAACTCGGCGGGTGCGCCAAAGAATGCAGGATTGCGTCGAATAAAGGTTGGTAGCTTTTCGTTAGGATTCGGTAGGACAGCCAGTAGAGACCCGGAAGAGTCCAACTTCTTATCAATCTCAATAAGTGGCTCTTGACGAATGTTAATGTCAACGCTTCGCTTCACCGAGAAGCCTTCCAAAATGCCTGTGATTTTCGCATTGATAAGTGCGTTGATAGTTAGCGGTGGTGGGATTGGCCTGAACTTACCCCCTATGAAAGCAAATCCAAGTGTCCTTTGCTTGTAAGGAGATACATCATCGTAGGTGATTTCGACTACTGCCGTGGGTTCCGCAAATGAGGCAATATCTTGGTAGTCTTCGTAGTTTCTCGGCATCGGGATGAGATTGCGCTTTTCTTCGCCCTCAACCATTTCAAGGAGTTTAACTCTGTCAGCTTGTTTTAAAGCCACTTGCGCCTTGCCAACGATGTAGTAAATCAGCCCGTACTTCTGTGAGGGCTTTGCTAACGCAATCCATGAAGTTGGTATCTCTCCTCTGTTATATGCACTTGATAGTTGAATCCCTACAATGGTTGCTCTTAGTGTTCTAGTTGAAGTAAGTAAATACTTTTGCTCTCCATAAATCATCATTGCGCCGGAGCGCTTGTCTGCAATGAATGAGCTAAACATGTGCTTTACTTTCTGTCCTACTGGAGCATCGAAGATAAAGTACTCTGTTGGAACGATGCGCTTTGTGGAGAACTCTTTCACTTGCTCACCCATGACCTCCATTGGGACAACTTTGCTACCAACAATCGGCACTCGATTGATTGTGAAGCGCATGACGCGAGAGTCGGTTGGTCTGATACCTTCTTTGGCGATTAACTTGAAACGAGTACTTGCTTCGCCCTCTTCGCTACCAAATGTGTCAATTGAGGAGATTCTTCCAACAAGAACAGCATCTCGAATCTTTTTGCTGACGCATAGTCGCTCAAGGTCTCGGCAGATGTAGTCGTCGTATACTACTAAGCCGGTTGAGGTGATATAGAATGCGTGAGGCGTTTCTGTTACGGCTCTTGCTTTACCTGTTCGGTCTTTAACTAGCCTTTGTCGAGTCATTCCCTTCGGAGCAACGGTACCGCTTGGGTCATAGACCAATACAGCGAGTACTCCTCTGGCGATTGCGTGAACAGTGACTTTCTTTTCATCCTCAAGTGAGGCCCCAGCGTTTCGATAGTCTATTTTGTTAATGTCCGTGTCAGGATGTAGATACTTCTTGAGGAGTTTGTGTGTTGGGTACTTTTTCTCGAGTCTTGAGCAAGTTGGAGTAGTCTCAGTATCTCCTGGTGCTTCATAGTCTTGTCCAACTTGGACTCGGTCATAAAATGCCGCGACATAGTTTGAGTATACTTCAAAGTTGGCAAGGACGGTTTCTGGGTGGGCGTACTTAGCGGGGTTGAAGTTCTTCAAATCCTCTGGTGCAACAGGGACTGCTGCAAGGCCTGTGTACTTCTTTCGGGCCCCTGTTTTAGCTGGGTAGTGAAGAGAAAAGAACGTGCGAAGCAATCCGCCCGGCTTGTTAGTCTTCAAATCCAAGTAAGGAACTCCCAACTCGATGGACTCCTCTCTGTCAAAGGCCCCAAACTGGAACAAGATTCCTTGTAGATAGTCATTCATCTCACGGTAGTTTTCCAGTGGTTCTCTATCGTTTTGCCCGAACCATACTTGATAGGTACTTCCCGTGAACATGATTATGGTTGGATGACCTAGGTCACTGAGCCGCTTTTCGATTTTGCGGGTTGCGGTTAGCATGTCTTTTTCGGAGACTGTATCTTCTGGATTATCAATGTCTACAACTCCCATCTTAACTCCCTTACCTGAAGTAGAAGGAACCCACCAAATAGAGCGCAGTCCATCGTGGTCAGCCCCTGGAAACTTACTGATAGACTTCCCTGTGGTGAAGTCGAGAAGCTTTTCTTCTGAGTCAATCGTTAACCCTTGAACCAGCTCACTTCCACCGTTGTTAGTGAAGTAAAGGATTCCCGCTAATGGGTGATACATTGTCGTCCTTGCCGTGAAGGGCATGACCGTCTTCATATATTGCTTGATTCTATACTTGATTCTACCTATGTGGGATATTGCCTTTTGGTATGCTTTGTGGTTGCGTCTATCTGCTCCTTTGATTGAAAGGTAGTTATCTTCCTGCTTCATTTCTTTTGCAAACAAGAGTGCCGCTTCATCAATTGACATTGGTGCTGTGGGCCAATCCCACGGGCCAATAAAGTCTGAAACTTCACTATAGGCTTCTGTTACTCTTTGCATCAAAACTGGCTTTGCTTCGTCGAGAAGTTCTTGGTAAGATTTGCCTGTCTTATCATAAAGAGGTTCACCATTAGGGCCTACTCGGCTCGCGGTGTAAACGTACTGAGTGCCGTACTGAAACGCTCTTTTGTTTGGGTCAAAGAAGTTTCCAAGGAACTCGTTGATGTCTTCCTCGCTGGGCTTTCTTCCTTTAAGTTCTATCTGCTCGACAACCTTAACGAACTCTTGCAGCATCGCAGTGGGGTCCGCCATAGTGAATCGGAGGGGTTCTTCGTTGAAGAACTAGTTGGTTAGTTTAGCTTCGCCCTCGCCCAACTCGTATGAGGTCATCTACTTTCTCTGGTTTCGGGGGTTTCGGTGGCCATCCTCGCTTTATAAATCTGGTGTACCTTGACTTTTCTTCGGCTGCCTCGGTGGTTACTGCTGATGGTGGTGCCTCTGGTGTGTCTTCGGGGTCAGCTATCTCGGTGTTGATGTCTTCACCCCACAGGAAGTCGAGTGGTCCTCGACCGAATAGGAACTTCATTGCATCTACTCGGAGTGACTTTGGTAGGGCTGTTCCGATGTAGCCACCGTCTTCGTTCAGCCATTGTTCTACTACGTATTCATTGATTTTGTCCCCAGAGTACAGCATGTACTTCGTATAATCAGATAGCGCCCATAGCGAGTCCATATCTCTTAGAAGTTTTTCATTTATTCTCTCAA
>MDTC01212196.1_pt1 | contig 13278 bp, 12 predicted proteins | sample 811181 | NCBI WGS metagenome assembly MDTC01 (sample SAMN05326644, study PRJNA326480) | marine metagenome | isolation source: seawater | place: Pacific Ocean: North | collected 2011
GATATTTAATTAAATCTGAAGCATATTGAGTGTATTCTGCTTGGCTTAAATTTTGATCCGAGAAAAAATGATCTAGTGCAAGTTGTGCAATTGATTCAGCAGATTCTACCGTGGCAAGATTTGGAATTTTTATGTTTTGAGAATAGAACATAAAAGTTTCTAGTTTCTTTTGCATACTCTTATACTGGAATGATGATTTCTTTTGCAATCTCTTGCTTTCATCAAATTGAATTATTCGCTTCAGTTGTCCACTGGCAGAATTTTTCTGAAAGAGTATAGAAGCCTCCAGATAGGGATGAATATCGCCGACACCTGCTTCTCCCTTAGAAACATAATTTAGTATGTCCAAAATGAATTCATTATTTTCGCTTCGTTGATGTGTGTTGACTTCGCCACTAGATTCTTTGTTTAATCCTAGGTAGGAATACACTATTGATCGGATACTGCTTTTACTAATTTGTTTTTCTCTTTCTAGCCATGGCGAAACATTACCCATTGAAGCGTACCTGAGAATGGAAGGCCATTTATTGTTCATAAAACAAACTTTGATACCTATACTTGCGCATAATAAGCTGATGTAGTGGTTGGCTCGGGGGTCTTCTAGAGCACTGTAAATAGTAGAGAATTTTCCTGTAAATATAATATCTTGAAGCTTTTCGTGACAGGTGCTTTCAATTGTGTGAGTCTCTACTCCTTGTAATCCCGAAATCACGTCTAACACCATTTTGGTCGGAAAGCTTGAATCATTTCTAGAAAAATATTCAGATGATTTTGGTTTAATCAATAGGCATCCTTCTTCAGTTTTATTGATATTGAAATCAGTTTCCAAAATAGGTGGAAAAAAGATAAATCTTTTAAGTAAGAATTGTAGGTTCTCCGAATCCTTAAAAATAGGTATCTCGTCTGGCCAAAAATCGCATAACAGATAATCAGTATTTAAACTCCTTGCCAGTTCAGTTTGAGATTCAAGATCAGGGTCACCATAATTCAATGTAATGAATTTCTTTCCATTGTAATGCTCGGGGAATGTGTTTTTTTCTAGTCTTCCGAAATGGAAAATTCCTAAAATGTCTAAAATGCCCTCTTCTTTGATGATGTTTGTTGATTCCTTTGATATTCCAAAATTTTCTTCTAAACCATTATTTATCTCATCTATATCAAGATTACTAGATGTTTTAGGTAAGTAAATAGTCTGGATTTTCTGATGGATATTTTTGATTAGGCTTTTACTCCAGAAGCAATTTCCAATTTCATATAATTGTCCTGAAATAGCTAACATAGGGAAATCTTCATTATGTAATTCGTTGTTTTTTATTTGCATACGATGACTCCTATTGGATCTCAATTTTGGGTTTTTAGCTTATTTTGACCGGAGCAGTGACGGTTTTGTATCGAATTCAAACTACGAACGGATAGTTGAATCCTGTTGATTTGAGATGGAGAAGATGGCTTTGGGAAATGATTAATGTGTTTAGCTATGCCTAGTGTTAATCGAGATGAATCGGATGTTATCATTTCAATTTCTGTACATCATAGTGATTGATCAAGTTGAGATGAATATCCATAGTTTACAATTTTTTGGGAATCCTTTGTAGTAGGAAAAAAATTCCTAGTAAGATGTGGACAGACAGCCTTGTCATGCGCTATCAGCTTGATAATGGCGATTGAGAAAATAGTTGTGGTGGACGACGAGTTGATGATTCGTAAGTCTTTGGAGACGCAACTGCGTAACAAGCGGTACTCTGTGGCTTCGGCTCAGGATTTGGCGGGTGCGAGAAAAATACTATCTCGGGATTCTTTCGACTTGGTATTTCTTGATGTTCGGTTGCCTGACGGAGAGGGGACTGAGTTGCTTGAGGAACTTACGGCGAAGGTAGATGGCCCGATGATTGTTATGATGACTGGGTATGGGTCGGTTGAGTCGGCTGTATCCTGTATGCAGGCGGGGGCTTTCGATTACGTTATGAAACCTTTCTCTTTCGACCAGATCGAGGTGGTTGTCGACAAGGCTGCTTCCTTCGATAAAATGAGACGAGTCACTCGTTATTACGTCGAGGAAATCGAGGCTAAGGCAACTGATATCGTAGGAAAGGCTGAGCCCATTAGACTTTTAAAGGAGATGGTGCGTAAGGTGGCGGCCACGGAAGCAACGGTTCTTATCTCGGGCGAAAATGGCACGGGTAAGGAACTGGTGGCGCGTGAGCTTTATAACAATAGCTTGTTGGCCGAAAATCCCTACATTAGAGTGAATTGCGCATCTATTTCCGAGACGTTGATGGAAAGTGAGTTTTTTGGTCACGAAAAAGGAGCTTATACCGGAGCGACAGAAAGGCGAGAGGGTCGTTTCGAGTTGGCTGATGGAGGTACTCTTCTGCTGGATGAAATCAGTGAGATTGCTCCAGCGCTTCAGGCCAAGCTTCTTCGAGTTTTGCAGGAAAAAGAATTCGAGCGCGTGGGCGGAAATAAGACTATCCAAGTTAAGGTTCGTGTTCTTGCCACTACGAATCGCAATTTAATGGAAGAAGTAGAGAAAGGTAAATTTCGGGAGGACTTGTACTACAGGTTGAATGTTTTTCCGATAGTTGTTCCTCCTCTTCGTGATCGTTCCGATGACATTCCCTTGTTGGCGGAAACTTTTCTTAAGAGGCATGCCCGAAAGCATGGTTTGGAAAAAGCGAAGTTTTCGAAACCCGCAGTCAATGCTATGCGAGATCACATTTGGCCCGGCAATGTTCGCGAACTTGAAAATGCCGTTGAGCGAGCGGTGATTCTTGCCGATCACGGAAAAGCCATCGGACCTGAGTTGCTGGGACTGGGGGCTGTTCCCGTAAGCTTGCAACCTCATTTGTCGAAACCTTCTGTTCCGACTGGATCGCCCCCTGACGAAGAATTCGCCACCGAGGAGATCGCAGGAATTCTCACCATGGAAGAAATTGAGCGTGAACATATTCTGCAGGCGTTGAAAGCAACGGATGGAAATCGCACCAAGGCAGCGGAATTGCTGGCGATTAATGTTCGAACCCTTCGTAACAAGATTCGTCAGTACAAGATTGATGGGGAGAGTGTTCCCTGAACTAGTCCGAAGTTCAACTGAAGACTTGAAATGCATCAATAGCACATGGCAATAGCTACCGCACGACCGCGCGCATAGTTGAAAAGCCAACCTTTATTCTCTAGACTGGCATTGCGCGGACTCTTTTTTTCTTTGAACCTACTTTTGGAGGTCAATTGTTGATCCGCTTCCATCTCAGCAGTTAGCGTTCCAAAAGAAGAGTGTTATTTTTATCTTTTTGGAGACTTCGAGGCAATCATGTTTATGGCTGCCTTTGTTTCGTGCAAAATGTTTATAGGAAAAGTCTTATGATTTCTTGTCGGTCTCAATTTCCGAAGGGAGATGACTCAATAATTTGATTAGGGTCGAAGGGTTTTCCTTCCTTAATTTCAAAGCCTATTAGCTTACCTCCGGCAAACTCACTTTTTTCCCAAATATTTCCCTCTAAATCCCATTTTATTATAGCACCGTCCCATTTGCCTTCTTTGAAATTAAGCTCGGCTTCTTTTTTCCCTGAGTCATCAATGGCGGTTACAGTACCTGTATAGAGTTCCTCGGTCTCTCTTATGAATAGAGTTCCATCGCGAGAAGGATCACCTGCGAACTTTTCGCCGAACTCATTCCCTTTTCCAGTCCATTTTGCCAACGCTTTTGCTGCTGCGCTTTGTCCCCAAACGACATCTTCCTCCTCCTCTTTATCTTTGGACTTGGAAAGGTCCTCGATGCCATCAATGTAATATTTTCTGGATAACTCTTGGCCGTCTTCGGTCCATATTATTTCGAGTCCATCCTTTATTCCTTCTTGGAAATGTGTTTTGGAACTGAGTGCCCCCGATTCGTACCAAATGAAGGAATCCCCGTGCTGCTTGCCTTCGAAATAATTGAATCTGCTTGCCAATGCGCCTGCCGCGATTCTAGTGGTGATTTCTCCTGTAAAAGCAACCCCATCTGCAGTTCGTATTAAACGTTTTTCATCATCGGTATGAAATTTCGCCTTGAAATCGCTTTGGAAAGAATCCCAAAAGTCTCCTTCACGGAGGTTTGGAATTTCTCTTGCCGTTCCACTTTGATCTTTTGTGCTATTTGGGACGGTTTCATTTCCGCAACCAGTGAAAAAAAGAGCTGTAGCTGAGGAAAGAATAAGGAAGATTTGTATTTTCACTTTATTTTGAAAATTTCTTATCATTTAGCTTTCAGATGACGGGAAGGCAATTGGGAAAAACCTGATCTATGGAGGTGTTGCTTTTCGCGAGTCCCCATAACCAGAAGTCGCTTGATTGGTATCTAAGGCATCACTGGTTTGTCGAGAAGTGTCGTGTACGACTTTGGAGTACCATGTTTTTCACTACCATATTCTTAAAGCCATAGCAAAAGGATTTACCCTAGACTCAATGCGTCAAAAGGTTTTTAGCATCCGTGGAAAAGGATCTCTTGCCGGGGTCACTAATCACTCTATGCTTACTTGAATGATTATTCCCAAGTCAGGTAAATTGAATCCTGAGCAACTCGCTGAGGTTGAACGCATAGCGGGCGAGTTCGATTGCTCTATTCTGGAGATTGTGGGGCGCAACCGTTGCATTTACGCTATTCTTGGAGACGAAGGGCGTGAACTCATGTTCAACCGCTTGCGTGGGTTGGACTATTTGGCTCGGGTTGACCTGATCGATTCACCATACAAGTCAATGGACCGAAAGTCGGCTCTAGCCGAGCATCAGATGAAAGTAGGAAAAACCTCGGTGGGGGCGGGCGGGCCTTTTTTCATTGGAGGTCACTGTACCGTCGATCCGGAAGAACCTAATCTTTATCTGGAAACAGCCTCTGCCCTCAAGGAAATTGGCGTTCATGCCTTGCGAGGCGGTGTCTGGAAACCGCGCACCAATCCTTATTCCTACCAAGGCATTTCCAAAGCCCTTGAAATCGTTCTCGAGGCCAAGGCGCTTACCGGGTTGCCCGTGGACGTCGAGGTGATGGATCTGGAACAACTCGAAATAGCCGTGGAAGCCGGTGTCGACGTTCTCCAGATCGGCACTCGCAACGCCCTCAACTATTCCTTGCTTAAGGCAGTGGGCAAGATGACTGCCGGTTCATCCACAGCCGTCCTTCTCAAGCGCGGTCGTCACATGGCTCCGCCGAATGAGTTCATCGCAGCAGCCGAATACGTTGTGGCGGCGGGAAACCCTAACGTCATGCTATGTCCTCGCGGCACCATGCCGGCTCTCGATGGCTATCGCAACCAACCGGACGAGAGTATTACTCCTTTACTTAAAGATAAGACTTGGGCTCCCGTTGTGGTCGATCCTTCCCATAGCGTTGGGCGAGACGAGTACGTGACCGCATGTTCCATGGCGGCAGTGGCCTATGGTGCCGACGGTCTATGCATCGAGGCTCACATAAATCCTTCAAAGGGTATTGGGGATGACCCCAAGCAAGCGGTTACTCCTGCCGCATTTGCGGAAATCATGGCTGCTTGCCGTGATATTTGGCCTCGTCGCTACCAGCCCGATCCTTTGGTCTGAAGTCGTTATTTTGAGAACTTCGATTCCAAGCTTCTCAACTGCAACTGCAGGGAGTTCATTTCGAAGTTGTTTCCACTTTGTTGCTGAAGGGCTCCTTCCGAGTCGTTTATGTAACTTCCTTGGGTGTAATCCTTTGGATACTGGACAACGTATTCCACGTTGAGTATTCGTTTTTCCTTTGGTTTGAGGACCAAGTCCCAGCTGAAAAGGCCTTTCTCATCGGGCGTGACCTTCGGTAATGTTTTCACCGACCGTACCTTTACTTCCTCGTTTTGCGAAACTGGAATACGATCCGCCAAGCGAACGATCTTCTCTATGTCGGAAAGATTTTCCACATCGATAATCCAAGACGCCTGTAATTCTGTCTTCGATGAAAAGTTGGTCTTTCTTTTTTCGCTTTTCGAACTATCTAGAACCCTGGAAACCTTTACTTTGTCTTCCACTCCCGCATAGAGGGAAAACGCCTCCCCCGGGCCAACGAATTCGATCGCAGTGGAGCCTAGGAAATTGGCTCCGAGAAAGAGCGTCACTTTGCCCGGAAGCAAGGCTTGTCCGTTCTTATTGTTCAGCTCGAAGACCCGGGCGGCATTGAGAGATGCCTCGGGGGCGGTCACGATGCGTTCGGTTCGGTTGAGGCTGAGATCTCCGATAGGAAGCCGTATGGGTTGGCCGTCCGAGGGCACTGCTTTGTCGGCTAAAGCCCGAAAGTGGGCGGTAGTCGCTCTACCGCTTATTTTTGCAAAGGTCTGCACGGATTTTTGCTGGATGGCATCGTTCAGGTCGAGGTTTGCAATGGCGATGCCATTGTTCGCCACCGGATTATTGAAATACCAAAGTCGGTTCTGCGATTTGTAGTTGCCGAGGGCGTCTTGATAGGTGTCTTCCTGCTGGTCGAGCATCCGGACGGAGGTTTTGCGTCCTTCCCCTACCAGCAAGGTGTCCAGCTCTGGGATGCGGGCGGTTCGACTTAGGTTTTGGGTGGAGAAAGACAACTTAGGCACGCCCCAGTCCTCGCCCGTAGTTTGGCGGACTACCGCGTAGGAGGTTATGTGAACCATCTGTCCTTTTTCGTCAGCCCTCAATTCATGGGCAGGTTCCCAAGAAGCTCCCGCCAGCAGATAGGTGAGGACGACGTTGGCTTGGCCTTCTCCTCGAAGGGCGACTTCCACCGCCCGCTCCTCCATCTGGGCTTTGGAATTCAATTCGCTTAGTCGCTTCTGACGGGCGTTTTGCTCGGGTTGAATTTCTCGCCGCTGCTTTTCAAGAGCCCGACGATCTGCATTCAGTTTGTTCAGAGAGGTTTCTAGAAAGGCAAGGAAGTCGACGTATTCCGCTACCTTCACTTCCCGGGCGGCGGCGTCCTTGGGGAGCTTGTCGAGGGAGAATACGCGGATGCTTTCCAGATGCGTGCGGCGTTGGTCGATTACCTTTTGCTTGTCCGAAAGTTCATTCACTTGGTCGGAGATCTCCTGTACCGCGTCTTGCGCCTTGCGAACTTCCTCGTCCGATGCCGCGGTTAGGTAGGTTCTCCGAATCTGGACGTCTAGCACTTCCCCCTTTGCGCCATCTGTCGTCTTGAGACTGACGCGGACCGAACCCTCGTCGATCCAGCTAGGTAGCTTGGCGAAGGAAAATCGGTCGGTCTGTGCGGGCAGATCCAAGGTGACTTCGCGAGTGACGCGGGCCCGGTCCGCATAGACCGTGACCTCCGTTATTTTCGATTCGAGCGCGTTGCCCTTGGCTTTCTCGGCGGCTTCTTGGGCTCCGATGCCTTGGCTCAGGATTACCGATGAGATAAGTGGAAAGAGATGTTTCTGTATCATGCTTTGAGCTTGGTTAAAGAAGTTCGGATTATAGGGGATTGTGGCGGATTGTTGTTCGGTAGACGTAAAAGATTTGTCAAAAAAACGTCATCGAATTTGCCTAGTCTCCTTCTTCTACTTCTTTTTGGATTTCTTGCGAGGGCCAGGATACTTGGGAGCACCGCCGAGGTAAGGGAACTTGTCGAAGTCGGGACCTTTTCCCGTCATTCGCGGGTCATCGGTTTTCTTGAGTTCGGCGAATAGTTGGTCCTTCAAACTTTTGACGGTTTTGGCATAGGCCGGATTCGCTGCCACGTTGACGAGTTGTCCGGGATCTTTCTTCAGGTCGTAAAGCTCGTCTGCGGGACGCTTGCCGAAGGCGAGATCGTAAAGCTTGCGGTGGTGGTCATCCTTGTCGCGGTTGTTCACCATATAAGTCTTGGTGGGGCCGTTGTCGCAGTCGGCCAACCATGCGTTGCCAATTGTGGCTTTCTCGTAATTGGGCGTGCCTGCAGGCCAACGGTCAGGTCGGAAATTGTGAAGATAGAGAAAATCATGCGTGCGGATGGCTCGGGTGGGGTAGCCACCCATGTCGGGCTTTTCCTGACCGGGTACGTGCCGTTCCTTGCCATGGACCACGAAGCTGCGATCTTCCTCGTCCTTACCTGCGAAAAGAGAGAGAAGGCTCCTGCCGGAAACATCTCCGGGGACGGCGATTCCCGCCGCTTCGAAATAGGTGGGAGCGAGGTCGATCAGGCTCACGAAGTCGTTGACGACAGTTCCGGCCTTTATCTTTTTCGGCCAGCGGATGGCCAAGGGCACACGTGCTCCGCTATCGTAATTGTTACTCTTGCAACGGGGGAAGGGCATGCCGTGGTCGCCCGACATCACGATGATGGTGTTGTCCAGTTCACCTGCTTCCTCTAGCGCCGCGATGGTGTTGCCCACGAGCTTGTCGAAGCGCTGAACCTCGAAATAATAGTCCGCCACGTCGCCCCGAATTTCAAGCGAGTCGGGATAGTGCGGAAAGAGCTTGATCTTCGACAGGTCCATACCGCTCTTTTCGCCGGAGCCCTTGGCATAGCCACGGTGCGGGTCGGAAGTTCCTAGCCAGTGCACGAATGGTTTGTCCTTGGGACGGTTCTTCAGCAAATTGCGAATGGGGTCGGCTCCTCGCGAGGTGCCCGTCAATTGGCGCCCCTTGGTTTTCGTGCGTCCCGGTCCCCAAGCCTTGGCCCGCGTCGAAGCGAAGTATCCGGCTTTTCCTAAAATCTCGGGATAGGTGTTGAACTTGTCGGGGAAGACGCTCCACAAATTTCCGGCTCCTTCGAGTTCCCAATGATACTTACCCGTAAGAACGGCTCCGCGCGAGGGCGTGCAGGAGGGCGAGGATACGTAGGCGTGGTGGAAGAGAGCTCCCTCCTTGGCGATGCGGTCGAAGGCAGGGGTTTTCACAACAGGGTCGTCGTAGGCTCCCGCGTGAGGCCACCCCCAGTCGTCCGCGAAGGCAAACAATATGTTCGGTCGCTCCTCTTCCTTTGCGACAATGGAAGTCACCATGAGGGCGGCGAGAGCCCAGGCAATTGATTTCAGGATAGCGATGTATGCATTCATAAGCTTGGTTTATTTGTGATTCTTCAAGAGGGTCTTTTCTTCAAGGGAACCTTTACTCCGGATGCAACGACTTACTACCGCCCAAAGCAAAACCGGAACGGCGGCGCTCAGACCCAAGGCGAGCAAAGGATTCTTCTGGGCGGTTTCCGTGGAACCGAGCCAGGCGTAGGCGCAAGACATTGGGATCACGCCGGAAAGAAGTGCCGGAAAATAGGTTTTCGCCGGCATCCTCACCAGACCCGCGAAACAGCTAAGCAACTCCGGCAACAAGATCGTCCAGCGGGAGAGGGCGATGGCCCAAGTTCCCGATCGTGCAAAGAAACGTTTCCCCATCGCCATCCCGAGATCACCCACGAGAAAACGAGCGACTCTTTCGTTCGCTAATCGGCACAGTCCGTAGCCTAGGCAACCTGCCAGAAAAGTGCCCAAACAACCGTAAATGCCACCCAGCCAAGGCCCATAGGTCATTCCCAAGGCAGCGAGGGCTGCGGTTGCGGGCACGGGCAGAAATACGTCCAGCATAAGTAATCCCACCACCAGAAGCCATCCGTTTGGCCCCAAGGTCTTTGGGACGCCGTTTTCTGTGAAGAGAAGCTCGAAGTCGCCACCCCAAAAAAAGAACGATCCGATCATTAGGGCCGAAGCAAGCAGACCGGTGAGGAGAATGCGCATACGGTCGACTCCCCGAGGTGATTTGGCTATTTCGCCTGTCTCTCGATGAATGCGTTGATCGTGGACTTCCCCTTGATCCAACCCAGTTTCGCAAGGAAGTGTTCGGACGCGAGCATGGTCTCGCGAAAGGATTCATTGTCGAAGCGACCCCAATTGAAGAAGCCGTGAGGCTTGCCTTCGAATGCAACCAGCTTGCAGGAGTTGCCAAGGGCTTGGGCTTGCTTTTCGTAAAGTTGAACAGTGCGGAAAGGTACGGCGTCGTCGTTCGTACCGTGAAAAATGATGGTAGGAGCCAAACCTTTTCGAACATGATGGTAGGGAGAAATTTTCTGTGGGTCGGTCCCGATGCGTTCTTTTCGCGAAGCCATTTTTTCGGCGGACACCTCGAACTTTCCCGGAACCTCGGCGAGGATTAACGCAGGGTTGAAAAGCAAGAGGGCATTGGGGACGGAGGATGTCTTTTCGTCTTTCTCGAAGCCGGGCACGGTAGCGATTGCGGCCGCGACGTGCCCGCCGGCGGAGCCTCCGCCCGCCGCTACCTTGGCCGAGTTCACTCCCAGCGTCCTTGCATTCTTTCGTATCCAGCGAACGGCGGATTTTCCGTCCTCCACGCACGCCGTCGCCTTGGTGTCGTTGCGAGAGGATACTCGATAGTCCGCCGTAATGGCGACCATTCCGCGTGAGGCCAAGTACTTGCACTGCATCTCGAACTGGCCCGGTGTGCCTGCCCTCCAACCGCCTCCAAAGAAGAAGACCACCGCAGGACGCTTGTCGGACTTTTTGTGACCCTCGGGTTCGAAGATCCATAGTTTCAGCTTGGTGTCACCGATGGTCTTGTAGACCTCCTCCCGAGCATCGCGAAGTTCGGGAGGGTAGGAGGGTTTCCCCAGCGCCAATGTTGCGAGAGCGAGAATAATTAATGAAAAGATTAAGGAAGGTTTCATGATGAGGAGTTGAAAGTTCTTAAATGCTTACCTTGTGAGTAAAGCCTATGGAAGGCAAAGCGCTTTTACTCATCCCGTTTTAATTTCTGAAAACGCTTTGGTTGGCCAGCTTGGAACCGCTCCGGGCAACGTACCGGGGAGTTCGCAACAATGACGCCTTAACTCTCGGCGATTGCTGCCATCACCATGACGAGGATCATGAGGCCAAGTACGTAAAAAATGAAATGAATTGCTCAGAACTTTTTTTCCCACTTTGCATGCCAGAACCTGACGAAAAACCTGTAGAAGACCACGGTTACGCTTGAAATCGCTCCGCAAGATTCACCTGCAATAAATAAAATCGCCAAAGAAAAAAACGATCCTACCGCAAATAACATCAGAAAAGATAAGGGTTCGGGAGGAAGTGTAAGAAATCCCCATGCTTGGGAGCAAGCAGACCAAACACCTAGAGCCAGCGACAAGAAAATTCTTAATGCAGGCCAACTTTTCATACTTTTTTAAATAAAGCTCATGACACTCAAGCAAGCATTAACCCGCCTCAAGGATCGCCACGATTGGGACGAGGTAATTATCTACCTCGCCAAGGAACGCGAAGCCGCCCTCATGGACTTTCAACATTCCGACCTCACCGACAATCCGGACAAGCTGGCTAAACTAGCCGGAGAAATTGCGGCCATCGACAGGGTGCTTCGAGTCTTGCAGAATGATTGAACCCTGCGAGCAGTTCGCCAATGAGGTCACCGCCTGCTTGAGGCGATTGTCCGAGGAATCGGACCTCGAGGAAGCCCAGTTGACCGAGATAGCCTGCGAAGCAATCAACGAATGAATGGACGAGGACATAGTCGGCTTTGAGTCCGACGACGGCCTTCTTGGGCATCGCCTTCTGATCTTCGGGGATGGGGTTGCTAGTGAGGTACAGCTCCTCCAACTTCTTCAAACCCGCCAGACGCGAGATGTCGGTGATCCCGCGTTGTCCTCGGTTGAGTCTGGTCAGATCGGGATTGAGTGAGTCAACGAAACGCAAGACACCATACCCCACCGCCAAAAGCAGGGCGACGAACATAGCGGCAAGTAGTTTCTTCATTTCCTTATTCTAGAGCCTTGCGATTGATTCGCCTATTACAAGTTTCCTCTAATTTTGTAACGAGCATCTCTCCTTCCAACACTCGCCGCCGTTGGGTTCAAGGGGGGGGTAATTATCGGGACGCCTTTGGGCAGCTTTAGTCGGCGGACCCTTTCGTAAAAAAATCTTTCGCACCGACCCACATGAAAATACAAAATACAAACCCAAGGCTAGCTAAAAACCCTACCTTTTCCATTTTGAATCCTAAGAATAAAAGGAGGGTGAGTGCTATGAAAAATAAACTTAACCATCCCCAATTTCGTCCCATGTATCTCCAATTGTTTTCTTTAATTTTCTCTACCTCCGCAGAGAACGGCTCCCTATCTTCCTTCCCTATCTTTTTTGAATCTTCCATCCCGCAAACCTGCCCTCTTACCTAGCGGGACGTCAATTCTATCAACCAGTGACCGATCTGGGCTGTCTAAATGTTCAGGCTAGGTCTTGCCTCCATCCAACACTCGCCGCCGTTTAGGTCAGGGGTGGATGACCCACTTTTACGATTTAAGTCAAAATCAACCTCCCTTTGCGTTACAATGAAGGAGTTGGCGGGTAACACCGCAGGAGAGTGCGAACTTATTCAAACGCAGATATGGATCAGGAAACAATTACTACCGAGGCTCCGGGTATCGATTCGGGAGCAGACACCAGCGCCAGTCTAAAAGGAGCATTCGGATTAATTCAAAAAAGTAATAAAAAGTCTCTTTGGATCAGTTTGCCGTTGCGCTATAAAATATTGTGAACCCACGCAGATCTCAAAAGAACAGTCCGAAAATCCTTTCGTGCGACAAAGACGAAGTGATGAAAGCGGAGCCACTCCTTGAGACTCGCTCAATACCCTCAACCGCCAACTTGGAGATCGCATAATGGAGAAAACTTCAGACATCAAACAACTCGGACCAGTCGTCAAGGCACTGGGTTATCACAACAAATTGCTCAAGCGAATAGGCCGCGTAGTTATCTACGAGGCCTATCTGGACGATAGGCATGAACATTTGGACGGCTACTTCGTTGGATTGATCAGAGTCAATTCCGAGGGCGTCTTCCCCGACGGCAGGGTATCCAAGGCGAAGGAAGTGTTTTTCCAAAAAAGCAAAGGCGGCTTCGACGTATTCTTCTACATGCGCAACCAAGGCAAGGGTCTCGTTAGAGCCGAGAAAAAGTTCGACGAGTTACTCGATGAAAGATGCCCTGCGGTTATCAACCAAAGCCCTAAGAGCGGCTTTGGCAAGAAACCCAAGCGCATGACCGCCGGGAGTCGACGAACGAAGAATCGGCCTTTGGTTGAAAGACCTTGACTCCATAATTTCCGAATACGAACTCCAACCCAAAAGACAGCTATGAAGATAGAGCAAAAATCCAACCAGTACGACCGACTAATGACCCGTGAGGAGGTTGCCGAATACCTCCATGTTTCGACGAAAAAGGTTCGTCGTTTGGAAGAGGAAGGGATGCTTCCCCGTGTCGATTTGGGCAAAACGGCCATCCGATATCGACGGGATGCAGTTGAAGAGTTGATTGAGAAAATGACTCGAAAGCAGGCGAAGTATCGACTCTA
>MDTC01167087.1_pt1 | contig 13277 bp, 7 predicted proteins | sample 811181 | NCBI WGS metagenome assembly MDTC01 (sample SAMN05326644, study PRJNA326480) | marine metagenome | isolation source: seawater | place: Pacific Ocean: North | collected 2011
ATCATTCCAAGAAATATCCACACTTGACATAAGAATATTGTGTGCCGAAACATTTTTCGGACCTTCACACGGCGCTTCGATCAGGGTAGTGAAATGTAATGTGTCAGACCAAGCAGTCTCAACACCTGCACCGCTTGCTCTTACCTGACATTCATAATCTTCTTGTATTTCAAGACCAGCAATAGTAAAAACTGTATCAGTAAGATTATTTACATAAAGCCATGAAGTATCTGGTTCAGACTTATAGCGTAAATCATAATTGATTGCATTGGGGGTCTGACTCCAGCTAACTTCACAATAGACATCAGATAAATCGTCAATTTTGAATCCGATCAATTCTCCTAACTCCGAATCCGGAATCTCACACGATGCGTCTGAATATTTGACAAGTATTTTTGAAGTAAATGGTGATAAGTTAATAGAACCACAATAATTACCTTCATTCTTCACATCTATGTACTTACCATCAGGTAATGTTATCGTAGAATCCTGGCCCGTTGGATTCATAAATAGTTGGAGGTTATCCTGATCGGAACCGGGCGAAAAGCTTATCGGACTATTTGATGAACTGTTAATAGCAGGACGATTAAAATCCATGTTGTAGGTATTATAGATTTCTGCATTCCCAGCGCTTCCATCAATATACCTCAGCCTTATCCTTTCACCTACAAATGGACTTATAAAATAATTACCATAGTATCTTCCAGATTCGTCAAAATCGAGTACAGACGATTCATAATTCCAAACCAAATGATCCCCCACAGTGTCCTTTGATGCAAAAATATTGTCATAAAAATGATATTGTACCTCACTGGATGCCTGATCATATAAATAAGTAAAAACTTCTGCATAGGGACCACCTAGCGCTGTATTCCCATAGAAGGTGATTTCTCCTGTATTTATATGTAGAAAGTAACAAATCGTTCCAACATTAAATACAGTGTTGTTTCTAACAATCACATCATTGGTATGATTATCTAAATAAATTCCAATTGCCCAGTCTCTGTCCTGATAACTACCATGATGATTACCAAGACAATTGGAGACAATATTTTCTTCAATGATTGTTCCAGCTGTAGTTAATCCTCCTAAATTAAAGTTGGTATAAATCCCCCCCATATCATCAATGAGTTTAAGCGCATTATTGATATAGTTTCTTCTGATTAATTGATTCTTACCCCCTGTAACTATAGCCCCTCCACCAATCTGATCAAAATTATTTCTTAGTATCTGGGCACCATCGGATTCATTATATATACAGTATAGTCCTTTTTCTTTTCCATAAGCAGGGTCCATTCCAATATTATAAAAATTGTTGTCTTGAATGGTGATATTTGTTGTCCCATTGATAACATATAAAGAGCGAATATTTACCTCTTCAAAATAACTGTTGGAGACTGAAACACCATCGCTGCCTTCAACCTGAATACCTTCCCCTCCTGCTGCTTTCAAATCAATATTTTCCAGCACCAAATTATCTGCTCCATCAACCATGATATTGATAGCATTTCCAAACCCAACCTGGATATCTGAAATAAAGATATCATCGACATTATCTACATCAATAACAATATCTTGAAACGGATATGTAAATACTGAATTATTGGGATCTGAAGCTGAATAAAGGTAAATTTTGCCATCACCTTCATCGTAAAACCATTCCCCATCAAGATCTAATGCATCAATGTGGTTGACAAAATAATAACCAGAATTACTCCGCACCCTCGTGACATCAAATCCATCACCAAGGGAAAGTGTTGTCCCACTATGTCCAACCACATCCACCCTATTAAATCGATATTCCAACACTTTGATTACCACATCTGAACCCGTCCAGTCTACAGAATTATCTAATTCATCATCGATAATCTGAGATAGTGAAGGGGAGGATTCTATTCTTAAAAACCCGCCATCTTCAGAATTATGGTTAGGGTATCGGCCTAATGGTAGTCTGTTACCATCTCGATGTAAATTATTTAGCTTAGGTGGTGCATCCGTTAAGGTTATCTCCCAAATATTCCCGGAAACAGGGATCCAACCGCCATTCAGTGAAATACCACCTGATAGCGTCGGTTTATCTCCATTGCCATATGCACCAAAAGAGACCCCCTGTGTAGAAATTGTAAGAGATCCTGTAAAAGTATTCCCTCGAAGAAATAATATTTGATCACCAGCCTGAAAATTATTCATTTCCGAATTGACTTTACTGATCGTTTGCCATGGTGATCCCTGGCTTAATCCATCATTAATATCGCTACCTGTATTGGAAACATAGTATATATCTTGAGCTAAGACAGACTTCTGTGCAAGTAAAAAACACAGAATGCTGAAAAGAAAATATCTTAATGAGTGAGTATTCATGGTCAGTTTCTTATATAACGCTTTATTGCAAAAAAGAGAGTCTTCCTAAGCAACAAAAGAGTAAAGAGTAAAAGGAATTTTGAAGTATCAATGAAAGCGGCTAAAAATTAGCCGCTTTCATCATGGTAAAATTATTCCGAACCAGGGTACCCTGGATTCTGAGTCATTTCCGCTCCCGCATTGGCATCAATAACAGATTGAGGAATTGGCCAGTACTCATTGTGATCAGCAATGGTAGTTCCCGCAGAAGGTCCTCCAGGCGCATATGGAGCAGAATTATAGGTTCTCACTCTATCTACGAGCCTTCCCATCCTGATTAGCGTTCTTAATCGTGGCTCTTCAACCAATAGTTCTCGGGCTCTTTCATCTAGAATAAAGTCTTCAGTGACATCAGCACCAGAGATAAGTGAAGCATTGGCTCGTGCTCTAACAACATTGATATCATCAGCAGCATTGTCAAGTTCTCCTTTTCTAAAATAAGCTTCTGCCCGTAACAGATAGGTTTCAGCTACTCTCATTCTACTAAAATCTTTGGCTGTGCTACCACTATTTGGACTATCAGCACGCGGATACCCACTTATTTTTTCAATCCATGGATAATATCCTCTCACAGTGTCCAACTTGATGTTGGTCAGTGTCACCCCATCATCCTCTAATATATAAAGATTATCATCTGGTCCATATCCTGTCTTGATTTCCTTACCATAGTATTCAGGATCAGCAGGATTATTGTAATAAAAGGTTCGCTTGATGTTGTGTTCAGAATTCCTCATATCATTAGGATCAAGTGCCCAGATGCCATATTTAACATAGTTTGTGGGGGAATTTACACCAATGCCCCTCACATGCTCATTGTCATCAATGTTACTTACATTGTTTGGAGTTTTGAGCTTATCATATTCGGGAGCCCAATACCTGGGACTCTGGTTTCCACTTCCACCTAGGATATACAATTCAAATTGCCAAGCCCACAACACCTCTTTATTTCCATCTGATCGGTTGATCTGACCATATGCATGAACATCTGAGAATACATCGCCAGGTTCAGAACTGGCTGGCCCAAACCTTTCTGTCATGATCTCGTAATCTCCTGCTTGTTTATCAATGACCATACTCGCAGCAGTAATTGACTGATCATAATAGGAAGCATCACCAGTTTCCATACCCAATGAAATGTAAACTTCACTCAATAGATGATAAGCAGCTGCCCTGGGGATTCGACCATCTTCTACTTCCAAATCAAGTAAACCAACTGCTGCTTCAAGATCGGCAGCAGCAAACTCTAATACTTCCTGTCTAGGTGATCTGACGAAATCAAACTTTGGCTCTTGTAACCTTTCGCTCACAATGGGAACATCTCCATAGATGTTTGTAAGAAAATTGAAGGTATAGGCTCGAAAGAACAGCGCCTCCCCTTTGAAAGATGCTCTTGCCTCGTCTGAAATATCTAACTCAGGATCATCGATGCCATCCAATACAAGATTAATTCTTACTAGCATATCCTCATACGCCCAATCCCAGTAGATGCTTGCAGCTGAATAGGTAGAATTCAGTAAGGTATAATCTGCCAAGCCACGATTGTCCGGCCTTCCCCATCGTGCGATATCGGTTCCGACGTTCATGTATTCAAAAATGGAGGAGGCAATGTTGTGCTCAAGTCGTGCAGCCTCATAAATAGCAGTTACTGCTGCATTGTATCCGTCCTCATTGACTAAAAGATTTTCCGGACTGAATCGATCCAGAGGTACTTCTTCAAGATAATCTTCTCCACAGGAAAAAAGAATTCCTGTAACCATTAAAATAATAGTCGTATATTTTATTAGATTTTTCATTGTTCGTTTCTTTAGAATTGGACTTTTAAGCCAAGTGTATAGATCTTCATTAATGGGCCATAATTACCTGGGTCTCTTGCCCCTCTACCGTATTCTGGATCCCAGCCTTGCCATTTGGTCCATGTAGCTAAATTTTTTCCACTTGCGTACACCTGTAGATCCTGAACACCAATTTTATTCGCCAGGGGTTTAGGAAAGGTATAGGTCAGGGATACATCCTGCAATCGTCCAAAGGTTCTACTCTGATAAAAACCATAACCTAGTGGGTTCCTGTAATTAATAGCCGGGTGTGTATTGATAGGATTCTCTGGTGTCCAGAATGGTACATCCAGATAGTTGGCTAAATCATAGAAATTGGTTCCCGGGTTTGCTGTCAGGTTCCTACTGTATCCTCCATCACGATAAGAAAACACCACCATAAGACTTAACCCCTTATATGAAAAAGTATTGGTTAATCCGGTGGTAAAATTTGGAAGACTATTATGTAATACTCTTCGATCCTCCGGTGTAATGACTCCATCAGGTACTCCATCGGGACCACTGATGTCCTTAAACCTGATATCACCGGCTGCCGCTCCCGGAATAGCTGAGAAATCGTCTCCTTCCTGGTAGATGCCATCAAAGACGTAGTCATAATTTGATCCAAGAGACTTACCAATAAACCAACCACTTGCGATATCATCATCTTCGACTCCATCCTCATCTATATCCACACCCGTAAGCCTAAGAATCTTATTTTTATTATGAGTGAATGCGATATCTGTTGACCAGGTGAAATCACCCAGAATCAGGTTAACCGTATTTAAACTTAATTCTACTCCTTTGTTTTCAACTTCTCCAACATTTCTGAGAAACTCATCAAATCCATTGGTATTTGGAATAGACTGCTCTAGCAATAAATCTGTCGTATGACTCACATAGAAATCTACTGATCCGTTGATTCTTTGAGATAACAAAGAAAAGTCTACAGCAAAGTTTGTACTGGCAGTTGTCTCCCATCCCAGATTAGGGTTGGCCATAGAGGTGATTACCTGTGCAATTGCAGAATTAGGACCAAACACATAGTATGTAGGATCATCATCGATATTGCTCAATGATGAATAGCGACCAATTCCTCTGTTTCCATTTTTACCCCATGATAACCTGACTTTTAAGTTGTTGATAAAGGGAACACTCTGGATAAAGCTTTCCTCAATCATATTCCAGCTCAAACCCACCGCTGGGAAAACTCCAAATTTGTTTCCTGCACCAAAAGCAGAATAACCATCTCGTCGAATACTGGCATCTAAAATGTACTTTCCATCATATATGTAGCCAATTCTTCCCATTGATGATATTTGTTGATCCTGTCCTGCCCCCGTATCAATGGTGTAATTTTCTCCTAATTCCAGGGCATTCCACCCCAAAGCATCATTAAAGATATTACGTGCTCGCAAAAATGAAAATTCATCTTTGGACTCATAAATCCCATACATTAAGGTGGCATTTAAACTGTGTACGCCAAATTCTCTTGAAAATTTGACAATGTTTTCCAGGGTCAGATTTCTACTTTCTGAATACCTCTTTTGACCACTGCCCTGACTCGTGAAACCATCCCTATCATATGATGGGTCATATTGAAAATCATGGTAATTATTTTGTGTATACCCTACATTCAACCGGTAACTCAATCCTTTCAGAGGTAACAGAACATCTGCATAGGTATTAACAAATAATATTTTCCTTTTCCTGTCAATATCATTCAACTCAGTATCTATAATCGGACTTCCACCCAAACTCTGATCAGCTGGCTGAACTCTGGGAACCCCATCATCATAATAAAGACTTGCAAATGGGCTCAGGTAAGAAGTACTCAACAAGTTCGCTCTAAACCCTCCATCATCCCTCACAGAATAGCCAGAATTCAGACCTATACTGATCCAGTCTGTCGCTTGTACATCAAGATTTAGTCGACCTGATATCCGACTAAAAACATCGCCTGCTACTGGTGATTTTGAATTTAAATACGAGCCAGATATTAAATAATTGATATCTCCGGTCCTTCCTGAAACACTTAATTCCCCATTATAAATAGGTGCATCCTGACGAATTGCTTCAAAAGGATCAATTGATCTTCCGGCATCAATATTTTCCTGCTCAATAGGTTGAAAAGGTAGAGGACCTCCGTCTGCTTCTTCTGCAGCTAATCGATTGGCCAGGTATTTTTCAGCATCTAAATATTGCGGAATATGCGCATAATCCGCAAACCCATAATATGAATTGAAGCTAAAATTAGGCTTTTCAGTAGTTCCTTTTTTTGTCGTAATCTCAATGACTCCATTGGCCGCCAGCGATCCGTAAATAGCTGTAGAACTAGCATCTTTTAGGATATCTATGGATTCAATGTCTCCGGGGTTAATATCAGAAAGGCTACCACCACGATAGATGACTCCATCCAAAACAATCAGTGGATCATTGCTCGCAGTAATTGAGTTGATACCTCTAATCCTGATAATCGGATCAGATCCGGGTCTACCAGTGTCAGTCACTGTAACACCTGCAATCGTCCCTCTCATACTTTGTGCGACATTGATATTAGGTAAAGCCCTTGTCCTATCCATATCGACAGAAGCTATGGCTCCAGTCAGGTCTTTTCGTTTAGCTGTTCCATAACCTATTACAACTACTTCCTCCAGGCTTTCCAAATCCAACGCCATCTGAATATTTATGACTGATTGATTGTTTACCGGAATGGTGCTGGTCTGATACCCTACAAAGGAGACTATCAATGAACCTTCCTCAGAACAGGTTAGTTGAAAATTCCCCTCAATATCTGTCGTCGTACCATTGGTTGTCCCTTCCTCAAGAATAGTGGCTCCTGGGAGAGGTTCACCATTCTCATCTGTAACTTTTCCACTTACCTTTAGCTGGTCAATTACATATTGCGCTCTTTTTCTCTTCTTCGGATCCTCAATCTTTCCAACTGAAATAGTCTCGTTTATTCTCTTGAAATAGAGGCCGGAATTAGAAGATAAATGTTCCAGAAAATCATAAAGGATCCATTGATTTGACTCAATATCAACCTCTAATTCTTTCCAGTTTTCCTCGGTGAGAAAGGCCATTTTGAATTCACTAGAAGATTCTATGACCTTAAAAAGTTCTTTCATTGAATAAGAACCCTTGTCAACTTTGAAGGTAATCTCCTTCAAACTTTTTCGTTGTGCATCAGTAACAGTACCAAACACCATGGTCATCGAATAAATAAAGACAACAAAATAAATGGCTGTTTTAGACATTACAGTACACAGTTTTCGTAGATTTGTATCCATATTATTGTTTTTGATTTAGTTCAGAAACTATGAAGAGCTGATTGTGCTTCCCCAAGTCGTATCAGCTCTTTTTTTTACTTTTTTGAAATATTTACCTGTTTTTCATGTATTTGAAATTTGAATGAATATAAATGTGCAAGACTTTCCATCACGACTTCCAGTGTAGGATTAATGAATGTACCATTATAAGTCTCATCAAAATTGATTTGCTCATCTACAATGAATGTTACTCCATACCAATCGTTCAGATCTTTAAGAACATCTGAAAAAGTGTCTTCTTTAAAGACCAGAAGATTATCTTTCCAACCCAAAATTTCCTCGGAATCATAGTTGGATAATTCTAATAGTGGTTTCCCCTCCTTATAGAGCACCATCTCTCCGGGAACAAGATCTCTATGGATCTGAAAATCACTTGTCTTTGCTGAGACCAATACTTTTCCCGTAGCAACAGCAACACTGATTTCATTGGTTGATGAGGTGTTTACATTGAACGAAGTACCCAAAACACTGACCTCAACATCTCCAGCTTCAACAATGAAAGGCATTTCAGACTTTGTCACCTCAAAGAAGGCCTCACCTTCAATGTAGACTCTTCTTTCACTTTGGAATACCTCAGGACTTCTCAACCTACTACCTGAATTTAGTTTTACTTTAGATCCGTCAGGTAATGACACTGTAAGTTTTTGTCCCTGAGGGCTCACCTTCTCAACAAAATTGATTGCTGCTATTTCTTTATCAGGGATCAAATAATCTATATTATAAAAGATGGCCCATCCCAGTGTTAATATCAAGAAGATAGTTGCTGCCCACCTTAAATAGGGCCATTTCTCCTGTTGATTATTCTTTTTAGCTGACCTTTCGATTTCTTTCCAAACAACCTCCTTGGTATTTGCAACCTCCTGTTTATTCTTCTGAAGAAATGACAGTTTCAATTGCATATAAGCTCTTCTATTCTTCTTATCGGCTTCTAACCAATCAAAAAAGATTTGCTTTTCCTCTTTAGATAGAGGCTGACCTGAGATTTTCTTAAATATTAATTTATCCATCCTTTAAAAGAACAGGCTTAAACACCTATCACAGAAAAGAGGGATATAAAAGGTATTCGGACTAGTCGAGATGAAAAATATACATTTGAATCATAATAAAGACCAATACATTATGATTTTATCATCAAAACAATCATTAATTTATATGAAATTCAAAAATGATGAGAAGCCCAGGATCACTGCACCCAACTTGCTTACCACCCTCATAACAGACTCATTTGAGTATTGATTGTATAAACTTTCTCTTAGTGTTTTAGTCGCCGCAACCAGATGATTTCTGATTGTATTGGTAGATATACCTAACTCTTTAGCAGCCTCTTCATAGCTAAGATTTTCAATTCTCACCAATTTGAAAGTTAATTGGCTTTGCGGGGGTAGCTTTTCAATGGCATTATGCAGAAAGTCTTCTAACTCCTTCCCCATAATTATTTCTTCAGGATTGATCTCTTCGATGAGTTGATATTCACTTTCTTCGAAAAGAGTTTCAAAATGAATTGGGTCCCTTGATACCAATTTTATGCAACCGTTCTTAACTGATTTAAATAAATAGGATTTGATATCTCTTATATAGGTCAGGTCTCTCCTTGTTTTAATTAAATCAAAAAAGACTTCCGACACTGCATCCTTTGCAAGATCAGTAGAATTGGTAATCGCCTTGGCATAGGAATACAGATCTTCAAAATAAGATTCGTAAATCTCTTTTAGTGATCTCACATATTCATCTCCGGTATTAGAAACTCTCATTTAATTTCCTACGCTACAAGCGGTTTGAATAATAAATGTATTGAAAATATTAAAATTAAATCAAGATATTCAATATCTGAATTTGAGATATCACAATTTTTACCTTGTTCAATACTAAAATTTGAATCCAATATAAGAGAATAGTTGGAGCACTACTAATGATTAGCAACCAATATTGTGCCTTACCTTACCAATTTAAGATTTTGCACATTACTTCTCAAACATCTCCATATAGTGGGGAGGAGAGATGAGCACACCCCCACTTTCCTCATAAAATTCCTTATCTAAAGGATACAGCCCATTTTTTGCCTGTTCCCATGAAGCACCAGACCGTGGGTGATAGCTCATCATTTGGTCCCAATTTTTATAATATTGATGACCATTGGATTCCAGAAGTCCGATCTTCATTCCGGGAAAAGGCTGTAACCTCGCAGCCACATTCTTGTTCCAATCTACCAGAATAGGATTTACCGTTAAATCTGCACAAAAACAGGGTATATTTTCCTCATAAGCCATTTGTGCTATTTTCATCGTCATACTTAGTGTCTTTGCAACGGCTTTAACAGCAATGGCCCCGTATCCTTGTTCTATTTTGTTCTTTGCATCTTCATCCGTATGAGCACTCTCATCGGCAGCAATGCAAACGCCCAAGTCTCCAACATAGCTCTCATTGAATTCATCAAAAGGCTCCTCTAAAACAGCTATTTGATCAAGGGCTTTGATCTTGTCTGCATGGTCTATAAAACGCTTTAATGTATCTATATGCTCGTATCTTCCATTGGCATCAAAGTAGTACGGGATCTTTCCATTTTTGGTATAAGGGGTTTCATAGCTACCTATGGTTTTATGAATTTCAGTTAGAAACTGAATGTCCTTATCAATCATTTCCTTCTGATTCCCCGGAGCACCAGTCTTTAGTTTCATAATAAAATACCCCTGATCTGCTGCAGCCTTGATCTTTGACACATCACTCCCAATGCCAAATGCCGGAATACTTGCCACTTGACTATGACGATATGATAACCCGGACTTATAAATATCTGGAATCATGTCATCAAAACATTCAAACCCATTGTGGTCAGCATAGAGTTTCCAAAGGGCATTGTCTACACAAACCAGGGAATTGAGGGCAAATGTTTTTCTTAAATCCGGATTACCAGTAATGATCTTTCCATACGCATGAACTTCTGGGAGCAATTCATCAAGTACCGCTAAAGGATCTGTGAAAGAATTATTATTGATTAATTGGAGTGCATATTCGCTCATAGCGTACATGAGTGCATTACCTCCATTTTCAGAGTGATCAAAAAATACTTTTGGATCAGACCACAAAACACTTTGCGTTCCTAAACCAATAGCAGAATGATTGGAATCTGACTCCAAATAGCAGACTGTTTGCCACAGCTCGGATACTTCACTTCCTTTGAAGCGATAGGATACATTCAACTTCTCTCTTTCAAAATTAGAATCTACTCTTGTTATTTTCATTTGCGATATCCCATCATTCCTATTTAGTTTAAATCAACCACCTTAAAGTTGTCCCACCAAAGGGACGTATGCCAGGTCCTGAAACCAAAATAACCTGAACGATGTATAGGATTGAACTCATCTTCTTCGAAGTCAAAAATTTTCTGATCATTTGCCCAATATTGGATCCGGGCTTCTGACTTAACTATCTTGATATGCTGGGTGTCACTACCCTCCAGCTTCATAAATTTCTCATCCAATAAATGAAAGCCGGGATTATCTCTAAATCGAAAGCGAACCTTCTCCTCTCCATTACGAACATTGGTGAAAATATATCCATTCAGTGAATGATAAGATGAATAGGTGCCCTCCCTTCTTTCCGAAGTTGAAGATATCAGGCTTCCATTTGGGTCAGAATACATAAAAAAAGCATTGATATTATTGGCTGTATCTTGCGATGAAATGATGTGTGCATCAAATGTTATTTCTACATTCCCACGAAGCTCCATATTTAACCAAACAGTTGATACCTTTGGCATTTGTGTGTCAGCATTGACAAACAAATGACCATCTAAAATAGATGCTTCGCAGCCTTCGCTCCACCAAAGTACCGGTAATTCTCCATCCGGATAATTAAAATCTTCCTCATAAATAATGTTTTCCTTGTTTTGACAAGCTGGCAACGCAACAAGAAGAATCAAGAAACTCATCCATACTCTTACCATATTTTATTGCTTTACGATCTCACAATTTAAAGTCAATTCATGAAAAAACAGCTCCAGAAGCTTAATAGCTATTGTTGATGAGGATTGAGTTCTGTCTATTATCGTCTCAATAACTTCTTATGAATCTAATAAACATGGATCACCAGATCATCCGTAAATCCAGGTAGTTCCATCTGTAACTCAGTTGCGTTAGCATTTTTCTTTTCCCGGTAAGATCTTTTACTGATCACACCCTTTTTCGGATCAAATACTTCGAGGGTATATCTTTTCCCGGCAATTAGTGACAGATTATCAACAACAAGTGTCTCCGATGGGTAGAGAATGTTTTCCTGGCCAGTTGCAGATGAAAGATAGATAATGACTTCCTCATCAGAACTCAAAACATATTGATGTATACCCGGACCTTGTTTCACTTCACCCTGAAACCATAGATTTTCATAATCTTTGATACTGTTGAAAAACTCACGGAGAACGAGGGCATGCTTTTCAAATTGGTTGATACCATAGGGATTATAGTTTAAATCATAACCAGGGACATTTAAGCCTCTCCCCTTACGGGGCTTATGGTAAAGATCCATTTGCTGACATTTGAACATCATAAACTTCCAAAAATACTTACGCATGTGATTATGATCTTCCGGAACCCGAACTGAGTACTTCACGCCATTTTCATCCCAGGCTTCCTGTCCGATATAAGGTTTTTTATACTTCACCCTCCATCCAATTGCTCTTTCACGTTTATGAATTTTTCCAAATATTAAAACATCAAAATAAGGCCGTGAATAGATCCAGTCGATATAGTCAGGAGTTTCCTTATCCCAATTTAAGTGATTTGCTCCTGCATCCATTCCCAAAATAATAGGCCGATCAGGGTTTAGAGATTCCCATTTGGCACGCACCGCCAATGCCATTGCTTCGATCCAGCGTTTGCTTGGTGCTGTTTTTAGGTCACCCCCCGTGATGAGATCACCAAATTCATGCACCAAATCGTAGTATACATTGTCCAGGTCATAGGTCATCTCAACTAATTTCTCAAACCAGGCTTTTTGAGCAGCAACCAATTCCGAATTATTATTTTCCACTGAATAATATATTTCCCTCCAATCATTTTTAGCTACCTCCGTAAACTCATTTACATTATGATCTGGGTTGAAAAAGTGGTACTTCCAGGATATGTTTTCGGGAAAATCCGGATTTGTTTGCCATCCGTTCCACATGAGTAAATGGATAATTATTCCTTTAGATTCAAGATATTTGCACTGGGCTCTGAATTTCTGCCAATATTCATCATTAAACTTGGTGAGATCAAAGAGTCGGCTCCCCCGACTTGTTTCCTCATAAGGAAATAGCACATTATCAATTTTACCTCCATTTTCCTTTGTTTTTATTTCAATTCCTTTCCAACTCAATGGCGGATAATCTCTCGAATGATTCATACCAAAATCAGCTTCCCAATTGGCCCAGTTCTTATAATCGAATGCATCCTCACTAAGCCAAAACATTCCATCACCAGCTCCACCACCAAATGACAACAGTGGCTGACCATTATAGGTAAAGTAAGCCATCCTAGTACCTGTCTTTTCTAATCGAATGGCTTGAGAGTGAGTCAATGAACTGAAACAAATAGAAATGAGAAAGTGTAAGAAAAGTATCTTATTTTTCATATTGAAATATCCAATTGCTTTAACTAATTAATATGTTCCATTTAATAACTACTCATTCCAATCATCTGTACGAAAAGATGAGGCAGGCAGACCAGCCGTATTGAACAAATCCCCAATGACAAAATCCTGA
>MDTC01085309.1_pt1 | contig 13276 bp, 10 predicted proteins | sample 811181 | NCBI WGS metagenome assembly MDTC01 (sample SAMN05326644, study PRJNA326480) | marine metagenome | isolation source: seawater | place: Pacific Ocean: North | collected 2011
AGTGAATTGTGATGATTATCTGTTGTAAACTCTCGCCATGGATCTACAATAATACTATCCCAATTAAAGGTAAAATTATGGTGTTTGCCTCTATGCCCTAACAAATATACACAAGGCACATCGTGTATTTCTTCTGTTATAGGTTCAAATGTATTTTGTGGATTTTCGTCGTAGTATAAATCTAAATGTGGGGCAAGTTCTTTTACGTAATGACCTACTAACATGCTACTACTGCCATCGATATATTCAACTCCTGGCTTAAATGATTTTCCTAAAATAACAACTGGCATATTAAAACTGATAAGTTTTTCTGCCATACGCTTTGCTTGAACTTCTCTTGCGGTCATTATAGCATCAAATAAATCATACCCTAAATCTAATTTTTCTGCAAGATACCGTAATGCAATATTGTCCCGAGGATGACATGGTCCGCCGTCGCCCATACCGGGTTTCATATATGTTTCACTCATAATACGTTGTGTACATTTAGCAATAGCATTAGCAACAACATCACAATTTATATTTCCATTACGTTCAGCAACATCTTGGATCATATTGACAAGGCTTACTTTAGCAGATATAAATGTGTTATAAAAAATTTTAATACATTCTGCTTCATCCCAAGTACCTACTTCTATTCTTGCATTTTGTTTTTGCATTATTATTTTATAAAATTGTATTAATTTACCTGTAGGTGAATCAAAATCTTGAGTTCCGTCAGCATTGCCTATAATAACCATTTCAGGATTTAATAAATCCCAAGCGGTAGTTCCCATGGCAATTAAGTAAGGGTTATATATAAAATTAGCACCTGGACCTAATATAGGTATAAATCGTTTTCTACAAGTTCCCGGCAAAACTGTACTAATTAATATAACTAGTTGATCTTTAGATATGATATCTTTAATTTTATGTAATACATCCTCGACATAAGAATAATCAAAATCTTTATTTTCTAAGTGTGATGTAGGAATACTACCATCATATTTTGGATCATGCGGAGTTTGTACTGCAATAAAAACAAAATCTTTGTCTATTACTGTATTTTCTATGTTGTCTGTGATGGTAATCTTATCACTATTTCTTTTTACTACATCATATCCAGTTACAGACATGTTAAACGTTGGATCTTGGTAATAATGAATGTCGGCTATTGCCTCAGCACATTCTAATCCGAGTTTGCCTAATCCTATAAATCCTATTTTCATAATTTCATATTTTGTATTTCTATACTACTTTTGCAAATAAAAAATTATAATGAGGGCAAAATTTATCTATTATTTTTAAATTATATGCGATCCATTCATTATATAAATGTGTCAATCCTTGCTTAATAATATCTAAATCATTTTCTGTTATAATAATAATTTTACTAGATGGCGGACAATTAAATTGTCGGACTAATTGTTTTGATTTATATCCTTCTACTATTAATTCACTTTTTTTTATGACCACATTATCATAATCATATATTTCATTATGATGGTGCCTGTAAGTGTCAAAAACATGTCTGTGGCCTCGCATAAAGAGATTATAAATTATATTAACATTTTTAATACCATTTACTAATGACATATCTATTAAATTATCTAACCAATCTATTTTATAATCAACCAATGTTATGTCGTTTTTCAATTTAATTTCTTTACATATTTTCCATAATAATAACAGTTTAATGTTGTTTGTAGTTAAAAAATACCATGTAACATTTGGTAAAGAAAGATGAAGATCATATGACGAATGTGATGTAATAAAATCTGTGCCTTCGCCGTCTAATGGATTGCCAAAACTATCTATATTATGATTTTCGGTAAGGGCTTTAATATTTTTTATTGTACTTTCGTCTTTTTCTTCTTGTGCAGGTTTTGGTTCTACGCCATTATTTGGGGCGTGTCGGCAAAACACCCATCTATTAAGAATTTGTCCATCGTGGTGTAGTGTTTTATTATTATTAAAAATTTGGTGTCCTAAATATTCACCGCCTGCTCCTGCTTGAAATATAAAAATTCTTGTCATTCTAGATTTTTTCATATGTAACTAATTTCAGTATTTTGATTTTTAATTAGATTTATTTCTCTTCCGCACATTACTCCACATCTATGTAGTTTGTTTTTCCCTGTCCAACTTTTTTCTAAAACAGGAAACCAATCCTTATCTATTATATTTTTTAAAGTATTATAAAATACATTTACTTTTTCTATACCACCTGCCTTGTTAAATAAATTCTTTAATCTATTATGATCGGAATGTCCTTCAGCTTCTATACCATATAATCTATCATGTAACCATCCGCATGGAAAAACATAACCATCCGCACCTATATAAATCTGTTTTAATTTTTTATAATGACAATTAATTTCTGTATTGTTTACATAATCATCTATATTTTTAGATGAGAAAAAATCAATTTGATTATTTTTATAAAAATTATTATTAGGCATTTCTAAAAAATCAATAATATCACCTTTTAAATTTTTAATTGGAAATTTTTTAATTATTTTATGTTTTTTATTAACAAATCTACTCGTTTTTTTAAAAGAAAATTTTGCAAATCCTAAATCTTTACTAAAATTTTTTGCTTCATTTACCTGATGCTCATTATGTTTAAAAACAATAAAATCCCAATATGCAACACCGCCATGCTTAATAAATGTAGATGCATTTTTAATTATTTTTTTCCATGATGTGCCTTGCCTATAGATATGGTTTGTATCCTCAAGACCATCCAAACCAAATGCTACAAAATCTTCTTTAGTTAAGATTTTTGCAAGATCTTCCCACCATTTTATATTTTGAATACTACCATTAGTATGAATACCTATTTTAATGTTATTGCGTTTTATCCAAGCACATATATTTAATAACTCTTTATTAATTACAGGATCTCCATATGTACCACAAAAATAAATAAAATTTAAGTTATTCATATCTTCTAACGGTAAAAATGATTGTAATTCAAATAACGATATATCATGCAATGATAAACTTTTTATAGTCTTTCCTCCATAATCATTTCTTGGGCATTGCGGGCACCGAGCATTGCACTTATTTGAAATTTCTAACTGAATTGATTCTATACTTTTTAATGAATATGTCATACGTATGCCAAACTCCAATCGCAAAAATTTAAGTCACTTTCAGACATATGTTGAATATGCATCGTTAATTGTTTTGATAATTCTAGGTTATGATTTATAAATTGATTTTTTGTAATTAATTGATATGCAGTTTGGATTGCTTGGTATAATGGTAGGTTCTTTTCATAAAATTCAATTGGTTCGATAATTCTAGATTTCCAATTACCATTGGTATTATTTTTTTTAACAACCTCATCTATTTTTTTAATCCAAAATGAAGTATTTTCTTTTAAACTGTCTTCACATATGAAGTAAATATTTTTATAAAATATAGCTTTATACATTAATCTAACAAAAATTATTACAACTAAACTATAATAATAGTTTATTTTATTTGTAATAGCACTAGGTATAACCAAAACATACGGAATACTAGCTGTTGCAGCTAAAAATAATATACCACCTTCTCGCCCTATTATCCATTTTGAATTTATTATTGAATTAAATTTTTCAGCTAAAGATAAATCTGATCGTCGCATTCTGTCCTCAGCCGAGAAGTCCCAATTGTTGGAATAAGAGGGTTGCTCGTAATGGTATATTGGCTCAGAAGAATATTCTTCTAATTTTTGTAATATATGCGTTTCTGTTAATTTGTATCCTGCTTTGGTTATATACCATAAAAACTTGGTAGATATATAATCTAACTCATCTGCCATAGTTGTTATATTGGATAAATCAAATCCTGTATATGGATTAATGGTTCGATCAAATACAAAGTTTGATTTCCATCCCGAAAATCCTATTAATTTTCGTTCATGTATAGGACAAGATTGAAAAAGAGTTGACCTAAAGGGAGGTACTTGGGTGGACGTATGTACAAGAATAATGCTTAATGTATTACTTTTTTTTATTTGAACATCAAAATTTCTTATTTGAACATCAAAATATTCTTGGTTAATATTATATTCTTTTTTATAAGTAGGAATATTCCATTCGGTTAAACTTTCTAACTCTTCATATGTCAAATTTAATTCACGTAGTTTGTTAAAAATGCTATTTCCGACTGTAAAACAAAATTTATTAACCTCAGTTTCTATATTAAAATTATGATTACTAATTATTTTACTTTCATTTGGTCTTAAAATAATTAAATATTTGTATTTAGAAATAGGGTTAAAAAAGCAAAATGTTATAGGTGTCTTTAATTTTAATTTATTAATTAAAAAACTTAATCGGTATAACCAAGAAGTTTCATCAATTAAATCATTTTCAGCCTCATTTTGATTGTTGTCATATTTTAAAGGAAAAAATATTGTAAAACTTTCGTCGTCGCTTATTTCATTCAAAAGAAAAGCCCATTTAGTTAAAAACACAATAGTATCACCTAATCCCCCGGGGTGTTCTGGTGAGTGAACTAATTCATTTCCTAAACAATAGTTTTTATACATTTAATTATCCGTGCCAATGAAAATCTGATCCCCAACCACAATCTATAACTTTATAATTACCTAATCCTGTTTTTCTTAACACCAAATCCCAATCATCAGTTTTTGCTTCCTTTATAGTCGCTATAATATCATTATGTTTTTTGCTAAAGTAATCCACTGTTTCTTTTTTTATTTCAAATCCTATTTTTTTATATATATGTTTTACAAAATCTAAATGGTTTAAAATATCAGGATGAGAGTCAGGATATTGACCTTTGTATTCAGGTATATAAAAAATATCTTTAGGCAAAGCAGTTTTATAGGTTGTATACATTTTATCATCGATATCATCAAGTCCTAATATAGATTCATATGTTAAAGGAACTGATAATTGAAAGGTAATAGGTAACGATTGAGCGGATATTATTGCCGTCGAATTTTGTATTATATCATTATTAACATCCCAATATTTTTTCAAAAACATTTTATCATATCTTTCGTTTGTGCTACTAAAAATATTACCGCCAACTTGCCAGCTATTATTAATATATCTATCTTCGCGTGTCCAACTAGACCATTGTACAATAATTAAATCTTTTTTTGTTAATTTATTTTTAATATTACATTCGATTAATCTTGCATGAATTCCTCTATTTCCTATGCCTGAAATCCCCCAATTTTGATAAGGAATACCTAAATCATAATTGATTATATCAGCCCATGTATACCAAGTATAATTTGTAAAACTACATCCAAATGTAAATAATCTATTGTACATTTAAAAATCTTTCTAACTTTTTTTTGTTTTTTAGTTTTTCATTTTGCTTTAAAAATAACTGTTTATTATATTCTATTTTTTCTATAATTTGGGGTGTATATTGTTCTACTTTAGAATTTTTCACATTTTCTATTATTAACTTTAATCGATTTTTTTCGTCTAGATTATCATATGATTCATCAAATAATTCCGGAAATGTTTGGTATCCTTGGGATCTAAGATATGCTAATGTGCCCGGAGATCCCCAAACCAAAAAAGGATGACCTATCATTAAAGGTTTATAAATTTTTTCTGTCAAATACAAAATATTGGGGGTCGTTGCACATTCGGTAACTAAACTAAAAACAGATTGATTATACCAATCGGGTAAAAATCGATCTTGATGAAATGTTCTATTATTAAGAGGTATTTCTCGTTCTTCTGGTATAGTATAATAATCGTCTAAATATATCTGGTCGTTTATAGAAAATTTTTCTTTACTCCAATCAGTATTATCATAATTAAATTCATTAATGTGTTTTCTATAGTACTTATACCAGTCATCTGTATTATTTTGAATACTTTGGATTGAATTCCATAAAAAAGAAAAATAATTATCTTTTATTAAATTGTTTTTTTTAAGATAGTAATACAATACTTGGCGCCCTGGTCTGGGAGTGCTATTTAAACTTAAAAAAAGTTTATTTTTTTTCCAATAAGGGTTAGCCAAATTTAAGTCAGTATTATTTCTAAATAAACATGCAAATTCATAATAATTTATGCTTACTTTATTCATTTTATCATAATATTCATTATGAGATTTCATTAATTTAAGATCAGATGTTATATAATAAATTCGTTCAGGTACAATTTGAAAATCTATTAATGAAGTTATAAATGTATTCCATAAAAATTTATGATCTTCATAATAACCATAATATGACATTCCTTCGCCACCATGATATAATAGAATTTTTATATTGGTGTTTTTAATCGTAGATAATATATTTTTTATTTCAGGGGTAACCGAAGGAATTAATAATAAATTAAACAGTAAAAAACCTTTATTATGATTTTGATATTTTATATACTCATATTCTATTTCGAGTTGTTTTAAACAAAAAGTAAGAGAATAAGTATGTGACGGACTAATTCCAAAGAAATTATTATCTTCATTATCAAAATATAAAAGATTTATCATACTTTAAGTCTATTGAATAATAACTCAGCAAACTTTTTGTGAACGCTAATATTATCATGGCCATACCCACAAGGAGTAGAATCTTCAACTATACCTTTTGCATCAGCAAGAATAATGTTGTAATCAATTATGTATGGTTTAATTTTTAGCCATAATTTATATAATGATTGTATATGTTTCCAATTAGGAATATCACTTTCTAAATAATCATCCCATTTACTTTTAGGACCTATACTTTGATACATAGATTCTTGTGCCCTCCGTCCGTCTTCTGCCCATGGTTTCTCATGAAAAAGATCAACAATTACAGGTTGTAAAATAACAGGTATGTTGTATTCTTTTGCAATTTGAATAAATGAAAAAATAGATATATAATGTTTCCATAACATATAATAATCATTAAAAATATGAAATAAAAAATCCCTATGAACTTTATTATTTGATACTTTATTAGGAAATGGCCACGTATCAGGGTTAGGCAATGATCCACATGATGATCCTAGATTGCCGTCGGCGTTGATATAAAAAAATCTATGTCTAGATGTAAGACCTAAAAATACAATATCTGACCCATCTGTTTTTATCTCATTATTACTTATTGTATCATTTAATATAAATGCTGATCTTTCCATCGAACCGCCGCCTTGGGATATATTTTTACATTCTGCTCCTAATAGATTGCCCAATACATTTATAAAACTATAACTATTATTTAAATCTGAACTATAAGATTCAAAATTGAAAGGCGGTTTCCCTTTAGGATTATCGGTTGCCCAAGTTTTTTTAACAAATTCATAAAAATCTGTTTGCGTTGAAAATTTATTTTTTATTTCATTTGTTTCCTCAAGTGACATATTTAAAATAATATGATCTGCTAATTCAGAACCTGCTGTATGACTGCATCCAAATGCTACTATTTTATCAAATTCTATAATTTTATTATTAATTTGTATTTTTGCCATATTTAATACCTTTCTACGTAAATTCTATCTATTTGACTTTTACTACCGCACGTCTGGGCACAGTAACACATTTTTCCATCTTTTATAGAATCTTGTTCCCATCTATTTGTAAATACATTATCTAAATGTCCTTTATTTAAAATTTCATGTATGGGTGTTTTATTTAGATCAAAATTATCTATTCCTTCTTTTCTAAAAAAATGCCTTAATTGAGTATCTTCATATTGTGCTAAACTACTATCTATTCTAGTTCCTACAAAACAACACGGATAAACAATACCATGACAATTTACATATACTTCAGAGGTGTTGTTACGACCTGTTTGACAACTTTTACATGATACATCGTGAATATTATATTCCTCATACCACTGAGGAACATCGGTAGGATCGAAATTTTTTAATGCATTTTCTACTGTAGGATTATAACCTTTTTTATGATCCTTAAGAAAAGAAAAATCAAATTTTTCAAAAGATAGATCAGTCCCATCGGGATTTAAATTAGCGGTATTTATATAACCTTCATCTGTCGGCGGCTCTATTACATATTCAACATTTCCTTCTTTATCATAAATAGCTCGAGAATGAATTCCAGATGCAGCGGTATGTTCGAACCCTAACGCACGTTTTAATTTTATTCTGTTAAATCCCAACTTATTTGCTAATTGTTTTGCTTCCTCTATTTGATGTTCATTATGTTTAAAAATTAAATATTCCCAATCTGCTTTACCACCCGAAGAAATAAATGCTTTTATATTTCGTATTAATATTTTCCAATTAACTTTTCTTCTATATAAATGATTTGTGTCTTCTAGTCCATCAACACTAAATGTAACTACATCGTCGGGATTGTTTAATACCTCAGCTAACTCTGCCCAAAATTTTTCTTGCCTTAATCCACCATTGGTATGTATTTTAACAACAGCATCAGAGTTATTTCGTATATATTTTATAATTTCAATTATATCCTTGCACATAAGCGGATCTCCATGTGTTCCGCAAAACAGTATTCCTCGTACAGGTTTTATAAAATCCGGATAAAACCATTTTTCAAACTGAGTTAAGGTAATCTCATTTAATATTAAATCTGGTCTAACTAATGGTGAATTATATACAAATCGTTGACAAAATGGACAACCTGCATTACAACCATTTGACAATTCGATATGCATTTGTGTAACAGTATTATTTTTCCACTGGAAATTTTTCATTATAAGATATTCTTTAATTATATATTTTAGAGAAATTAGGTAATATATTTACGTATTCAGAATGTAAATCTGGAAAACTTTGTTTTCTATATTCGTCATGTTTTTTTAGATCTTTAATCCATATTATATATTCTTTATTTTCCCCAGTAGTTGAATTCATAAAATTTAAAATATCGTCTATGTGCGGTGCAACATTTTTATCGACATTTTTAGATAATTTATTTGTAATTATTTCTTTGACTGATGACGGAAGATTAGTTACATTTTGATTAAATGGAAAATGCAGTAAATTTAAATATACCCCAATACCTTTATCTGCAAAAAACTTAATTATTTCGTCTATATAAAATATATTAAAACTGCTAATAGTTGTACAAACACCTAACATTATATTATTATTATTTTTTTGAAATTCTAAATATTTTTCTATATTATTAAGTACTAATTTCCATTTAGCAGGATATCGCATAAATTCAAATCTATCATTTATTCCATCAATAGAAAATTGTATATCTACTTTTTTAAATTCTTTAAACCAATCTACATATTTTTTTCGATAAACAGTACCGTTTGTGTTATAATGAATATATTGATCTTTTGAATGTCCTTGCTCGGCACTTTTTTTTATTATTTCCCAATGATCTTCTATAATCATTGGTTCGCCACCATAAAAATCAAAATGTTTAATATTATATAACCAATCATTTATATTTTTCCATAACGGATTATTAGACGAATAACAAGCAGATATAGAATCATTGAGGTTTTTAATTTTTGATTTTGAAAGTTCGTCCCCTAAAAATATCTCTTCTTCTACCCATCCTGTGCTACTATGTGATCCGCATGTTCGACAAGCAATATTACATTTATTACCTAGCTTTAGATCTAAAATTTTAGGAGCATCAAAATTATCGTTCATTAGTTCTTGATGCATTTTATTATCTCTAATACGTTTTGAAACATATCCTGACGCTTCTTCTTTCCAACATAATTTACAATTAGGGTGAAGTTCTCCGTTGTTTAGTGCAGTTCGTATTTCGTTTACTGTATCACAATTCCAAAATTCTTCCAACGAAGCATTGCTTAATGATGCTGGTTTTTTATCAATTTCTAACACATTTCGGCTATGACAGCAGATTTTTACTTTTCCGCTCGGTTCTGTAGCAAGAGAAAGATATGGCATTACACAAAAAGTTTTACTGTTTTTGTTTGCATAATTCATAAAAGTCCTCATATTCAGGAAATGTTTCTAAAAAATTTACATTTCGTCGTCTATCGTTTTCGTTTATAAATTTATAAAAATCTTTTCTACCATTTTCTATTTGTTCATCTGTAAAAGGATTTTCTATCATTACATTTGTTACTCTTTTCATTTTTTCATATTCCATTTCATTAAATCCGTGCCAACCTATTTTATCAATTCTATTTTTTATTATATATTTGAGAATATCTTTTTGATCATCTAAATAAGAATCAGGTAAAGTTGGAAGTATAAACCAAGGAGGTTCTTTAAGATAAGGAGTATCAAATTTAATACGTGACTCGCCTTCTGTAACAGAAAATTCAGTTCGCCATTCCATTATTTTATCTAATAATAATTTAAAACTATTACGTACAGATAAATTATGATATGTACACATTAAATTAATTGAATTATGTTTATTAGAATTTAAATATGTTTTTATATTTTTTTCCCATAACTCACAATTAAATCCACTACGAATATATTCAGCTTTTTCGTCCCATGATTCGACACTGGAAAAAAGCATAAAATTTCCAATTTTTTCTTCATCTAACAATTTGTTTATTTTATCTGTCATTTTTTCGACAAATTTTGTGGCCATGCCCATATTACTATTAATATGAATATCTAAATTAGGTGCAGGTGTCTCGTCTAGCATATCAAGCATCTTATATGTATTTGGATTAATTAAACATTCGCCTCCAGTGATACGAAGCACTCGTAAATCTTTAATTAAGTCAGGCCACCATTTCCAAAATGCATCTATATAAGGGTTATCGGCTTCTGGACTATAATAACTACCATCTTTTATAAAATTTATACCATATTGATCATATGATAAATCATGATTGCCAAATCGTTGTATTTCATCAACCCAACTCGAACTTGCTTGCGGACAACAATATATGCATTTAAAATTGCACTTATTACCAAAACTAACTTCTAAATGTCGTGGATTCCAATCGGCTTCCCAATTTAAATTTTTTATTGTGTCATAATCTTCTATAGCATAATGACTATTACTATGAATCATTCTATCAGATATATGATCACCTTCTAAATCTTCTATGTTCCAACAATAATAACACTCTTCAGGTCTTCCACCTTCTAACATTTTTTTACGTTGTTGTTTTTTCCATGATGTATTATGCAAAGCAGACGGATTAACTGCTATTTCTTCGAGAGGAATTCGGTGAGGTCTCGGATGATAACAACTATGATTATCTCCTGTATGTAGATATAAAGTCTCTGTTTGCCATTTCATTAAACAGAATCCTTTACCTACCTTATTTAACTTATCTCTAGTATTTTTTACTTCATCTACTATCGGCATAATTTTTGACATTCTTGGTAAAATTCTGATAATTCTGGAAATATTTTTAAAAAATTTAAATTTTTTCGTTTATCATATTCTTTAAAAAATAAATAAAAATCAATCATTTTACGTTCAATATTATTTGTTCCTTGTTTTGCCCATTCTAAATTTCTTTTCATTTTGTTTATTTCATATAATTTAAATCCAGGAGAAATTGAATTTTGAATTTCTGTATTTTCGGTATTATCAAAAACACTTGCATTATTTTCCATATAATCAATTGCATCTGTAATATACTTTAAATACGAAGTTCGACTTATTAATTGAATACTTAACCAATCAGGAAATTCTAAATATGGAATATCAAACCATACTAATTGTCTATCTTGTTTTATATTTGATGTTCTAAGGTCTAATATATATTGTAAAAAATTTTTTAATTTGGGCAAACTTAAGATATTAAATGTATTTATAAATGATATATTGATACCTTCTGTTTGTGCTAATACAGTATCTACATTTCTTTTTAAGTTATTATAATTTAATCCGTATCTAATATATTCTGCCTGTTCTTCTACAGTATCTAGGCTCACGTATAATGTAAACTGTTTTCCTTGATTTAAAGCTAATTTAGAATTTGATGGATAAAATTTGTTACCAATTTTTGTATAATTTTCTATATAAAAATATGCTCCGCTATTAGGATCAAAACCTCGCTCATTAAAAGTATCGTGTATATTAGTTTCAGATATTCTTGGATATGTTTTAAGGATATTATCATCACATGATTCTTTTACTATAAATCTTTTTCTTTCGTATGGATTAGGATGATCGATATTAGGCACATAAAATTTAACATCTATACATTTATTTTTTACCTGTTTTTTTGTTATTTTATTAACACTATCTATAAATTTATATAACATTTTTTGATCAGGTGGACATAAATTACTGGTTATTGATACTTCTAACAACGGATGAGGATGTTCATTAATGTAATCTAACATTTTAAATGTATTTGTATCAATAAGAGGTTCGCCGCCAGTCATTCTAAATGTACGCAAATCTTTATAAATTGTAGGTAGCCATTTCCAAAAAGCATCGACATAAGGATTTTCTTCATTAGACATTTTCAACGGCATATCTAAATATTGTATATCATTATGATTAGAATCTATTCCTGACATTTTATATGGGCCAAACTCCTTTATTTCTTTTTCCCATGTTGTACTCAAATGCGGCGAACAATACATGCATTTAAAATTACATGCTTGATTAAAATTTACTTCGACATTAATTGGATTAACATTATAGTCATAAGAAGAGGTAGAAATTTTTTTTAATTTATCTTCTGCCCAATCCCAGTCCATATCAAAATATTCACAAGCTCTATAATGCCTATCACTTGTATGATCTAAATCTTCAGCAGTCCAACAAAATTGACACCCTTTTGGTTTGGTTCCTTCAAGCATTAATTTACGTTCGTTCTTTTTTTCTATTGTATTATGTAATGCGCCTGGGTTGTCTTTTAATTCTTCTAATGGAATTTTATGAGCAGGAGGATGATAACAACTATGTGTTTTTCCTTGAGGCAAATGTAAACTAACTTGCAACCATTTAGCCATACAAAACGACTTGCTGATCGAGTTAAGTTTTTCTTTCATGACCTCGGATTTATTATAATATTCTCCTCTTTTTAATTTTTGCATTTGGTATTGTTAATAATAGGTCATACTATTTTTTGTGCAACGATAACTCTTTCTTTGTCATTAAACCCCATTAGAATGGTGTCACTTTCTGTTAAATTATTTTCTTTACATACATCAGAATATACATCAGCAAATTTATCCCAATTATAATCTACATTATATTCTGCAATGAGAGCATTGGCAATACTTATATTGATTCTGCTAAACATATTGCATTCATTAAAAAAATCTATTCCATCATCAATATTTTCTTTTTGCATTCGTACTCCAATTCTCAAATATTCTGCACCATAACAAAATTTAGATAAACTAAATGCTAATGTTTCTATACAAGTATATTTTTTTAAATCTATGTTTATATTTTTAGAAACAGG
>MDTC01187093.1_pt1 | contig 13275 bp, 12 predicted proteins | sample 811181 | NCBI WGS metagenome assembly MDTC01 (sample SAMN05326644, study PRJNA326480) | marine metagenome | isolation source: seawater | place: Pacific Ocean: North | collected 2011
CCCTTTACTAATTTTTTATTAGTTCCTAAGTTGTCATTATAGTCACATATATTATTAAGTTGATCTTTGGCTTGATAAACCATATCTAAAAACATACTGTAATCTTCTAACTCGCGGTTCAGATATTCATCAATATCTTGACGAGTTTGTTTATACCATTTTCTTACCCACATTTGTATAGCCTTGTGTTTGACAAACTCTACATAGAGTTTATTGTCATGTATACCGACCTTATTATCTTCTCTCAATGTAGCTAGTGCATTTAGTTTCTCATAAAAAGTTTTTGTATTCACGGTAATATCATTAATATCATATATTATATCACAATCAACATTGTTGGCCATTAATAGTTAACTTAATAAATCTTTATATTAAAAAATATCAAAAATACAAAATTAGTCACCAAGACGATAGCCTTTTCCAGAGAAGGGAACAAAACTTTTGCCCGAACTATCAGAAGACTTCTCTGTATTGGTATTGTTGGATATTACAATGTTTCTAGGTTTTGGCTTAATAACAATTACTCTTCCATCAGATAAAATATATTCTTTTGGATCAATCAATTTTTCTTCCTTAATGAAAACGCCAGGCGGTAGAGGCCATTCTTCATCATCAGGCCAGTCATTTGGCTTAAACTCTATATAGTCTATAGGAGGAAGAAAGTCAACCTCAAGATCGGTGTCTATGATAGAAATAGATTCGTTACCTGGTTCTACATTTGATATTAGGATTCCGTAATCTTCATTGTCATGAGTTATTATAATGCTTGTATTCGCAGTAAGTGTATTAAAATCAATTAGTGACTTTTCTAGAATCGCTTTGTGATCCTCTAATGTTAGAAACAAAGAGTCCTGAGGTTGCACTGTAATTTTAGTGCCTTTTGCTAGCCTTTCTGTCATAAGTGAAATACTGATACAGTCTCCTACATTCAGTAGTAATGTCTGTTGCATCCATTGTGGGATATAAACATTACCACTTATTGAAGGGTCATGAGAGAATTCTAACGCTTTGCATGAAATAGAATTAGAATTATTATTTACGTTATTCTTAAGAGAGAACATAAACACTGTATTATCTTCAAGTTCTTGTATTTCTTCCAAGATTTTTGATGGAACTATAATGTTATCTCCCTTCAGCACTGTGGTTGTTGGATAAAATGTATCAGTATAACAGTTTAAAACAAATGTTCGGCCGGTCATTTTAATATTCATTTAAAATATCAAAATAATTTTATATTGTTTAACACGATTTTACATTTAAAATTAGGAGTTAGAATGGTTCAACTGTGAAATGAACTAAATAAATGGTATATATCTCATTACATTATTGTCATACATAGTAATCTTGAATGCATCATTATAGCCTTCAACATATACTGTATCACCATCATACAGATTATCACACCCATATTCATTTGTGCAGCTTTTACCGTTGTTACTAACAGGCAATTTAAGATTGTTGTTTTTATCGCTCATTGTATAAAACTGCCATTTGTCGCGATTAGTAATCAAGGGGCGTCCCATCAATGGTAGTATGGTTTCTGTTCCATTAACTCTAGTTAGAATCCCAACCTGTCGATAAGGCGCATCTTCACCCTGTGTTCTAACATTGATAGGAATTCCACGTGGATCTCCTGCCTTGGTATCAAGTCTGTATCTGTCGTCTTTTAAAGGGGCGGTATAAGGATTAAGTAAGACATCATTGGGAACATTTGAGTAACTAACGCCTGATTGTGGGCGAAGCTCATTTTTTCCAGAAACTTCCTTAATTATAATCTTTTCAGACGCAGGACTATTGTTTTTGCCTGATTCAACCAAAAAGGTCTTAATTACCCAAAACAGTAAACAAACCGCAATGATTATATAGACAATACTAATATTCTCAATACATATTACACCTGGTGGGCATCTTTTTGACATTATAATATATGTTTATATAATTTATTATAATGTCTTACATAGTCGCCTCATTGATTATCGCGGCCCCTTCCTTTCCAGCCTTGTTCATCACTGGAGCTGCATCAGCAAGATCATTGGTTTGCTTGCCTCCCATGTTCAATTTGTCCAACATAGGAGAGATAGAGCCCATCATTTGGTTAGCCTGGTTCAACATACCAGATAGACCTTCAATGCCACCCATACCCTGCATCATTTTGTTTGCACTATCCATAAGTGGACCTATTGCCTTGATCTGCCTGTGAAGATCTGCTTGTGCGTTCTTAAGATTCTGAGTCTGACCATTAAGATCGTTCATATCGCTAGCACTGAGCTGAGATTCTACTTCACCAAAGTTAGCGTCGTTCGTAGCCTTCACATTTATGTCTTCTCCGATAGCAGCAGGGCTTAGCTTTTGCATTCCGGAATACTTTTCCTTCTGATTGCCCGTGTCCTTTTTACTGGGAGCAGCACCGGTAAGCTTCTCTGTATCCTCGTCCCCTTCGTCGTCCTTATCTTTTTTATCCTTGTCCTTCTTGTCCTTCTTGTCCTTATTGTCCTTCTTGTCCTTCTTGTCCTTATCGTCCTTATCGTCCTTATCGTCCTTATCGTCCTTATCGTTGCTCTTCATGCCCTCTCTTACAGACCTGGCTTTTCGGCTAGCTAAGAATACATTAGAGACGACTAAAGCAGCCAAGAGGATAACAGTCATATTGTCACTAAAGTATGAAGTTAAAAATCCGGTGATGACAAAAAATACTAAAGAATCGTAATCCTGTGATGCTAAATATCCAACAACGTTGGTGATAGCGATAAACAAGACAACGTAGAGAACATATTTATTTGTCATAGCCCCTTTCAACATGCGTTCAAGACCCATTATATATATATCTTATAAAAAATTGAATAGAATATATAATTTACAAAACATGTAAATGACTTTAAAATTGGGTATAATTGAGTTACACCATCCACTATTATTTGGCCATGATAGCAACAGTAGTCCCAGTATCGTTAATCATTTTATGGTATATGTATCATTTGATTGCCCTGATAAGTTCTCGTCACTTGAACATAGTAATAAAGAGATGGTCAACCGTTGCAAAAAACATTATAGAAGCTATGCACGACGACAACATCTTCTTCATCCAACTATGAGGAATTACCAAACGTATATAAACCATGATTCAACATTTGAAATTAAGATCTTTAAAATGGAATTGTTACCTGGTGGCGAATATGTAGGTTATCCGATTGGAACATTTTGGCTTAAGGTTTTACAGCGAACTTGGAAAAATAAGTATAAGCTCCTTGTAAAACGAAGACAATTCAAAAGGCTAAAACAGCGAGAGATTTATGGGTTTTAATCACTTTCTGATAAGTCTTCTTCTTGTATGTCGTCTAGTCTTTCTGTAAGAATAGCCACCTGACTTCTTTCGCTTTGTTCGTTTGGTTCTGTTTCTCTTTCTCATTTTATAATAGAATCAGATATTTATTAATCTACTATCTTATAATATTTACTTAAGTCACCATATATTTTGTTTTGTTCAGATTTAATTAGTTGTATCTCCTTAGTATCCTCGTCTTTTTGATACTCTTTTCTCTCAACATCACTATGCGATATATTATCTAAATACATAAGTATTTTATTGAACGCCAAGATTTGATTTTCCTTTTCTAATATAATCTCTCTTATAAGAGTCTTATACTCTTCTAGCACTTCTACATGTTCTTCGCCTATCAACTCTTCTTTTTTAGTATTTTCAAAAAGCTCTAGTATACTTTTATCACGCTCTCTGTCTAGTCTATCGTCAATGATTGCTCTTTTGTCTTCTAATGCTATTCTATTACCAAAAGTATCCATTAAATTATATATATAATGAATACTTTTTTAAAAGCAGCCACAACATAAATGTTTGACTTTCTTGTTCAGCTTAATCTTTCCTTTCTCAACATCAATGAGGTTGTCAATAACAGTGGGAATCATGATTTTCACAAGAGATTCGTATTTCTCTAGTGCACCGGAATCGGTCTCATCAATAACCAATATAATAGAGTCAATAATAAGCTTCTTCTTCTGCTGTCCTGTGAGGTTTCTCTTCATAGAAGCTAAATGTTTGATGCAAGAGATGATAACTTCCATGAGATTGTTGTGATCTACACCAGCGGGGAAACCCTGCAGAATGAATTTTTTAAGTTCTAGCATTTCTTTTGACGTTTTACGCGCATTCACATCCAATTTTATGTCTGTATTGCTGCGTAAGATTTCATTTTCTGGACCACCCATTATATATAGTATAAACATAAAAAATATAAAATCTTTGCATATAAATATTTAGGATGGCGAAAGCAGTAGCAGAACCTTTATTGCAAGAAGACGATAACCGCTTTGTAATGTTTCCAATCAAGTCACAAAGCATCTGGGATATGTATAAAAAACAAGTTGAATGTTTTTGGAGGGCTGAAGAAGTTGATTTATCTAAAGATGCTAAACATTGGGATACCTTAAATGATAACGAAAAGTATTTTATATCCATGATTCTGGCATTTTTCGCAGCAAGTGATGGCATTGTTCTTGAAAACCTCGGTATGCGTTTCATGGGTGAAGTTCAGTTATCGGAAGCAAGAGCGTTTTATGGTTTCCAAATAGCCATGGAAAATATTCATTCAGAAATGTATAGTTTATTGATTGAGACATACATTAAGGATCCTACCCAGAAAGATAAGCTGTTTAATGCTCTCAATAATTTCCCATGCATCAAGAAAAAGGGTGACTGGGCTATGAAATGGATTAACGACAAACGCAGTAGCTTTGCTACTAGATTGGTCGCATTTGCATGTGTGGAGGGTATCTTTTTCAGTGGTGCTTTCTGCAGTATCTATTGGCTAAAGAAAAGAGGACTGATGCCTGGTTTGACTTTCTCCAACGAACTTATCTCACGAGACGAAGCACTACACACAGAATTTGCCGTACTTCTGTACAGTCAGCTTAATAAGAAAATTAACAAGGCTCGTATACATGAAATAATAAAGGAAGCCGTCGATATTGAGAAAGAGTTTATTAATGATGCTCTTCCATGCAGACTTATTGGAATGAATGCCGGACTTATGTCCCAGTACATTGAGTTTGTAGCCGATAGACTTACCGTACAACTAGGTTATGATAAGATATATAATGCTGGTAATCCGTTTGATTTCATGGAGATGATAAGTATTGAAGGAAAAACCAATTTCTTTGAAAAGCGTGTTGGCGAATATGCATTAGCATCAAAGGAAATAAAGGGTGACGAATTTGATCTTTCATGTGATTTTTAATACGTCACTAGCGAGATATAATATCGCAATAGTCGGACTCTATTAAATGTCCAGGTAATAAATGATCTTTTTCATATTTAAAGCAGAATCTACATTTACTGTTTGGTATATGAGGCGCATAATAGATACAACTATTGTTCTTCTTTTTGAAAATTATATTAGGAAGACCGTTACGGATTATGACATTTCTAAGAGGCGGTAAGTTAAATATTCTTGTTAAGCCTAGACTTATAAAGTTCTTAAGTTTTCTGCGGTATAAAGACAATCTCATTACAACCTGTATCCTTAGTGCCATAATGTATGTCAAAACATCATGATTATGATATATAAGACAGTTACATATGATGTTTTTAGTTTTATACTCTCCATTGCTCAAAAATATATATTGAATAAGTTCGGTAGGAAGATCAGTTAAGATCATTATATTTACATATAGCGTTATCTTTGTGTCAAATTCTGCATATAGTAATTATATGCAGAATTCCTAGAAGAGATACTTGCCTGTAAAACATGCGTCACATATATTATCTTTTACTGCATGTAACGTTTCAATGTTAAGATAACTAACACTATCCACATCTAAATGTTTGGGCATGTCTTTAACTTGAATATTATTTGCGAACAGTTCTTCTATATCAGGAAAATCTACGCCGTAAAGACATGGATGTTTGATAGGCGGCGTTCCACTTATAATGTGAATAGACCTTACTTGAGTTGACATCTTGATATACTTGATTAAATATCTTAATGTGTTACCTCTTACAATACTGTCATCTACAATAATAATAGACTTATTCTCAATCTTTTTGGTATCAAGAACATATTTTTCTTGACATGCCTTTATTCTCTTGTCATTGCTTTCTAATATAAACGTTCTCCATGGGTAATCACTACGCTTGTTCAAGAATTGTATATACTCCAAACCTACTGATTGAGAAAATCCTTTGCCATATACAATACCTGAAGTAGGAACTCCACAGACAATTGCATTTTCAGATTTCATCGTCTCTAATAGATTGGAATTAGTTTTCTTAATCTGATCTTCTAGTTTCTTACCAATTTGAACTCTAAAATTCTCTATTGATAGATTGTTAATAACTGTATTTGGTCTTAGAAAGTAAAGATGTTCAAATGCACAAGTTTTGACCTTGTTATTAGTAATTCTCGTAACTGTCTCAATATCCAAAGTTGAATTATCAATTTTTAGAATCTCTCCAGCACCTACATCTACAATGTCATTTATGTCTCGGAATGCAACAGATTCTGACGCGATGCGAACTTGGTTTACATCTTTTTTAATAGTTAGGGGTTTCAGACCATAACGATCCCTAAATATCCATAAAGAGGTTGGCGTTTGTATTAACATGCAGCATGCTCCTGGTATTATATTCATGAGAGAAGTCAATACATTTCTCCATATTTCATCTAAGAATGTCTTATTAGTTAAGCTTTTAACTTTCTTGTTCGCTAGAAAAGCTAAGTGCTCTATAAGATCTTGTAGGATAATAGTATCTGATGGAATAGGATGTCTAATCTTAAACTGTTTATATAGTTTCGCTACATTAGTAAACACATGTATTGGAATATTGCCATTGTGTGCGATACTATATGCTCCTAGTATAGGAGAATAGTATGTTATTGGTTGGCATATGTTCATGAATGACATCTCGTTTCCATCACATTTGGCACCCGACGTTGAATATCTTACATGGCCTAACCATGAATTAGATGAACAGTGTTTTAGTCCCATAATTGGTTTCACTAATCCTATTTTCTTAACGATATTAATCTTTTCATCTTCAACAAACGATATTCCAAACGATTCACGCCCTCTATGTTGTAAATTTTCTAGTCCAAACATGATATCATCGCTATATATTTCATGTTTTGAAATAACAGAATATAACCCACATTCTGTATAAACCATTAATACTAATATGTGTTAAACCTTTATATATTAAAGAATTTAAAATTAATATCACTAGTTTTGTAATATTCCATGTTGTATGAGCTTAGAAGGCTACATATGGTTCCTCAAGTTCTGGTATATGACAACGTTCTGACTAGGGCCAGATATTTTTTGTATATACTCTTCTATATATCTAGTGGTTTCTTTCATAATTTTAAGAATACTCTCCAAAATATATTTAAAATTATAATATCTAGATATTATAAATGTATTTATGGGTAGTCGTAACAGGTGGTGCATTTGCATTCTTCGCAGCTATGGGAATAGGTGCGAATGACGTAGCTAATGCATATGCAACCTCAGTCGGGTCAAGAGCACTGACCATGAGACAAGCTGTTATTTGTGCAACCATATTTGAAACAAGCGGTGCATTGTTAATGGGTTCACACGTTTCTGAAACTATTCGTAAAGGTATAGCAGATTATAGATGTTTTGAGTCACAGCCTGAGTTATTGATGTATGGCTGTATGTGGGTAATATTTTCTGTAGGAATGTGGTTGTTCCTTGCATCATTTCTTGAGATGCCTGTATCTACAACGCACTCATGTGTTGGCGGTATGATAGGTATGGCTTGGACATTAGGTGGTTCTGACTGTGTAATATGGTATAAACCATTAGAAACGTTCCCTTACATGGGGGGAGTAACCGGAATAGTTCTTTCATGGGTATTCTCACCTGTTTTATCATGTGTAATTGCTTCTGGTATGTATTATACTATCCGAGCTTTAGTATTAAGACAAAGTTACGAGTCTTATAGAATATATCTATTATACCCTATTCTGGTCGGATCCACTGTAACACTCAATACCTTCTTTATAATATATAAGGGGGCAAAAGGAATAGGATTACATAACACTGATTTATTGGTTTCTCTCTCAGTTGCCTTTGGTGCGGGAATAGTAACAGGTTGCGGCGTCATACCATTCATACCAAGCTTAAGACGTGCAATCAATGAACGCTATGAGAATAATGCTATTGATGTGGCACCAGAAACGGATGAGGAGCAAAGTATTGATATACAAATGATTGATAATGGTGAGCAAGATGAGACAGCAGTTGAAGATGTCACTATTGAAAACAAAGTTCTTGAATTTAACACCAACGATGAAAAACTGGACACTGAGGTATTTGATGAAAGAGTAATAGAGTTGCATAGCAGTGCTGAGAAATTTGACCCTAGAACGGAAGACACTTTCAGGTATTTACAAATATTTACGGCAATGTGTGATTCGTTTAGTCATGGTGCGAATGACGTTGCAAATGCAATTGGACCGTTCGCCGCTATATACACCATATATCAGGTTGGTGATGTTAGGAAGAACTCTGTAATGAATGAAAATGCATACTGGATATTGGCAATCGGAGGTGTAGGAATGTCACTTGGTCTGTTGGTTTATGGATATAAGATTATCAATGCTATAGGAACTAAATTGTGCAAGATCACACCATCCAGGGGTGTAGCTATAGAATTAAGTTCGGCAATTGTTATTATAACCGGTAGTCGCTTTAAGATTCCCCTTTCCACAACACACTGCCAAGTTGGTTCTACGGTTGGCGTTGGTCTATTAGAGGATACCACATCATGTAATGGTATTAATTGCAAGATATTCTTAAAAACAATAGTAGGCTGGGTTATTACATGTATAATAGTAGGATCAACCACGTCGGCCTTAATATTACAGGGGCTAAATGCTCCAAATCTAAACGGAACATGTGTTGTCTAAATTCTAACTATTGTGAGATTGAATAAGTTATATTAGATTGTTTTAATATAACTTACAGTATGGTCTTTTGAAAATGTAACAAGATCACGCCACAGCTATGGATATGGTATTATCTTAAGAATACTTTATTATAGTCTATATCCAACTCTTTTATTCGTTCTTCGCCTAAGTCTACATTTTTGGTTTTCAAGAAATTAATGAATGATCCCACATCAACATCCTTAACCCCTCTGGAATATTCTTTGCAAATATCATAACCATTTTCAACATCCCACTTTCTTAATTTCAATTGGAATAACTCCATAAATACTGTCCTATTATTATGAATATCGTTGATCATTTTTTCATTATTAACTGTTAGTCTAGATATACCCGTATTTATATTTTTAATAGCTAACACCATATGTCCACATGCAAGGCCTACGTTTCGTAATATAGTTGAATCTGTCAGATCTCTCTGCATTCTACTTAAACATATGGAAGTTCCTATTGTATGAAATAAATTAGATGCAACCTTTAAGTTGCCTTCTGCATTTTCAAAATGGATAGGATTGACTTTGTGTGGCATTGCTGAACTGCCAACTTCTCCCTGAATAACGCGCAGTTTAAGGTAATCATTGTGTATATAGAGCCATATATCTTGGCACAAATTAGTCAAAACAACACATAACCGTTCATATATCTGGAAAAGTTTGAAATAATTTGAGTAATCATCTATCTGCGTAGTTGGATAACTTCTATCAAGAGAATAAGTATCTTCTAAAAAAGAGGTAATCAGATAGTCCCAGTTCTTATCTGGAAAACAGTAACTAAGCCCAGATAATAGTCCGTTTGAGCCTCCTATTTTGGTCTTATATGTATACTCTTCAAATATGTCCTGTTTTATGGATACAAGTTTGTATAAGAACACTTGTATTTCTTTACTAAATGAAGTAGGAGTAGCTGGTTGACCATGTGTAAATGACAACATTACACTATCACAATTTTCTGATGACAGGGCGCAAATTTTATCTTCCAGGTCATCAAACAGATTTTTTAAAACCGTGTCGTTGAATTCTCTATACATGAGCACCATTGCAGGGCTATTAATATCTTGAGATGTAAGTCCAAAATGCACCCATCTTTTTTCTTTTTGCGTAACATTTTCCTTTACAAATTCCACAATAGACTGAACATCATGATTGACTCTTGTTTCAATATTTTTTATTCTATCAAAGTCGTTCTCTGAAAAATTGTCTATGATTTTATCAAAGAGAGATAAATCGCAATCTTGATCTGTCTCTTTACAAAAAAATTGTGTGTAATCACATTCTACTGTTAACTTCTTTTTTGTAAAGTTGTAAGTAGAGAAGATGTCTCTTACCTCATTTGTCTTATCAAAGTAACGATCATCTAGAGGACTTAGCATAATAATTTAATAAAGGAAATTATTATTAAATTGTTTGACTAAAAGTTATTAATGAAAAAAATTTCTGATTCCTGTCTCTATCATCTTAATATTATAATCATCGCATTTCTTTCTTACAATATAATCATTTACTGATCCACCTGGTTGAATGATGTTTTTGACACCATACTTATTCGCCAGATCAATATTATCACTAAATGGTAAAAATCCATCGGAGGCCATGGTAACACTGTTCATCAGATGTCGTATAGTCCAAACTTGCTCGTCAGTTAAGAGTTTTATCGGATCTACAAAATGCTTTTGCCATTCTTCTAGTTCTTCTTTCGTGAAATCGTTCTCAATAAACCGTATGATAGCGTTTATTTTTTGCTGTCTGGTGTTATTCTTCTTAAATTTACCCAATATATTCTTTATTAAAACGTGGTTCTTGAGTGTATTGACAAGAGCTTTGTTGCAGGCAAGTCTGACACAATCTATACGACTCTGTTGTCCTACACCGATACCTAGTAATGTTCCATTTTTCACTAGAGATATAGAATTAGATTGCGCATACTTTAAAACAGTATTCGCTATTTGCATGTCTAGAATATCATGTCTGCTTAGTTGATCACTATAATTATTCTTTTTATAACTAGTTACTATATCATCTTCTGTGGTGCGAACTTCGTTATTCTTTTGTGTAAGCCCAAAACCTCCAAAAATCTTCATTTCTTCATACGAATGTGGAATGCTTTTGCCTTCTAAGACCACATAGTTGCCGTTTTTCTTAGAACTAAGTATTTTTAATGCCTCGTCAGAATAACCTTCTGCGATTATCCCGTCGGATACTTCATTTTTTAAACGATTAGCTAGAGTAACATCAACATACCCGCTTATAGCAGCGAAATCACCAAATGATGACTTTGGGTCAACACCACGCGCTAAAATATATGCCTGTGCATTCTTACTTAAGTTGCTACCTTCTTCTTCGCTTACAAAGTTTATATCTCTTTCAGAAGGTGTAAGTGAACGCGCTATGCTAACACCAGCTGGATTTGTGTGCTTAAAGCTTGCTGCGCAGTGTAGTCCTGTTACTTCTTTAATCTCTGTTACCAACTGCCAGCTATAGATCGCATCTAGTGTGTTGATATATCCAACTTTGCCATTCAGAACGTCAAATGGCATCTGTGATGTTTTGTGCTTCCCGAACGTTATTATGGAAGCATCCTTCTGTTGTGGATTAGATCCATACTTTAATGGATAACTCTTGCTTACAGTATAATGTTTCTTGTTATTGCTATTGAATGAATTAAAATAATTAGAAATAGCAATGTCGTATTCTGCAATGTAGTTGAATGCGTCTTTTGCTAATTCTCTCCTGTAATCGGTATTATTTCTTAACATCTGATAGTTATTCATAAACATATCATACTGACATGGCGAATAGATAACAATATTATCCTTATAATTCTTAGCAGCAGCTCGCAATAATGCGTGACCACCGACATCTATTTCCTCAATAATGTCGTTAATATTGTTAGTTTTCCTAATTGTATCTTCAAATGGATATAAATTGGCTATAATAACATCAATCTTGTTGATTTTATTCTTTAACATATCTTTTGAATGATCGTTGTTGTATACGTCGGATAGTATACCTCCAAATATCTTGGGATGCAATGTCTTAACACGACCCCCTAATATCTCGGGATACTTTGTGATGTCCTCTACCTTAGTTAGGTTTTGAATTCCATTCTTGTCTAAAAAATTATATGTTCCACCAGATGATATAATGTTATAACCTCTATGATACAGAAATGATGCAATCTCACAAGAACGAGATTTATTGTGCAAACTTAATAGTGCTCGCTTCATTTTACTTATAATTACAATTAAATTTTATATTATTATAACGAATTAAATAAAAAATGATGCTTTTATGTATATGATTTATCATATTTACGAAAATCACGAGGATTTTGAAATATGTTATAATGTTGAGACAACAAATAGTAAAATCAGAGTCGGGGAAATACATAATCTATTTAAAATACTATACAATGGGCATCCAATGAGATTCAAGGAACCATTCTTGAAAGATGTTGTAGAGTTTGGAAATAGAATAGACTTTGAATCATCTTGGAGCAGTAACATGAAGACGATTTTACATAAATGTAATGTTACTACGATATCAAGAATAGAAAAAACTATAAGAGTTGTGCGTAAACTATGGAACGACGATACTCTTGATAACATTATTGCTACCGTATATGATAAACCTATTAGCGAGTTTAGAACCGGGTCAAGTAACTCTGCATATTTCACAGTGAAGGATATAGAAAAGCATAACACTCAATACTCGCTAAATATGGATAATTACGATATCAACTACTATAATAACTTGTATAAAAACATTATTCAACGGAATCCCACCAATGTTGAACTGTTTGATCTGTCCCAGTCTAATAGCGAACATTCTCGTCATTGGTTCTTTAATGGTAAGCTGTATGCGGATGGTGTCGTTATAAAAGAGACGCTGTTCAAGATGGTAAAGTCAACACTTAATGACAATAATAGCATAATTGCGTTTTCTGATAATGCTAGTGCAATAAGAGGACACAATATAAGGTATTTCTCTCCTGATTTTGAAAGTAACGTCTATAGCATTAAGGATCAAACGAATCACATTACTTTTACTGCTGAGACACATAACTTTCCTACAGGGGTAGCTCCATTTCCTGGTGCAGCTACCGGAATTGGAGGACGTATAAGAGATAACCAAAGCATCGGTCGCGGCGGATTATTAATAGCAGGAACAGCAGGATATTCGGTTGGTAATCTTTATATCAATGATTCAGTTGAACATTGGGAGACGATCAAGCCATATAGTCGTAACATCACAGTATCTCCACGTAAAATTCTAATAGAGGCAAGTAATGGAGCATC
>MDTC01076967.1_pt1 | contig 13274 bp, 12 predicted proteins | sample 811181 | NCBI WGS metagenome assembly MDTC01 (sample SAMN05326644, study PRJNA326480) | marine metagenome | isolation source: seawater | place: Pacific Ocean: North | collected 2011
TAGGACTGGACCTGTCAACTTTAAAGTTGAAATAAACGACGAAGGTGATTTGGTTTGGAACGATCATATTATAAATGAAAGAATGTTTATGCTTTCAAAAAGTAAACTAAAAGGACAATGGAACGATTTTGTTGTAAATATGGATTTTGATGAGTCAAACAAAGACAACAAAGTTAAAATTTGGGCAAACGGTGATTTGGTTGTAGATTATAAAGGTAAGACACACAACGAAAAATCTAAAAAAAGTTATATGAAAGTTGGTATCTACAAAAGCCATCTTGATAGAGCACAAGAAAGCGATATGGGTACTAGTATTGCATACTATGATGCAATAGCGATAGGTGATAACTGTAAAGAATTAAGTTTGGAAAATGAAGGTAATAGTTGTTCTAAACTTGGTACAGTAAAAGTTGAGAAGCCTACAATCTGGAATTGGTAAAATAGAAAGAAATTTAATGGATAAAAGAATTATAACAGACGCAGATGGTGTACTCCTTGACTGGGAGTATGCTTTTAATATTTGGATGCAGTCGCATGGATTTGAACCTGTCGAAGGATATCAGTTCAAATACGATATGGCTGAACGATATGGAATTCCAAAAAAACAAGTTAGGGTATTAATTAAACAATTTAACGAAAGTGCCGCTATTGGATTTTTGCCTGCATTACGAGATGCAATGTATTATGTAAAACGATTGCATGAAGAATATGGATTTACTTTTGAAGTTGTAACAAGTTTAAGTACAGATCGATTTGCACAAAAACTTCGAATTAAAAATTTAGAGAAATTGTTTGGCAAGACAACCTTTACTAAAGTAAAATGTTTGCCTACTGGTTCTGATAAGGATGACTACCTAAAAGAACACTACGAAGATTCCGGTCTGTGGTGGATTGAAGACAAACCAGCAAATGCTTTGTCGGGTTACAATGTAGGTATGAAACCTATCTTAGTTGAACATGGTCATAACATGGATTACAAAGGGCCGGCCACAGTTTGTAAATCATGGAAAGAAATTTACCAGTTAATTATTGCTGGCGTCTAATACTTCCAGTGTTTTGATATCACCATATATTTTTAGTACTTCTGTTACTGCGGGATGTCTTTCTATGTGTTGTGCGTCGAATTGAATCTCCTTAATAAGTCTATTGTTCTCCGTGTTTAGTTTTGATATAAAATCTGCTAAACCGTTGTTCTCGTAGCCTCTGTCATGTTGTGCGAGATCTCCTGTTACTACCATTTTCGACCTTTCTCCTATCCTTGTTAGTAACATTTTCATTTGACTAGGTGTTGCATTTTGCATTTCATCGGCAATAATAAAACTATTTTTGAAAGTTCGTCCTCTCATATATGCTAATGGACATACTTCAAATATCTCGTTCTCTAAAAAGTATTTGGTTTGTTTTACTGAAAAATGTTCGTAAAAAATATCAAATACAGGTCTCATCCATGGTGTCATTTTTGCAATTAAATCCCCAGGTAAAAACCCATGCTCTTCATCAACACTGACCGCAGGTCTTGTGATAACAATCTTTTGTACACGTTTTGATTTATATTCCTCTATTGCTTTATGTACGGCTAACATTGTTTTGCCTGTGCCAGCAGGTCCTAGTGCAAAGATAATACTGTTGCTCCAATCTTGCAATAATTTTAGGTAATCTGCTTGTTTGATGTTTCGCGGTTTGAGCTCTACTGCTTTGGGAAATCTTGTCAGCCTATCTTCATACTCTTGAATGGCTACAACATTATTGGCAGTATCTTCCACTGCCTTATAACGATTACGTTGACGTGATCTTCGTTTGCTCATTGCAATAGTATTTACATAAATGATAAAAATACCTTTCGAAAGAGGCTTTTTTTGAAAACCAAGTGTTTAATTAGAATTACCTCTAAGAGATAAATAATTATATGAAAATCAAAGAAGCAATAGAAAATCCGTATAACGAAACAAACAACTTATATGAACTATCAGTTGACGGTAGCCTTTTAGAAATGTTACTAGAAATTGAAAGAATATTAGATGAATCACATCTTTATGCATATGAAAATTGGAAAGAAGGTTGTGTTGTTAAAGGTCCGGAAGTTAAAAGACACTGGGTAAACATTGTTTTACAATATCCAAAAGATAAAATGCCAGATCCAGAAGGTGCTAAAAGACTTTTAAAATTAAAAATCAGACCTAAATACGAAAGAGCAACTATAGAAAACTATAGAAAAATTACTTCTGAAGATGATATCGATAAAGAAACGGGCAAGGCAATATTAGATAAAGAAGATGTTTGGTATGTGCATTTAGAAGTTCCGAGAGAGTTTGTTCAAGATGTTAAACCATCTGAACTTGCAGACGTTGTTCAACAACAACCTGCACCACCGCAACAAGAACAAATGGCACCAGCACCAGCAGAAGCACCAGCAGAAGCACCAGCACCAGAACTAGGAGCATAACATGGGTTTGGAAAAACACGATCTCGATAAATTGATAGTGCCAATATTTGGTATAGATTTATACAAACCTAAAACAGGTGACGAAGAAGAAGTTGTAGTTATAAGTTTTACTATAGACAATGAACTTGGTGCAAAAGATTTAGCAAGTTTTATTGATAAAAGTGTTATCAAAGATATCGTTGATGCTGAACCAAGTCCTGGTCCAGATCCAGATGGGCAGTATGCAGTATTCGTAGAACTAGTAAGAAATGATAAAACACCTCTAACAATTTTAAAATTATTAAATGACATCAAACACGTTGTTAATTTAACTGAGTGGTCTTTCAGAAGTTGGCCTACAAAGAGATTAGAAAAACTTACACCAGAGGCACTAATGGACGCAACTAATCCTAAAGTAAAAGAGTCAATCAAGTTTATGACAGATGTCATAAATGAAGATGCTTTGAAAGTTTTTGATAGAGGATTATATGGATACACTGTTATCGACATAGGTGGTGTGCAAACATTGCTAGAACAATATAACATTGATCAAACTCCTATCAGTTTTGAAACAGATAAGATTTTTAAAATACAATCAATTTTTGGACCAAGTTATGATGTCCAAAAACTCAAAGACTATATAATTGTTACATCAGGTAAAGATTCTGATGCAAAAGCAATACTTCTTAAGTCTTGACAATTCTAACATTTTATCATATTATAAAACAATGTACGTTTTTGTATTAGTAATAGTTCTGTTGTTAATTTAATGGATATACAATTAGAGCATAGTGGCATGGGGCCTTTTACCCTGTGCAACAGATTTAAGCCAGAAATATTTGAATTTAAAGTTCAGATGGAGTCTGACGGTATTCCTGGTGGAACTATAGAATGGTGTTTATCTAATTGTAGTGGAAAATGGAGTTGGTACTTCCATAAAAATTATGCATGGATGAGTTTTGAAGATCCTATGGATCATTTGATTTTCTCCAGTAAAATGAGATAAATAATACTACTATGTTTATATTTGGAGCAATTAAAAAATACTTAATTATAGCAGGTGTACTTGCCGCGGCAGGTTTTGGGTTATGGAAATACTACCAATACAACCAGTCTATAATTACAGCATATGCGGCCGAGAATGCTAAAAAAGAAGTGGTCATTAATGAAACACAGACAGCATTGGCACAACTACAAAAAGATAATAAACTTTTACAAGAACAATTCTCAGAAGCAACTAAGAAGTTCAAAATTTCACAACAAAGAGTTGATGAACTAACAAATAAATTACAAAGACATGATATTGGTGTTAAAGCGGCCAAGAAGCCAGGTCTTGTAGAAAAGATTATTGACAATGGAGCAAAACAAATTACTAGATGTTTTGAGATACAAAGTGGTTCTCCGTTGACAGAAGAAGAAATTAACGCAATACGACCAAGTAAGATCAACACGGCTTGTTGGGAAATAGCAAATCCCAACTTTGACTATGATGCACAATCAGATCCTTGGAAAGCAAAGAATCCGGATAGAAGATGAAAAAAATTATACAATGGCATAAAAACTGGTGCGAGAAATGGAGACTAGCAATGAAGATGTCTCATTATGCAACTTATTGGGTATCTTTTTTTAAAGGCGTATTATTAGTTTTATTACTATTAGCATTGGTTGGATGTTCTGGTGTACCTAAAACAGTTACATATGAAGCAAAACCAATCGATAGGCAAAACTTAATTTTACCTGATTTAGAACCTTTAGATTTAGCAGACATTGACTGGTTTGTAGTAACACCTGAAAACGCAGAAGAATCTTTTGAAAAGTTAAAGAATGAAAAACTTGAAATAGTATTTTTTGCAATAACAGAAAAAGGTTATGAAAAACTTTCAATAAACAATCAAAAGATGTTAAAAATGTTAAGTGATCAAAAAGCAGTTATTATGGCATACAAAAAATATTACGAAGATACAGAAAACAATATCGAAACCTACAATAAAAATAACAGTGGTAAAAAAGAAATAGAAGTACCACAAAGTGAAAATAATATTTTAGGTGGAACGTTGTTAAAAAAACTGAACCCATTTGATTAATGACACCTTATGAAAAATTAGGCGTAAGATCTGATTCTTCGCCAGATGAAATTAAAAAAGCATACAAGAAACTTGCAATGGAACACCACCCTGATAGGGGAGGCGACGAAGCAAGATTCAAAGAGATTACAGAAGCATATGATAGGATTAAGAAAGGTAATGCATACGAAGATGAATTTGATCCTATGGACAATTTCGCAAATCAATTTGGTAACTTCTTTAATTTTAAATTCGGCGGAGACGATCCAAGACAAACATTTTCACAACAAGTTCATGTAACATATTCATTACCAATCCAAGATGCCTTGGCTGGTAAAGACGCAACTCTTAAAATACATTTACCATCTGGTAATACTAAAATGGTAAATTTAAAAATACCTGCAAATTGTTATCAAGGACAAAAAATTAGGTTCAAAGGTTTAGGAGATTACAATACTGATATAATAATAACTCTTGACATATCAGTACCTATGCCTTATATTATAAAAGGTAGAGATTTATATTATGAAAAAGAAATGGATGCAATTTTAGCATCTGTAGGAGGCGAGTTTCCATACACACACGTTGACGGAAACAAATATAATATTAAAGTACCTGCTGGTGTTGAGCATGGTGCTAGAATAAGAATGAACGGGTTAGGCCTAAATGGTGGACATTTGTTTTTTCTTATTAAAATAAAAATAAAGGATTTGTCTAAATACAAAAACGAATTGGAAAAATATATTAGTAAGGAACAATAATGTCAGATAGAGTAGATTTAATAATTACAAAAGCAGTTGATCTTGCAAACCAGTACAGTCATGAGTATGTAACTCTTGAACACTTGGCAAGTGCAATGTTTGTTGATGAAGATATTAAAAATCTAGTTAAGAAATTTAATGCTGATCCAGTTGAAATTATGAAAGAGTTCAATGATCATATTGAAAATGACAAAGAAAATATTGTTTGCAAAGAATCAAAACCTCCTAAAAAAACTGCGGCACTTGAAAGGGTGTTTCACAGATCTTTTACACAGGTTGTTTTTAGTGGTAGACATCAAATAGAGTCTACAGATTTATTAGTATCCATTTTGTCTGAACAGGATACAATGGTTAGTTATATATTCTCAAAATTTGGTATTACTAAAAAATCTCTTATTGAAGAAATTACAAAAGAACGTCAAGCACAAACTGATCAAATGTTAGATCAATTTTGTAGGAATCTAAATGAAACTGCAAATGCAGGTAAAATTGATCCGCTAATTGGTAGATACGATGAAGTTATTAATGTAATGGAAACGGTTAGCAGACGTAAAAAGAATAATGTAATTTTAGTGGGTGAACCTGGTGTTGGTAAGACTGCTATTGCAGAAGGTCTTGCTAAAAAGATTGTAGATGGTGATGTGCCTGAACTTATCAAAGACAAAGAAATTTGGAGTATTGATATTACAAGCATGGTATCAGGTGCAAAGTATAGAGGTGATTTCGAAGAACGTATCAAGTATGTAATAGAACGTATGGTAGAAAAAGAAAATGCTATAGTGTTTATTGATGAAATACATATGATTATGGGTGCGGGTAGTACAGGACAAGGTGGCAACAATGATGCGGCTAATATTCTTAAGCCTTATCTAAGTAGTGGAGAACTACAAGTTATTGGTGCTACAACATACGATGAATACAGATCTAACTTTGAAAAAGATAGAGCATTGATGCGTAGGTTTATGAAACTTGATGTTAACGAACCTAGTGCTGATGATTCAAAAAAGATCATTAAAGGTATACAAGGATATTACGAAGCATTTCATAATGTGAAATATACAAAAGATGCTATTGAAGCAAGTGTTGACTTAACTGTGAAATACTTGCACAATAAGTTCTTACCTGATAAGGCAATTGATGTAATTGATAGTAGTGGTGCTAAAATGAAACTTCATCATGGCGGCGGTACTATAACTAATAAAGAAATTGAAAAAGAAGTTGCTAAGATTGCTAATATTAAAATTGACGTAATTGACGATCAGAAAACAGAAAGTTTTGCTGAACTAGATACAAAAATTAAAACAAAAGTGTTTGGACAAGACTTGGCAGTAGATACTCTCGTAGATAGTATTTTAGTAAGTAAAGCAGGTATGAGAGAATCCAATAAGCCAATTGGTAGTTTCTTGTTTGTTGGACCTACAGGTACTGGTAAAACTGAAACGGCAAGGCAATTAGCAGAAACTATGAATGCTAAATTGTTAAAATATGATATGTCAGAATATATGGAAAGACATAGTGTTTCAAAACTTATAGGTGCACCTCCTGGTTATGTTGGATTCAGTGATGGAAGTGTAGGTAGTGGTCAATTAATTAGTGATGTAGAATCAAATCCTAATTGTGTATTGCTACTAGACGAAATAGAAAAAGCGGCTCCAGAAGTTACACAGATTTTATTACAAGTTATGGATGACGGTAAATTAACAAGTTCAACTGGTAAAACTGTAAACTTTGAAAATGTTGTATTGATTATGACAAGTAATTTAGGTGCGGCAGAATCAGAAAAGTCCAAAATTGGATTTAATGAAAACAAAATTACAAATTCGGATGATGTTGCAATGAAAGACTTTTTTGCACCAGAATTCAGAAATCGTATCGATGCGGTGGTAAAATTTAACAAGTTAAGCGAAGATGTAATTAATATGATAATTACTAAAGTAATCGATGAAACAAATGCTATGTTGTCTACTAAAAACGTTAAAGTTAAAATAGACAAAAATGCTAAAGCATGGATTGCTAAAAATGGTTTTGAACCTACTATGGGTGCAAGGCCTTTGAAAAGACTATTTGAAGATAAAATCAAAAAGCCCCTATCAAAAGAAATATTATTTGGCAAACTTAAAAACGGCGGTACTGTGAAAGTTAGTCAAAACAATAACGCATTGGAGTTTGCTTATGAAGGACGACCAGACAAAGAAGAAGGAAACACCTATAAGCATTGATAAATCTGACAGAGTTTTGCAGACACATTACTTTGTTGTATACCTTATAGAGAATGACGATCAACATATAGTTGAAACTAGAACTGAAAGATTTGAAGTTCCGTTCGATATAGAAAATAAATTAGTTAGAGAAATTGAAAAGTTCGGTGATATTGATTATGTAGAAAAAGATACATATGCCAAATGGATAGGTGAAGATGTATCTATGGACTTTGATAAAGATGGTTATGATGAAGTTATTTTACAAAAGAATAAAGTGTATGATGTTATCAGTACACAAAATGGTAGAGCGGTACTAGATTTAGGATATGCTCTATATGGCTGGGTAAGACCAGAAAATTTTAAAATAATAAAAGTTACAGGTGAACTAGATTATGAAAATGGCACTATCCATTAAAGAAGATAAAATCAGACTTACCGAAAAACTTTTTTACAAAAGATTTCCATACAGGTTATCTTATAAGTTTCCAATGATTACATGGCAACAACATTTACCTTTTAAAGTTTTTGATTCATATGGTAATTCGCATAATCATACTCAGCACCAGCGAATAGATAAAGATAGTCCTGAATATATTAGAACAGCAACTAAACTTGATTATATACTTAAAACTTTTCCATCAGATAGTTATACTACAAGGACAGAAAAAGAGATTGCTTTATTTTTACTTACTAGAGATCAAGTAGAACTTATACTTGGTCACACAGGAATTGATAGAGTAAGTTGTCTAACAAAACCAATTAACAAATATCATTATGATCTGCTAAAAGATAATACAACACTGATATTCAAAAAAGACAAGTTTTGGAAAAACTTTAATATCAAAGTAAACTTTAAATACAGTGATAACTTTACAACTAAAACTATTCCTTGGATAACAGAATTTTTGAATAATACAGAAAACAAAAAAGCATACAGAGTAAATGCTCCATTAGGACGTTTACTTAGACAACAATCTAACCCATCATATAGATTTTACAGAAATGATTTATTCCTTGGTCACAGTTTATATGTAGAAACAGAAGATGATCTGATGATGATCAAACTTGCTATAGGTGAGGATATAGCATCTGTTTATCGTGTCATACTGTTTGAAGAACTAGGACTACCTCAAGAATCATACTAATTTACCACTTATTTGCACTTCCGTTGTAAATAAAATTGCTTACACAACAGACACTTGAACTTACAGCAATAGCAATACCAAGTGTACAGGGCGACACTATATACCGAAGGTAATGTTTCAATGCTGTTTGTAAGTTCATTGGTTCCATGATGAAGCAGGGTGTTTAGCCCTGCTTCTTTTTTTCCTATAGTGATAAATAAAAGTAATAAGGAAAGAAGCATGGCACGATCAATTCAACTAATGGGCGATACTGGTACTAATTTAAACGTTACTAGTAACGAAGCAAGAGCGGACAGTTTTTATGGCTTTACAGATGGCTTACATACTGTAGCAATTTATATGAACAATTTTACTGGAAGATTCTTTATAGAAGGTACGTTAGCAACTGTACCAACCGCAGATGATTGGTTTGCTATTAATATTGGTAATAATGTAGTCAACTATATGGAGGCTACTGCACATACTGGTGTTGAAGCAAAAACTTTCCAAGGAAATTTTGTTTACTTGAGAGGTAGAGTAGACAGAAGTTATTTAAGTGGAGTGTCAGACAACAATAACCTGGCACAAGGTAGAATCTTAAAGGTTTTGCTTAATCATTAAAGGAAGAGATAAAAATGGCGATTAATAGTTTTACAAATGATGAAAATCCAGATATTATCCTAACCGATGTGCTTGACGGTCAGGTTCTTGTCTGGGACAATACGGCCCAAGCATTAGTAAACGCAACCTTCACACAAGGTTCAGGAACTGGCGAGGCCAACGATGCACAAAATTTAGGAGTTACAGCGGCTCGAGAAGGTATATTTGCAAATAAGGTTGCAAGTACACTAAGATTCAAATCACTGGTTGCAGGTAGTGGAATTACACTATCAAGTGACGGTAGCGAGATTACAATCGCCGCAAACGCAGGATCAGGTAACTTAGGATCGCTTACAGGAACTAATTTAGGTTCAGGTAGTGCGGTATTCTCAAGTTATGATGGTGTTAGTAACTTAAACTTTAGAACATTAACTGCCGGTAACAATGTTACCATAACACAAAGCACAAACGAAATTTTAATTGCCGCTGATGATAATGCCTCAACACTAAACAATTTAGCGGACACAGCCTTCCTTAAAGTAGCAAACAATTTAAGTGATGTTACTGCATCAACTGCAAGAACTAATTTAGCAGTATATTCAAAAACAGAAAGTGATGCAAAATATTTAGGTAATAACAAACATAATGTTGCAGACACAGACGGTGCATATGACATTGGTTCATCTAGTGCTGAATGGCGTGACATTTATGCAAGAAGATTATACGGTACAGCAACTCATGCTTTAACTGCTGATTCCGTAGCAGGTTTTTCACAAGCAGATTATTTAGAAAAAGCCGGCGGTACTATGACAGGTGCTTTAACTCTTTCCGGAGCACCAACTCAAGCATTACACGCCGCAACCAAAGCATATGTTGATTCAAGTGTAAATTCAGCATTAGATGGTGCACCAGGTGCATTAGATACATTAAACGAAATAGCGGCCGCACTAGGCGATGATGCAAACTTTGCAGGTACAATGACAACTGCTCTAGCAGGTAAACTTGCACTAGCAGGTGGCACAATGGCTGGCAACATAGACATGGCGGCAAATAAAGTTGTAGACTTAGGTGCTCCAACTTTAGCAACTGATGCGGCAACAAAAGGTTACGTTGATACACAAATCGCAGGAGTTTCAGCAGGTGCAGATTTAACATTATCGAACCTCTCAAATGCTGGTACTGCAAGAACTAACTTAGGTTTAGGTACAGCGGCAACTCAAGCAACAGGATCTTTCCTACAAGTTGGTAATAATTTAAGCGACTTAGGTGACGCAGGTGCGGCAAGAACTGCATTAGGTTTAGGTACAGCGGCACTATCAGCAGATACAGCATTTTTACAGACTGCAAATAATTTAAGTGATTTATCAAATGCGGCAACTGCAAGAACTAATTTAGGATTAGGTACAGCGGCTACAACAAACGCAAACGCTTACTTGGCGGCTAACGCTACAACTGATAGTATAAATGAAGGATCAACTAACTTATACTTTACTACAGCAAGATTTGATACAGAATTTGCTACAAAAACTACAGACAATGTTAACGAAGGCACAAGTAACCTTTACTACACTGATGGTAGAGCAGATGCAAGAATAGCGGCGGCAAGTGTAGGCGATCTTTCAGATGTTGATCTTTCTGGTGCAGTAACTGGTAGTATTCTAGTATGGAATGCTGTTAACAGCAGATTTGAAATTGGTAGTGATACAGATACAGGTATTACACAAGGTCAGGGTGATGCACGTTACTTCCAATTAAGTGCAACTAACTTACCTGATACAGATGGAACATATGATATTGGTTCTAGCACATTTGAATATAGAAATATATATGCTAGAAAAGTATATGCACAAGCAACAACTGTTGAAACGTTAAATGGTGCAACAGGTGGTACAATTACAGGTGCATTAACAGTTTCAGGTGATATTACAGCAAGTGGAACACTTGGTGGTACTTTTGATCTAAGTAGTTCTAGCATTGCTACATTAAGTGATGTCAATCTAACAGGTATACAAAATAATGAAATTCTAAAATGGAACAGTGCTACTTCAAGTCTTGTAAGAGGCACAATTAACAGTGATGAAGTAACTGAAGGTTCAACAAACTTATTCTTTACAACTGCAAGATCAAACGTTGCGTTTGATGCTAGATTGGGTGCTAAGACATCAGATGATATTGCTGAAGGAGCAACTAACCAGTACTTTACTACAGCAAGAGGCAACTCATCATTTGATACAAGATTAGGCACTAAAACAACAGACGATTTAACAGAAGGTTCAAACCTTTACTTTACTAACGCAAGAGCAGTTAGTGCGTTAAGTGGTGCATCTACAGATAACATTGCAGAAGGTACTAACAACTTATACTTCACAAATGCCAGAGCAGATGCAAGAGTAGATGCTAGACTAGGTGCTAAGAGCATTGACTCTTTAGCAGACGTTGATACAACTACAACACCTCCTACAACAGGACAAAGACTATCATGGAACGGTTCTAACTGGGTACCAGCAACAGACTCAGCAGACTTTAGTTCATATAGCACAACTACACAAGCAAATGCATTATACGCACCAAGAGATGCTTCTTATATTCCAGATACAGATAATGCATATGACTTAGGTAGTAGTTCGAGAGAGTTCAGAGGCATTTATGCAAACTTCTTTTATGGACAAGCAGATACAGTAGAAACTATTAACGGTGCAACAGGTGGTGGTATTACCGGCGCAATAACTGCATCAGGCGATATTACTGCTCCTAATTTTACTGGTAACATTACAGCATTAGGTGGTCCAATTACAATAAGTTCAAAAAATGTTAATGATGTATTAACATGGAACGGCACAGCATGGACAGCAACACCAGCACAAGGTGGCGGTGGTGGAGGTGGCGGAGCCACTACACTAGGCGGATTAACAGATGTTAGCGTTGGAAACATCGGAGACAATAGATTATTAGCATATGATGCAACCAATGCAGAATATAGATTAAGTGATGAACTTACAATACAGAACTTAAAAATTACAGGATTAACAAGAAACCAGATTGATGCAACTAATACAGTTACAGGTACTGGTAATATTACAGCAAGTGATACTATTACAATTAACGGTACACAAGTAACTTTTGCAAGTAGCACAACAGATGATATTGATGATTTGGTATCATTAATTAATGCGGCAAATATCACAAACATATTTGCATCAAACAGATCAGGAAAACTAAGACTTTCTGAAGATTTAGGAAATGGTATTACTGTTTCGGGTACAGGTACATTACTTACAGTAGTAGGACTTACGGCACAAACTTATACCAAAACAGCAGATACATCATTAGACGTAGATACTAATACAAACATTGATGGTACTTTAGTAGTTGACGGAGCAACAACAATTGGTGGTGCAACTACAGTTAACAGTACCTTAAATGTAACAGGATTAACTACATTAGACGCTTTAACAACTACAGGTCAAGCAACTATTTCAAACTTAGATTACACAGGTGATATACTTGAAATAGGTGTAGGTAGTTCTAACACAAGTGCAATTGGTATTGAAGCAGAAGCAGGCACTGGTTCAAGAACTGCATATTGGACTTGGAGTAAAGCAAACAATAGATGGAGTGCATATTATTCAGATGCGGCAGGTGGTGGTGCACCATTTACAACTGCTGATATAAACGCAAACTTTGTTGGTACAATTTATGGATTGAACTATCCACAAGCAGATGGTACAGCAGGACAAGTTTTACAAACAGATGGCGCAGGTAACCTATCTTGGGTAACTGGCGGCGGCGGAGGCGGCGGTGGCGGTGCTACTGTCCTTAACGGTCTTTCTGATGTTACTTTAGCAGGTGTTACATCAGGACAAGTACTAAAGTATAATGGTAGTGCTTGGGTAAATGATACAGATGCAGGTGGTATTGCATTAGGTGATTTAAGTGTTACACAAGCAGGTGCAAGTGGAACAGGTTCATTAAGTTATTCTTCAGCAACAGGTGTATTCACATATACTCCACCAGTACTTGTAACAGACATAAATGGTTTAAGTGATGTTGATACAAATACAGTAGGTCCAACAAACGGTCAAGCACTTATTTGGGACGCGGCA
>MDTC01015257.1_pt1 | contig 13272 bp, 1 predicted proteins | sample 811181 | NCBI WGS metagenome assembly MDTC01 (sample SAMN05326644, study PRJNA326480) | marine metagenome | isolation source: seawater | place: Pacific Ocean: North | collected 2011
GCGCGAGGCTCGGTCTAAGAATGTCAGACCTCTCCAGCCTCCATCGAGTGCCAGAGGCCCTGTTCGCCGCGCTGGACACGGGACGGAGACTCTCTGCCTGCTTTCTTTGGGCCGAGGTCCAAGGAGAACAACAGAATGCACTGGTAGGTGAGCTCGACGTTCACTTCTACAACATGGCGGTGGAGCTGAACGACGCCGTTGCGTGTGACTCCGTGGCTCTCTTTGCGAAGCACGCCGAAGAGGGAACACTCCAAGCCCACGAGGACGTCGACGCCGGCGTGCAGCTCTTCGTGCGCAACAGCCAGATGTTGCTGAAGCACGTGTTCAGGACAGAGGAGGCGGTGGAGGGTAATGATAGCGCCGATGTCGACCGCATCAATTCGTGGAAGCTGACCTTCAACTCGCTCGCCCGCCTGCTGCTGAAGCTCCTGAAAGCGGAGTTAGCGCTGTGCAAGGAGTGCCTCGCATCGCGTGGGCTCTCGCAGATCGACGTGAAGGAGGCCAAGTTCTCGAGCCGGCAGATACACACGCACCGTGCCGACGTGTGGGGTTGGCAAAGGACAAGGGAGGAGCTCATAGCAACGGCAACCGTCGACGACCGTGCCGTGAACGTGGTGTCCGAGCTCAGGACGAGGCGCGTGGTGGATCGCGTCAACACAAGCATCACGGTGGGAGATAGCGCGCTGCGCGAGCTGTGGAGAGAAGAGGAGGAGGAGGAGGAGCATGAGGAAGAGGAAGAGGTGAAGGAGTCGCTGAGGCTCAAGAAGGGAGTGACCGTGGCGCTGGAGTGCATGCGCGTGGTGGTCGGCAAGCTCAGGGAGAGGGTCATTGGCGGTGCCGGTGGCTGTGGGGGTAGAAGGGCCGTTGCAGTGGACTAAAATTGGACAAAGCGGCAACGGCAGAAGCCGTTGAGACATTTTTTAATGTAAAGGTTATTTTAGGAGAATTGGGGTAATAAAGGAGGATACAAGAGATTGGTCACCACAACTACTCAAACGATGATGGCACATTTGCAAAAGATCCCGAAAAACGTTTTGTTTTATGATATGTTTGTTTTATTAACATGTCCAACACTAGCATCCTTGGCCATGACGTACAAAACGATGTCTGAAAACGTGTACACGTATGCGCGAGATCAAGCACAGTTGCAGGAAATGGAGCCAACGACCGAAGAGCTCTCTTCGGACTTACTCTTTGCGTTGAGTTACTTTCTCAATCAACGCGCGCCGTGCACTACGAAGCCGTTCGAGTTCGGGGATGATACGCATTTTCGAAAGAAATGGGATGATGATGCCCAATACTTCGTCAGTACGAGGTACAAAAAGATTAATGAAGAAGGTGAACTGCAAACCTGGGGCAATGGCTTTCAAGGGGGTTTGGGGCATGGTGATCAGAAACACCGCCAAATGCCTACTAAAGTGGAAGGACTTGGTGGAAAGAAGGCTTGGAAGGTTTTCATGGGTCCATACCATACAGTGGTGATTACTACGGACGGAAAGGTGTACACATGGGGTATGAACGACGAAGGCCAACTAGGCCAAGGGAAAACGCTTGGACCGATCTTAAAGCCAGAGGTGGTGTTGGGTTTGGAAGGACACAGGGTGGTTGATGTGGCATTAGACAAGCACAGTACTGTCTTTTTGACGTCCAAGGGCGAGGTGTTTGTCACTGGTGAGAACTTATATGATGATTTGGGAACATTCGATGAGATGTATGCAGATTACGAGCTTTGCAACTATTGGAATCCAACGAAAATGACGGACCTCAAAGGCAAAGCGGTTGCAATAAGTAGACCTAAGATGCATTGGTTGGAAGTGTACGTGTCAGGGCTGGACGATAAAGAATTGAATAAGAAGAAACGCAGGCTGAAGTAAAGGGTCCTTAAGTATATAGGCCCTTAAGGCCGCTGTCTTTTTAAGCGGCCAAGCAAGGCCCGCGCGCAATGCACTTTGTGTCAATGTTAATGACCACCGTTGCCGCTGCTGCTCTTGTGGCCTTTGCCACCGCCGGCCAGGGTTACGAGTTCCAAACCCGCAACTCCGACTCGGCTGCGTTCAGCGCAATCGGTCGCAACGTCAGGTGCTGGAAGACACCAATGGCCGTGACGGAGCTGGATGGCGCTTCTTCATCATCGTCATCATCATCATCGTCACTGGTCAACTCGTGCATCAAGAACCACTGCAAGGACAGCAGCTGCAGCGGAGTGGGAGTCACCGTGCCTCGCGGACGTCCTTTCATCAGTTGGCCCGCGCGGTCAAGTTGGATCCCGGTGCTGACTACCACCACCAATCCTTCCGGCAGTAGCAGCGGCAACGGTTTTTCGGTGGGAGCGAAGATCTGGCCTCAACCGACATCCTCACCACCGTGGCAAATGAGCATGGGTGCCTGCAAGGCAAAGTGTCTGCTGCTGTCCGTCTGCTCGTATGTTTCGTATTCAAAAGGCGGAAACTGTGTCCTCTACAAGTCCAAGACTTCAAACGGTGCGCTGCACAATAACGTCGTCTCGTCTGGTACACTGCTGCAGCGCACTCGGTGGCGCGAAGCCCATGACGTGCGACTCGCGGCAAAGTACGCCACGGTGGATGCGCCAGCTGGCAAAGAGGAGTGCCGGCAGCGCTGCGGCAAAGACAGCTCACAGTGTCCGCGTGGGTTTTTGTTTGAGCATCAGCGTTGCAGCTCGGCATGGGTCACTCGGCCTGTCAGCAGTGCCACGTTACCCGACAGCTGTGTGCAAAAGGTTTACGCCACAATCGAACTCTGCAAGGCCATGTGTGCGGCAGATGCCCAGTGCAGAGAAGGTGGTGGCTTCATCCACACGGTGGAGCGGTTTGGGTTCTCTTCTCCGGAGTTTGGCCACAGCGTCAGCGCTGGCTTCCCTGGCGGAGCGGCATTCTGGACATCAAAGACCGACGATGAGCGTGCTGTGTACGCCGACTCGGAGTGTCTCAAGCACAAGGGCGTCGGTTGGCGAGCAATGACAAAGGAAGAAGCCGAGCGGCACAACCACTACAGTGGCAGCGACAGGCTGTGGCGAGCCGGGGTTCCTGCACACCCTGGCCAATGGGCCTACCGATATTCTGCCAGCACTTCATGGGGCACGGCCAATCCTAATTATCCGTCTGGCGAAGTCATGTGCATCAAGCCACCCATCCAAGACAGATCGCTCACGCCAGCCTGCCTGTTGATAAGATCCACCAGTAATGGCTGCACGGTTCCGGCTCCGACATCGCAACACAGTGCACCTTTCAACGCCACCGCGGCGGCGTCGTCGAACCGTTTCTACACACAGGTCCACTACCGCCTCGAAAAGAAGTCGGACAACTGTGAAAAGGCGCTGCGCTGCCACCACCTTGTAGCGGATGGAATCCTGCCCACCGTCGAGACAGGGACGTGGCCAGCGTCGACGACGTCGGTGTACGGCGGCGAGGAGCTCCTGCAGCACACGAGCTTTCTGCAGCAGCTTGCGTCATTCTATCCGCGCAGCCAATGCAAAAAGTATGGATCGGCGACGCCGCCATACTGCACGCTGCCTTACTCTCCGCGCTCGCCAACGGAGGACGCTTCGAATCAGCAGCCGCTGGAGCTTGGCTTCCGACGCGATCCGCTGCTGCCGAGCAACGGGAAACCACGCATTCCGCTCCAAGGCGACTTCGACACCATCAACGGCAACATATGCATGGCGCATCAGCCGCAATTCGTGGCAGAGGTGAGGTGCAGCAGCGCCACGCTGCTGCAATCCAGATTCGACTTGACCGCTGCCACCGAAGAGCTGCGGGTGCAGGAGTGCTCGCGGATCTGCCAGGGGCAAGGTGGCAACCTCGGAGACGGGAAGCAGTGCAGGCTGCACGGCTTTGTCTTCCAACGGCGAGAATTCAAGCCGGACGGCTGCACGCTGCTGACGTCGAGCTCGGACTGCAGCAACCCGAGCAGCGGCGGCACTGTCGTGGTCAAGTACAGAAACGTCGCGGTGCGCGCTTCGGCAGAGATCAAGTGCGACACGACACCCGTCAACGGCACGCGGCGCGTCGTCGACCCTCTCCCTTGTACGGGTGGAAGCTTCGTCAATCTGGCCACTGCCTTTGAGTCCACGGACGGCAAGTTCAGCCAGGCGTGGTGCAGCAAGTGTCCGCCGCTCACCTGGACGCCTGTTCCCGATCGCAAGTGCACACCGGCTGAGCCATCGACGAGCTGGGTCACCGACGGAGTGCCAAACGCCAACATCGAGTGGCAGCACGACGCAGGCGCCACGACCTTGAGCCAGTGTGAGCTGTCGTGCAAGGCGAGCAGCACGTGTTCGGGATACAAGCTGGTCGACAAGACCTGCCACAGGATGGTGGTTGCCGGCAACGGCAGGCGCGCCGCGATCGTGCGACCTGGAAAGCGCGCCATGCTGCTCTTTTCGGTGAAGTGCAGCGCGGCCGTCGGTGCCAACGGTGCCTGTGCCAGCGGTCTGCAGCTCTCGTACTCGGATCCCGCGTACCCGCACTGGAAGCAAACCGATGCCGACGCCACGTACCTCTCGGGTCACAAGAAGTACACCGGCCAGATCCCACGCATCTTCTACGGAAACGAAGAGACCATCGACGCGGTGATGGCCACGGCGGAGCTCTGCGTGATGCGCGGAGTGGGACGTGTGCCTGACGACAACTGTGCCTACGGCAACGGCATGGGCACCGTGTACAGGGCGCGCTCCGCGTCGAGCTCGGGCTCGAGTCACACCGGAAGCGGCGTGGTCTACCGTGGCAGCGTCGACTTGCCGCCGCTCGCTGGAGATTCACTGGAGGTCTACCTCATGCTTGACTCCGTCGACCCGGGTCAAGTTGCGTACGTGGCGGCGGCGGTGGCTTCTCCTCCTGCACCTGGTGTGGGCACACAGTTCGCCTCTCGGTTCACGGTGAACGAGGCGCCTGCAAGCAGCTTCACCGTGGAGAACTTCAACCCTGATAACGCACGCACGAAGCTGGACAGAAGCAAGTACCTTTCACTGCCTGCTTCTCCTGGATCGAACCAGGACTACGGCGACGCGTTCCGCAGCCAAGGCACGGTGGCAATGGCCAGCGTCGAGAAGCACACGGCTGCTGGATCGACTTCGCTGTCGGCTCACCAACCCACGCCATTTTCCTGCAGCGCCTTGATGACCGCAGTGCCTAGCCCCGCCGACAACGCATGGGGAGACATGCGCGACTCGGTGATCGGCAGCTGCATGGCCACCGCCAATAACAACCAGGCCTCGAAGCGGTGGTGGAAGCCTCTGATGCCGGTGCTCTTTGCCGACGGTCTGAAGGGCGGACGGGATTACGTGCTGCGCAGCGGTGGCGTCGCAGCCTACGTGAAGGACCTCAAGTTCGAGTTTGCACCTTACCTGTTCGAAAACGCTCACGGCGTTCGCTATCCATTCCACTTCACACTGGACTCCACTGGAGGCATCGCCACCATGGGCGGAAAAGAAACGTCTGGCGTTGCATCGACAGTCAACGCCATCAGCAGCAAAGTGCTGACTTCTGCCAGTGGCGGCGGCAGCGAGACGCAGGTGTTGCTCGCGCGCAAGGACGACCCACCCGAGCAAGCAAAGAGCTGCGTAGTAGTAGAGACGGGCTCGACAACAACGGCGACCTTTTGGGCCTCCGATGTGCCGATCATGCAGACACCAAAGGTGAAGACCAATGGGGCATGGGCACTGCTTGCTGATGCGGTGTGCGCGGAGCAAAAAGGGCCAGAGTGGCGATCGGCGTCAACGGAGGATGCAGATTACTACGATCCGTCAAAAGTAAATCAGGCCGTCAGGTTCAACGAAGACGACAGGAGGTGGCGTGAATCGTGGGCTTATTGGAGTTACTCTGGTTTGGTTTGGAAAACCGCAAACGCATTGGGTGACAAAGAAAAGTACCAAAAGCCTGTCTGTGTCAACGTTCCGCAGAAGAAGCGGCATTGTCAGCCTCTTGTCGCCGTGCTGGTGCAGTGGCCGCATGGACAACCCTTTCCGGTGAACGTGATACACGACGTGACGTACCCCGACTCTGCTCAGGTCTCGATCACCACTGTGACACACGAACCCACAGCGGCGCTCGGAAAGCTGCACGTCACCATGTTCAAGAGCGCAGCCATCAGACGCAACGTGCGGTACGCTGTCTTCTACCGGAAAACCCGACCGGCTGCTCAAGTGTCTCCACTGGCACCCGTGTCTTACGCAGCGACGTGTCCGTTGGTCAAAGTGTACTACAGCTGCCTGCCCAAGACGCAGTGCAACTCCGCGGACTACTACATGACGTACTCGGACTCACTGAGCCAGACCACGCCAGGGCAGTGTCAGCTGCGGCGGACCTGTCCGCCAGGCGTGGCACGGATGACCACCAGCCTCTACACGGACAGTGTTTGCTTGCTGCCGGTTTCGCCCATCCCGATGTGCAGAAACCTCATTGCCTTCATGACCGCTTGCACCGCCGTGGGTGACAATGATGGTACGGCTGCCACCGCCACCGCCGACTGCTCCTGCACGGCGCGAGGGTTCAGCAGCATCACGAGCACGGGTGGCATGTACAACCTGCTCATCTTCCGCAAGTCCACGCACGAGCAAACCAGTGGCGGAGGCGGTGGTGATGACGGAGCAAGCATCGACGGCGGGTACCAGCTGTCGCTCTACGATTTCCCTAAAGAAGGCACGGTGCCGTACGTACCCGCGCTGCTCCAAAGTGGCAAAACCTGCGCGGAGTCGTCCTTGGTCAACGTCACCGGAAAGACGGTTGGACACGCAGGTCAAGGCATAGGGTGTGTCGGTGACAGCTTGGAGTGGGTCAAACAAGTCAGTACTGAGCTGACCAGCCACTACAAATTCTATGACGTCGCAAATACTGCAAGCATTTCCGACCAAACCCCTCCGGCCTTTGGTCACAGCGCAAGCTCTTCTTTTCCAGGCGGGGTGGCTTTCTGGAGCTCGAACACGGCAGATGAACGGGCGGTGTACGCGGACTCCGAGTGTCGCAAACACAATGGTCCTGGCTGGAGAGCGCTGGCAATGGCAGAAGCGGAGCACTACAATCACTACGGTGCTGGTAAAGATCAGCTGTGGAGATCAGGAGTTTCTGCACACTTCAGTCAATGGGGCTGGCGGGCGCCATCCGGCGGTTGGAGCACGGCCAACTTTAACCAAGCGTCTGGCGAAGCAGTGTGTGTCAAGCCACCCGCCAGCACGCTGGACGAGTGCAAGCAGCAGTGCGCGAGTGACGCGCTTTGCCGAGAGCGAGGGTTCAGCTTTGTGCCACGTTCAGGAAATGGCACTACTACGTTGGGCGATTGCCGCTTTCCCACGGCAGCCAGCAAGGTGTCAATGACGGTGACGACAACGGCTTCTTTGTACCGCAAGCCAGGGTGTGTCTACATGAAAGTGCCTCACTACCAGTACAAGACAGGGCATCAAGCAAGGACGCTGTCGTTTCTGGAGTGTCGTTTCGAGTGTGACAAGCAGCCAGGTTGTCCCGACAAAGGGTTCACTTGGTCTGATGCGGCGGGAAACGACTGCAGACTGCCACAGGAAGGAGCAAACGACCTGCAACTCGAAGCGACAGCAAGCGCCGCGGCAGCGTACTACAGCGTCTCGAGCGTTCCGAGTCCGTCCAGTTTGACGCTTCACTACGAAAAGCTCGACGGTTTTGGCCACGGCGCCTCCTATACGTCCTATCAAGGCCTGTCTGCTGAAGAATGCAGAATCAAGTGTCAACAGGTTGCTGGGTGTCCGGCCAAAGGATTCTCTTGGTACAAAAGCAGCAGCGGGAGTCGCGGGTGTCGCATTCCCTTCCCTTCGACGACGACGGGTGTATCTGACGGGGATACTATTGAACGATGGGCCGATTTTGAAAGTTGGGCACTGTACCGACTACCAGCTTACCGAGTGGTCCCGACCGATGGGTTTGAGGTGGCTCCGACGCTGACAGAGCAAGACTGCAAGCAGCGCTGGCGACAGGTTGCTACTGCCTTTTCGACTCTCAGTAGCACGCTGTTTGGATTCCTCTCGATTGGGTACGGTCACGTACAGCGCGACGTGTCGTCTTCCTCCTCGGCCCAAAGCTGCTCTTTGGCTGTGCAGACCGAAGATGTGCTGTCTACGGCACCAAACGGAGGCGCTTGCAAAAAGGCGGTTTCTGGAAAGAAGTCTGACCCCGTGCGATGCACAGAGTGCCGTGACGGCTTCGTTTTGGAAAAGATTCACTCCGATTGCAGCGGCCGGTGCCTTCCAAAGGCAGAGTGTCGCGTTGTGAAGCGTGGAGTAAAGACGCCTCCGCTGGTCAGCGTAAACACTACGACCACTGCCACCACGTCCTTGAAGCGCGCCGTCTTCTACCGAAACGAGGACGAGGGACTGGCGGGGACACATCGCGTCGTGACTGTCATCAAGGGATGGGGCGTTGTACCGAGACAGCTTACTGCGTATGAGTGCGCAAGCGCTTGCGGTCCTTCTACGCGCTTCTTCGTTCGCGGAACGGCATCGATGCGATGTGACTCTCCGATCCAACGGTGCGAATGCACGTGCGTGGCGGTGGGCTCGCCGGTGTGCAAGCAAGCAAGTACCCATCAAAACCTGACGCTCTACGACGTAGCCGAGGCCACCAGCGCCGACGAGACGTCCAGCTATCGCGTGCACCTCCGTGACGCCAGGTGTGGCTTTGACATGGCGCTGAACCAAAACGAGCCCAACATCACGAGGTTCTACGCGGACTCGACCAAAAGCATCTCGAGCGTCGCGGCGTGTGCACAGGAGTGCGCCGCCACGCACAACACTCCCTTCTTCGAGTTTCCTAATTGGAACGGAGCTGCCAACTTCAAGATGTGCTCCTACGCCGGATGTTCGGCCTGTGTGTGCCTGCAGGCCGGCAAGGTTGAGCTCACGTGCCACAGGTCTGCCACTGCCAAAGTGGACCTCTTCCGAGTCATCGGCAAAGACGAGGAGAGGCTCATACGCTCCAAGAACGTCAAAGTGTGTCCTGCGGGCACGTACTCTCGTGACGGCACCATACCCAAGCTGCTGCGGTACTGCAAGAGCGACGCTGAGTGCTGCTCTGATCATGATAATACCAACTCCAACGGACAGGCGACAACGACGTGCAAGAGTCAACCCTTTTCTCGCTGCGTCACGGTGCGCAAAGGCGCAGAGGCACACGAGAACGGGTGCATGGGCGACACAAAGGGGGTCATCGCTGCCGATCCGTCAAACGGCTGGACTCTTTGGCGCCGCAACAACTGGACAGAGATTCCAAACATGTACTTGGTCGCGTCTGGTGCCTCGGGGTCTGCCGGTTACATCGAGTCAAAAGCAGGCTCGGATTCATTGGAGAAGTGCAAGAACGTCTGCCAGAGTAGCCGAAGGTGTAGAGCGTTAGGGTTTTACGTGACAATCAAGGGCAACTCCTTGACCTGCTACATTCCCGATCCGGAGATACTAATCACGAAGACGACGCTCGTGGCCGCTCCGATTGGCGGGGGTCACGTCAACAACGCCTACGCAATGGAAACTTGGACGGGCAAGGCAGGTGCCAAGTGCAGCGAGCTTCCACACGTGGCCGTCGAAGTCGCCGCTGCAAACACCTCCGACGCGTGCAGGCTCCACTGTCTGCGCAACCCTAGCTGTGCCTACTTTGGCTACAGCTTCAACGACGTCTCCAAACGGTGCCTCGTGACGTCTCCTGCCTTCCAGCCATGGATCCAGGTGTGCGCGCCGGTGATACCTGGCGCGTCGTCCGAGGCCATTGCCACGACGGCAAGGACACTGACTTGGCCGTGCACGGCGTGTCCCAAAGGCAAGTTCGCCGAGTTTCCCGGTGCGAAGGAGTGCAGCCCTTACAACGTGGCTTCGCGCGCCGAGTGCCACAGCAGCCGTCCGGTGTACATTAACGCCTCGGCGACGTTTGGCGGCGAGTGCGTCTCGGAGAAAGACGCGGCCTTCTACGACTCGCCACAGGACTGCCGCGAGAACACCTACAAGAAGATCGTCTACAGCCGCGTCAGGAACCCAACGATCCACGAAGGTTACCGAGACGTCGCGGATGGCGGCAGCGAGTGGTACGCTCCGCGTTCTTCATCGGCATTCTTCATCAAGAAGCTGAGCGGAGTGCAGACTCTCGACCTCTGTCGCTTCGAGTGCTTCAACAACTGGGGTGGCATCGACGAGGACGTCAACTCGCTTGCAGCGGCCTGCCGCGCCATCACATGGGACTCGGCCACGAGTGGGTGCTACCTGTTCAAAAACAGACACTTGGAGCAGAGCAGCGGCGCTCCCTTCCAACTGACGCGCTTCGTCGACGGATCGCGGTTTCACACCCGATCGTTTGTCAACGGCAAAGACATCGAGAGGACCAGGTGCTTTGCAAAGACGGCGTGTCCGCCTGGTCAGTACGCCAGCTTCGCCGACGACTCGACGCGCGACAACCTGTGCCGCTCCTGTCCTGCTGGCAAGTGGACGTTGGGTGGAGTCGGCAGGACGCTGCTCCGGGGTCCGACCATCGAAGGGTACTCCGCTTCGAACCAAGGCAACGTCGAGGATTACCTCTACGCGGCGAGGTCGGAAAGCGACTGCTACCCTTGCAGCAAAAGCAGTCCGCTTCGGTACTACAACTACGCACCGCAGATTGCAGGTGGCAGCACCAGCACAAACACCTCTTTGCTGCGTGACGCGTACAACCGCACGGTCACGGTGCAGCGCGGGGTGAGCCCTGTGGCGTGCTGCCCTTCGAGTGCCGGACTCGGAGCGACCTGTGGAGCAGGAGAGGCCAACGGCCGCGGCTACTTTTACCCTTACACAAACACAACCGATCTGCAGAACCCTTTGGTGGTGAACTACGCCAAGAACTTTGACGTGTGCTGGCACTGCGAGTCGTGCAAGGTGGGGTATGGACCCTCGCTGGTGCCGAGTCCGACAAAGCCCGACACGCCGGAATTCGGCGTGTGCCTCCCTTGCCGCAAGGACACCCAGAGCAGACCCGTTGTTGGTTCCGTTGGTGGTGCTCACGTCTGCGAAGCGTGTCCCGTCAACGAGTACACGCAGATGGCAGGAGCCACTGGGTGTCTCAAGTGCTCCATTGCGGTGTCGGATCCGACTCAGCCAGGGTTTCAGCCTCGGTGTGCAGGATGGCCAGGCAACGACAAGCTGCCACCAGGCTTCTACTCGCCGTTGTCGACGCCAGCGACTTCTCCTCCTCCTCCTCCTCCTTCTACTTCTGGCAACAGCAGCAGCACCAACAGCACCAACAGCACCAACAACACGTCGTCTTCTTTGTTGTACGACCCGAGCAACGTCACCGTGCTCTCTGGCTGGGATCACATCGTTGCCGTCAGCAAGGTCTCTGAGTTCATGCGACAGCGCTTGGCATCGGAGCTCGGTGATGGCACCAGGGAGACGCCGTGGCTTCACCAGAAGTGGCCGACAGAGACGGTGTACGACCAAATCGCCGCTGGAGCCTCCATGCAAGCGGTGCAGTTGGGATGTCCAGCCGGCTACGGCATGTACAGCGGCGACCACTACACCAACACCCGCAATCAAGCAACGGCGGCATCGCTTCCAGCTGAGCCGACTCTCATCGAAAAGGTGGGTCCAAACGGCACTTCGACCGTCGAAGTCGTGCCAGCTGATGCAGCCGCTTCAGGAGGTGGTGCATCGGCGCCGAACGTCCACAACACCATCACCTCTTGGCGCTTTCCGGTGAAGCCGCAGTACAGCGCGTCAGGGAACCAGGTGCACTGCAACAGACACTCGGACTGCGGAAACGCGGCGCTGAGTCCCGACTCAACCGTCGTCGCAGCGGACATGGTCTGCCGAGGAGACGCGAGGGCCTTCACGTTCTGTGGTGCCCCGGCGGCGATCACAGGCATCCGGGTGTGCACCCTGTGCCGCTCCGAGCGCTTCGCCGTGACCAATGCGGGCATCCTTGGCGCCCAGTGCATCGACAGCAATAATGATAATGCTTTGCCGATCAACAGCCGTTGTGGTGCGTTTGGACAGAAGAACACCACCATCGACACGCACCACGTCGGTGCGTCGAGGCGGTGTCCTGCAAAATCAGAGACCTTCTGCAGCGGCTTGACGGGCATGTGCACCCCTTGCCTGGAGGAGTCGAGCGCCATCGAGACCACTTACACAGACGACATGGCCGCCATCTACATGCCGTGCGACGCTCGAAACCGCTGTGGCGGCGACAACGGCGCCGCCGTGACCTACTCGTGTGCAGTGCCTGGCACTCGGATGTACTGCGACATGAACGCGGAGCAGCCGTTCCCAGCCTTCTTGGAAGGCATGGTGTCGCCGCTGATCAAGGCAGCAATGACCAGCAGGCCTCCGACGCGAGGCATCTGCATGCCGTGTGCGCCGTTTGTCAAGAACTTGGCGGTGCTGCCTTTCCTCGGCTGGTCGCTGTGTGTTCCTTGCCTCCCTGGCTTTGTGTCGAAAGAAGGCGACCCGTCGTGCAGAGCGTGTCCGGCCAACGCGGTGCCGCAAATCACGGCAGGGGCAAACGGTCAGCTGGCCGCGTACACGGAGTGTGCAGCCTGCAATCGCGACAGCCACGGCGTGGTGAACTTCAAGTTTGGGAAGAACCCTGACCTCGGCAACGCGTACGGCGACCAGGGCTCGGTGTTCGGCGTGACGGTGTGCATCGCCTGCAACTCCGTGGGCATGAGTCATTACCGCGACCCGACCACGGGCCAGTGCAGGACGTGCGAGGCAGGCAAGGCCAGCTCAAGCGGTACGGCCGGTAACGCCATTCGACCAGCCTGTGATGTGTGCGCTCCTGGCTACTACCGCAACGAGACAGGAGGAGGAGGAGGAGAAGGAGGAGGAAGCTTTGATTTCAGGTGCCAAAAGTGCCCAGCAGGGAAGTTCACCTCGAATGTCAAGGACATTGCCAAGCTGCCGTTCAACGCTCGCTGCAAGGACTGTCCCGCAGGAAGGAGCACCGACGGCCGCGACGGACTGGTCTACAACGAGAGTGGCCAGCCGTGCACCAAGTGTACAGGTCAGACCGTTGCCAAAAACCCGGGCACTGCCAAGTGCGAAACGTGCCAAGAGATGGGCAACGAGATGGTGCGCAACGCCGAGGGCACCGACTGCAGAGCTTGCGCAGCGGGCACCAGCCGCAGCAGGCTGGTGGACCAAAACGTGTCGACGTTCGTTCCAGACTACGGCACGCAGTGGCGAGCGGTGCTGCGAGGCGTGCGCCTCAGCCCGTCGCCGGACGGGTGCGTCTGGTGCGCTCCGGGTTACCACCGCGCCAACGCCAACGACAACGACAA
>MDTC01239303.1_pt1 | contig 13272 bp, 12 predicted proteins | sample 811181 | NCBI WGS metagenome assembly MDTC01 (sample SAMN05326644, study PRJNA326480) | marine metagenome | isolation source: seawater | place: Pacific Ocean: North | collected 2011
CAGTTAAATTTCAAATTTTCAAAAGAATTTTTGAAGCTCCAATTTACTTAAGCCAATTTAGTATAATAAATTTATTTTTTGGTTTCGGTTTAATTGGGGGACAAGGAGCTTTTGGTTTACCGTATTCCTTTACAGGTACAACTCACAATCAATTAGCAGACATGTTTTTAATTGGAGGTATATTTCTATTTTTGAATATTTTATCAATTCTGTTATGCCTGATGATAGAGTTAAAAAAATATAAAGATCATGATTACCTAGCAGAGACATTTTATTATTGCAACGTTATAGGAATAATTAATATGTTTTTTTTTAATGGTTTCTTGTTTCAACCAATCACCTCGTTTGTGTTTTGGGTTTCTTTGGTGTATGTGTTCCATTTGAAAAAGTTAAAATATGAAAAAAGTTTATAAACTACTTACTGTTATAGGTACACGTCCAGAAATTATTAAAATGGCCAGATCAATAAGTAAATTTGAAAAATATTTTAATCATAAATTAGTTCATACAGGACAAAATTATGATTACAATTTAAATGAAGTTTTTTTTAAAAATTTAGAAATTCGAAAACCAGATTATTTTCTAAATTGTGCTGGTTCAACTTCAGCACAAACTATAGCCAATGTAATCTCAAAAATTGAAAAAGTTTTAATAAAAGAAAAACCTGACGCTGTAGCGGTTTATGGAGACACTAATTCATGTCTCTCTATCATTACTGCAAAAAGACTAAAAATTCCAATTTTTCATTTTGAAGCAGGAAATAGATCTTATGATTTAAATGTGCCTGAAGAGTTGAATAGAAAAATTGTTGATCACTTAAGTGATATAAACTTCGTTTTAACAGAGCACGCACGAAGATATTTAATTTCAGAGGGTATAAATGGATCTAGTATTTTTAAAACAGGAAGTTTTATGCCAGAGATATTTAATTATTATAAACAACAAATTGGTAAAAATAGGTTTATTGAAAAAAGAAAATTAAAAAAATACAGTTATTTAGTGTTTAGTTTTCACAGAGAGGAAAACATTGATAATTTAAATAATTTAAAAGAAATAATTGAAACTATCAATTTTTTAGCTGAAATAAAAAAATTTAAAATTTTGGTATCTACTCATCCAAGAACAAGAAAACAATTAAAGAAAATTAAGAAAATTAAAATTAATAGTTTAATTGAATTCCATAAACCATTTGGTTTTTTTGATTATATAAACTTGCAACAAAATGCATTTTGTACTGTTTCAGATAGTGGAACAATTACAGAGGAATCATCAATTCTAAATTTTCCAGCAATTACAATCAGAAATTCACACGAAAGACCTGAAGGTATGGACTCTGGTGTATTAATAATGTCTGGTTTAAAGAAAGAAAAAGTTCTTTCAGCAATAGAAATTTCAGTTGATGCTTTTAAAAATAAAAATTCTCCTTATAAAATATCCGATTATCAAAATTTGAATGTATCTGATCAAATTAGTAAAATAATTTTTTCTTATATAGAGTATGTAAATAGAAATACTTGGAAAAAATGATTTGAGAAAAAAAATTGTAATTATAACACCAAATTTTTATCCAGAAAATTTCCCAATTAATAAATTTGCAAAAATTTTAGAAAATAACTTTGATCTTACGGTAATCACAACACTGCCAAGTTACAGAAATAATGCTTTTTTCAAAGGATATAGTATATTTGGACCATATAGTGAAAATAACGCAAATATAAATATTTTAAGAGTTCCAGTAATTCCAAGGAAATCAAATAAAAAAATTTTTATCTTAATACATTATATATCTTATTTTTTATCAATGTTTTTTTTTTCAATTTTTTTCTTCTTAAAAAAAAGAAACAAAATTAATTTTATTTTAAGCTATTGTTTGTCACCTACCTTCACTTCATTGTTTGGAATTATTGGTGAAAAGTTATCTAATGCAAAACATTTTAATTGGGTACAAGACATTTGGCCAGAAGCAATTATTTCTTCTACAAATACTAATTATAGATTCTTGTCATCATTTGTAGAAATTATTCAAAATTCCTTATTAAAAAACTCTGAATTAATTACACAGTCAAATAAAATGAAAAAATATTTTGAAAAACGCTTTAAAAAAAAAATTTATTTAATTAATAATCCTCCAAGAAATAGTCTTAAATTTTATTCAACCGAAATTAAAAATAAAAAAACTTTTTCATATTTTGGTAATATTGGCAAAGCCCAAAAACTTGAGTATTTTTTGGATATATTCTTCAATATTAAAGATGTAGATTATAATTTAAATATTTTTGGTGATGGTTCTGAAAAATTAGCTTTAAAAGATTTATACAAAAAAAAAAATATAAATTGGTTCGATTATATTGATGAAAGCAAATTGATAAAAGAGTATGAAAAAACAGATTTTTTTTTATTACCCATAGATGCTATAGGTAGACAAAAATTTATATTACCAGGTAAATTCTCTACTTATTTATCTTTTTATAAACCAATAATAGGATTTTCAGATCAAGGTACAGCTATTGAAAACGAAATAACTCAAAATGGTGTCGGAATATTTATTAACATAAATGAAACTAAAGAAAAAAATATTTTGAAAATTAGAGATTTAATGTCAATGGAAAATGAAAATTATCATAATTTAAGTAATTGCTGTAAAAAATTATTTGAAAACAATTTTTCAGATGAAGCAATAAAAATTCAAATAAAACAAACATTTGGTACATATTAATGCAAATAAATAGAACAAATTATCTAATAACAGGTGCTACGGGTTTTTTAGGCTCAAATATTATTAAAAAAATCAATAATAATTTTTTTAAGGGAAAAATTTATTATACTTATAGAGAAAAAAAATTAATTTTAAAAAAAAAAAATTTAATTCCGATCAAATTAGATTTTTCAATCGACTCAGATTTGAGTAAAATTAAAACTTTTTTATCTAAAATTGATGTTGTAATTCATTGTGCAAATTTAGCTCATGGAAAATACAAATTGGAATTACTTAGAGATATTAATTATAATGCTACTTTGAGATTAGCAATAATATGTAAAATTTTCTCAGTTAAAAAATTTATATTTTTAAGTACAGCAAAAATCAATATGAATTATCAAAATACTTATAATAATGAGAGTAGTTATAAAAATAATTATTCAGATGATATTTATTCTAAAATAAAACTTGAAACTGAAGAAAAACTTAAAAAAATATTCAATTTTTCAAATACAAAACTTTATTTACTAAGACCAGCTTTGATTTATGGTAAAAATGTTAAAGGAAATCTAAAAAAACTCCATAAAATTGTTCAATTAAATCTCCCACTACCATTTGGATTAGCGAAGAATAAAAAAACTTTTTGCTCAATTGACAATATTTTAAATTTGATAATAGAAATTTCATTAATGGACTTTAAGTCTGGTAGTTTTATAGTTTGTGATAATTTCAGATATTCCCTTAAAGAAATTATTTGCGAAATTTCAAAAAAAATGGGTAAAAAGGAAAAAATATTTAAAATAAATTTGAATATATTAAAATTTTTATTTTATTTATTAGGAAAAAAAGAAATTTATTTAAGTATGTTTTCAGAGATGAAACTTTTAAATTGTAAATTAAAAAGATATTCAAGAGTGAATTATAATAAAAATTTATCTAACACAAAATTTTTATGAAAAGGTTTTTTGATATATTTTTTTCAACTATTTTAATAATATTTTTATTTCCAATTTTACTAATTATATGTATCTTAATTTTAATAATCGATAAACATAACCCAATTTATTTTTCAAAAAGAATTGGCCTAAAATCAAAAATGTTTCTTATGCCAAAATTTAGAACAATGAAAAAAAATACCCCTCAAGTTGCTACTAATGATTTAAAAAATCCTAAAAAATACTTATCAATTTGTGGAAATTATTTAAGAAAAAGTAGCATTGATGAATTACCTCAAATTTTTTTAGTTTTTACGGGAAAAATGTCTTTCGTTGGGCCAAGACCAGCGCTGTTTAATCAAAAATTTTTAATTAAAAAGAGAAAATTACTTAAAATTGACTTAATTAAACCTGGAATTACAGGATATGCACAAATTAATGGAAGAGATGAAATACCAATATCCAAAAAAATTAGTTTAGATAAATATTATTTAGAAAATGGAAATTTTTTGTTAGATCTAAAAATTATATTTCAAACAATCAAAAATTCACTAGCATCAAAACAAATTTTGCACTAGTAACTTTGCATGAATTCAGTTTTTGAGAAGTTAATTAATCTTAATCGAGGAGTCAAAATTAGTATCAATTTTTCAATTGAATTTATTATATCTATTTTCTCATTATGGGCTGCGCAAAGTTTAATAATACCAATATCTAATTTTAATGAAGTTTTAATATTAGACATAAAAATTTATTTTCTTTTCTCAATTACATTTATTTTAATACAATTAATTTTTAAAACATACTTAGAATTATCAAGATATTTTAGAGTTGATGTAATTTATAAAATAATAAAAAATTTTATTTTTTTTATATTAATCTTAACCTTGTATAAATTTTTTTTATTTAGATCAGAAATATCTAAATTTACAATTTTTCTGTATTTAGCAATTTTCTTCATACTAATTGTCTTAAAAAATTCTCTTTTACATAATATTTATAATTTTTTGTTTCACAAAACATCAACTTCACAAAAAAAACTATTGTTTTATGATTTTAATGAAAAGAGTAGAAATTTTTTTAATATTTTAAAAAATCACCATTTCACAATCGTTGGTGTGATAAAAGATAATATCAGAACAGAAAATAATTTATTTAAAAAAAATCAAATCTTCGATGAAAAAAATATTGAAAATATAATTAAGAAATATAAAATTACAGATATTTTAATATCTAAAGAAATTACTTACAAAGATAGAATTTTTTTTTACAAAAAATTTTTGAAGTTTAATCTAAGGGTAGTATTCATAGATGAAATATTCAGTCAATTAAACTTGACATCGAAAAGTAAAATAATTCAACCAAATTTAGATGATGTGATCAATGATGGACAGAATCAATTACATTTATCTATCCCAGAACAAAAAAAATTTCTAAATAAAAAAATTATTATTCTGGGTGGCGCAGGAAGTATAGGCTCGAATTTATCAAAAAAAATTGTTTCATTTAAACCTAAAGAATTAGTAATAATTGATAAAGATGAATTCTCTCTCTATGAAATTCAAAATGATTTAGGAAAAAATAAAAATATCAAATTTGTACTTTTAGATGCAGCTAATTATTTAATTTTAGAAAAGATTTTTAATGAAACGAAACCAGATTTCACGTTTAATGCTGCTGCTTATAAGCATGTAAAAATAGTTGAAAAAAATAAAATTTTTTCACTTATCAATAATATAAAAATTGCACTAAATGTCTGTAAGTTATCAAAAAAATTTAATTTAAAATCTTGTTTGCTAGTAAGTACAGATAAAGCAGTTATGCCCAGCAATTTTATGGGATTGAGCAAAAAATTATGTGAGCGCATTTACTTACTTTATTCAAAAAAAAGTTTTTCTACTAAATTCCAAATAGTTAGATTTGGAAATGTAGTGGGTTCAAGAGGATCAGTTTTACCATATTTTCAATCTTTAATAGATAAAAGACTTCCTTTGCCACTCACAGATAAAAAAGCAACAAGATACTTAATGAGTATAGGTGAGGCATCAGATCTGATAATTAAAATTTCTATTTTAGGTGAAAATTCAAAAGTATATTTACTAGATATGGGCAAACCAAAAAATCTTTATGAAATTGCTTTTAATCTTGTGAAATTCAATGGGCTTAGTATTAAAAATAAAAATAATCCAACTGGTGACATAAGTATAAAAATTATAGGTTTATCCAAGGGAGAAAAATTACATGAAAAACTTAGTTATAAAAAACAATTAATTAAAACTAAAATTGATAAAATTTTTATAAGTCCTGAAAAGTATAAAATTAATTTTAATATTAAAACTTTAGAAAAATTCTTGACTGAACTTGAAAAGAAAAATTATGATATAAACATAGAAAAAAAATTTGAAATCTTTTTAAATAGGAACTCTTAAAAGAATTATTTCTTATAAAAAATTTTTACGGAAATACTTCGAGCTAAAAAACAAAACAATGAAATTAAATAGTATTCCAAAAATTAATCCAGCTACTATTTGCTCAGAAATTTTTAAATTGTTATCTTCAATTTCCCATCCATTTAACGAAAAAAAATAATTTAAATTTTTTGTTTTTGAAACATTTGTCAAAAAATTTTCAAAATAAAAAATATCATTTTGAAGTCTATTATTTAAAGAAAAAGACGAAATAACTAATTCTGGATTTTCAGAGTCTAAGTAAGTCTGAGCTAAATTATTCAACTGTCTTTGAGTTTTTAAAATTAAATCTTTTGAATTTTTCTCTAGTATTTTTTTTAAACTCATATTGATGTTATCTATAAAGGGTTTTGTATTTTGTTTTTTATAGGAAGAAAAATAAACCAATGATATATTTTCAGCTTCACTAAAATTTATTTCAGTATCAAAAATTTGATTATAATTTAAGAGTTCCTCAGAAATTATACCTTTACTGATTGCGGATATATTTTTCGAGAAAGAAGAGTTTTCTAAAATTACTACTTCACCACTATAAGTATTGATAAATCCTCTATTCTCAATTTTAATAAAAAAATCGTATTTAATATTTTTAAAATGTGAGTTATATAAGTAGCTCATCAATAATGACAGAATTAGGACACTTAGCACTATAGACTTATTTACTAATACATAGACAAAAATTTCTTTAATTGGTATTTGATTTTGTACTTTGCTCATTTATTAATATTAAAATTTTATCTAAATATTATTAAAGATATCTATTATAATTAATTAGATAAAACAAATAATTTTTATGTATTCACTAATTTTAGGAGGCCTAGGCTTTATTGGAACAAATTACATTAAGATTGCTTTGAAAAAAAAAAAAATTATTTGTATAGATAATTTAAGTTACGCTGCAAATTTAGATCAACTAAAAATTTTTAAAAAAAATAATAAGTTTAAATTTTATAAGGGCAACATATCTAATCAAAGCCTTATAAAATATATTTTTAAAAATTTTAAAATTGACAGTATAGTAAATTTTGCCGCAGAAACACATGTAGATAACTCTATTACTAGTCCTCAAATATTTGTGAGAAGAAATGTTTTGGATTTTACTTTATTTTTAGAAGGCTTAATAAAAAATCCAAAATTTATAAAATCAAATGTTCGTTTTCTACACATTAGTACTGATGAAGTATATGGATCTTTAAAATTAGGACAAAATAAATTTAAAGAGGAAAATAAATTTTTTACAAATAGTCCTTATTCCGCATCGAAAGCCAGTGCTGAACACTTTCTTCGAGCATGGGGAAAAACTTTTGGTTTAAAATACATAATTGTTAATCCTTCTAATAATTTTGGTCCCTTTCAAAATAAAGAAAAATTTATACCTACAATCATCAATTCAGCAATTAATAAAAAAAAAATACCTATTTACGGCAAAGGATTAAATATCAGAGATTGGCTATATGTAGAGGATAATTGTTACATGATCGATCAAGTTCTAAAAAATGGCAAATTATATGAAAGTTATAATATTGGAGGAGGAAATGAATTAAGTAATATAGTTTTAGTAAAAAAAATTTGTAGAATTTTAAATGAATTAGATAAATCATTTAATTATTTCAAACTTATTTCATATGTTAAAGATAGACCTGGGCATGATTTTAGATACGGGGTAAACTCAAACAAAATCAATAAAATAATAAAAGTTAAAAAATTTCAATCATTCGATATTAATTTAAAGCAAACTATAAATTGGTATCTAAATAATAAAAAATTCCTTAATAAATGAATGGCTTTTCAATTATAATTCCAACATGGAATAGGTCTAAATTGCTTTTTAAAATAGTGGAAATCTGTCTGAAAAATAAAGAAATCTTTAATAAATTCGAAATATTAATCTGTGACAGCAATAGTCAAGATAATACCAAAAATTTAAAGAAGATTTTCAAAGTAAAATACATTAGGCACTTACACACAAAAAAAAATAATATTTCAGCAAAAAGAAACTTAGGCATAAAAAAAAGCAGGTATGAAAAATTGATATTTTTTGATGATGATTGTATTCCTAATTCAAAATTGCTAAATGAATTCAGGAAAAATCTTGATAACAACAAAACAAAAAATTGCATTTTTTTTGGAAAATACTTTACCGATAAAAGAAGAGTTAAGACTAGCAATTATCACTCTTATAGAAATTTCAAAAATTCTGAAGTTTATAAAGATTTTTCTTTAAAAAAAAAACTTAAATTTAATAACGTGATTACCGGAAATATGGGCTTTATTAAAAACAGAATAATTAAAAAAAATATTTTTTTTTCTGAGAATTTGTATGGATATGGATGTGAAGATGTTGAATGGGCTTTTAGATTAGAAAAATATAGATTTAAGTTTTTACTTATGGATGCTGGATGTTTACATAATGAAACTAGTAAGACCTTTTCAAATTATTTAAAAAAATGGACTAATATGATTATCTATTCTGTACCAACTTTAAAAAAAATAAACTATAGATGCTATTCGAAAATGAAATTTAAAATGTTTGAAAAAAAAATATTTTCAAACAAATTAATTTTATTTTTAATTAAAAAAATTTACAATTTTTCACTTTTTTTACTTATACGTTTAGATAAATATAAAATATTCAGAATTTACAGTTTATATAGTTTGCTAGTTTTTTTTGCATGCGTAATTGGCTCTTGTGAAAAAAAAAATATTAAAAATCTAAATAAATGGATGAATTTAGGTTATAAATAGTATTATATTCGACTTAACAATCTATATTGAACATGAGCAAAAAATTCTCTTAAAAAGGTTGATAGATATTGCCAATTTTTGTTACTTAAAAATTTAATTTTATCAATTTTATAATCTACAGAGTATGGGTGTATTTCCCAGTTTATTTTTGATGATATTTTAACCACCCTTGGCATATGATATGCTGAGGTAACAACAACCCAGTGCTCTTCCTTGCTAGGTTTGACCAATTCTTTTGAGAAAATTAAATTTTCAAATGTATTCCTAGATTTTAATTCGTATATGATATTATTTTGTTTGGTGTAACCCAATTTTCTAAAATAATCTTTTATATCTTTATTATCTTTTAATTTTTCACTCATATGATTAGAGTTTCCAGAAAAAATTATTTTAGCATACGGATATTTATTATGAATGTCTATACCACCCAAAATTCGTTTACCAGTTTCATTTAATTTAAAATTTCCTGTGTTTAAATAATATTGTGTGTCGTGATTACCAGATAAAATTAAAATTCCGTCAATTTTTTTTAAATTTTTTAAACCATTTGAATGTTGAGCTTCATAAAATTTTAATAAAATTTGAGATAGAGGCGTTAACGATATTATAAAAAAAATTATTAATAGAAAATTAAATAAGTTGTTAAAAAAAATTCTTTTATTTTTAAACAGATAAATTAGCAAAACAAATATAACATAAATATAAAATATGTTTTTTGTTATCTCTGAAACAATATTTGAAATTAAATATATCATAAATGATTAATATTTAAATTGTGAATTATTTAATTTATTTAAATTTTTACAATTGTTGGTATATCAGAGACATGACAAATAAAAAACTTTCATTAATAGGAAAAACTTGGAGATTTGATAACAACGTAGCGAATAATTTCGATACACATGTCGAACAATCAATACCTCATTATATAGATTTACAAAATTACCTAGTTCAGCTTTCAGAATGGTATTTAAAGGATCAAAGTCTTGTTTATGACTTAGGCTGTTCAACTGGAGAAACAATAAAAAAAATTCTTGATCTTAAAATAACTTCCAATTTTAAAATTATAGGGATCGATAATAGTGCCAGGATGATAGAACTTGCAAAAAAAAAAATAAGTAAAATTAATAAAAGAGGAATAGATATCAAATTTGAAAATTTAGATTTAACAAAGAAAATAAAGCTTAAAAAATCTAATTTAATATATTCAATACTGTTGTTTCCCTTTTTAAATTATGAGCAACAAAAAAATCTTTTGAAAAAAATTTACACAAGTTTACAAAAAGGTGGAGCTTTAATATGTGTTGAAAAAATTAGATCAAGTGATAGTTATTTTGAAGATATTTTAAATCAACTATACTTTGATTTTAAATTGAGTAAAAATTTATCAGAAAAAGAAATTCTTGAAAAAGCTAAAAGTTTACGTTCAAGCATGTTTATACTAGATGAAAAAACAATTTTTAAAAATTTAAAATCTGTTGGATTTAAAAAAAAAGAAATTTTTTTTAAGTGTTTTAATTTTGTTGGCTACATTGCAATCAAATAGGAAGTAAATAATTGATATAATTTATAATCTTAAACTACTTTATGAATTTTGGAATTTTCACGTTTAATTACTCAATTGTAAGCTTTGTAAGTAGGATTATAGGTTACATCAGAGATATTTTTCTTGCATCCTTTTTAGGCACCACAATATATTCTGATATTTATGCGATATGTTGTCGATTACCTTTTTATTTTAGAACAATAATTTTTGAAGGAAATTTTAATGCAGCCTTTATACCAACTTATACATCAATAAATGATGATATTAAAAAAAAAAGTTTTTTCACAAGCTTATTAATTTTTTTTTTAATCTTTTTTTTTCTTTTGTTCGTTATTGTAGAAATATATATGCCAAGCATTATTTCGATAATTGCTCCAGGTTTTAATGATAGTGAACAATTTGAGTTAGCAGTTAAAGTAGCTAGAATAACATTTCCATATTTGCTATTTTTGGTGGTTATTTCCTTTTTGATCGCACTTTTAAATTCTCATTTTTTATTTTTTGCAGCAGCAAGTACTCATATAGTATTAAGTTTGGTAATAATTTTCTTTTTATTTATTTCGTCAAAATTTTATCAGCTTCCTATTATTATGGTTTCGTGGGGATTTTTAGCCTCTGGTATTTTACAAGTTTTTTTTCTTTATTTAAGTATTCGATCAAAGATAAAAAAAGTAATAATCTTTGAAAGCTTTGAATTTCAGAAAGTTTTTCAATTTTTTGATTTACTTTGGCCAGGTATTATCATTTATGGATTTACACATTTCAATAAATACGTAGGTTATTATTTCGCAAGCTATGAAACAGGTTTTCTTTCTTATATTTATTTTGCCGAAAGAATATACTTTATACCAATCACAATAATTGCAACAACAATTAGTATTATACTATTACCCTTTATCGCAAAATATTTTAAAGAGGAAAAATTTGAAGAAGTAATATATTTTCAAAGATTGTCTTTTAAGTATTGTGCGATATTTATAATACCTTCCACATTCGGTGTAATTTTTTTATCAACCGACATAATAAATGTATTATTTGAAAGAGGAGACTTCAATTCATTATCTACTAAAAATACTTCTGATGTACTGAAAATTTTAACACTTAGCATGCCAGCATATTCACTTATGCTTATAATGTTGCCCTATTTCTTTGTAGCGTCAAAATTAAGAGGAATATTTTATTCATCTGCAGTTTGCTTTGTCACTAATTTAATATTAATAATTTATTTACAAAGAATCTATGGTTTTATGTCTATCCCAATTTCGTTTTCTATCACCGCATGGATATTTGTAATAAGCATGTTTTTTTTGATGAAAAAGTACAATTTTAATTTCATTGACCGAAATATACTAAAAATAATTTTTAAATTTGTAATTTTTTCAATAATTATGATTATATTTCTTTATATTTCAGATGATCTGATAATAATTTTTTTAAAAAATAAAACAATGTTGCTTATAATTAATATATTAGTATCAACAATTATTTTTATAAGCTTATTTTATTTTTTTGAAAGAAAAACATTTACAGAACTAATCCTATTTTATAAGTCAAGAAAAAATAAAAATGTTGAGCATAAATAATTATAAAAAAGAAATTCAAACAAAAACAATAAATTCTATACCTAAAGAATATTTTGATAATTACTTTAATTCATTTATTAACTCATATTTTGAAATAAAGGATATTGTTTCTAAAAAACAAAAAATTCTAGATGTAGGGTGTGGAGGAGGAATGTTAGTAAATTATCTTGATATAAATGGATATGATATAGAGGGTTTCGATAACTATCTTTATAACCCTCATACGAAATCAATCAATTCAGTAATAAATCAAAAAAATTTAGTCCAAAACGCTGATATCAAGTCTTTTAAAAGTACAAAGAAATTTGATGTTATTTTTATGTCCAATGTTGTTGAACATCTTTATGAATGGAAAAAAGATCTTGAATACGTGAAAAATTTTATGACACCAGACGGTAAAATTATTTTTTTATTACCAAACTATAATTTTCCAATTGAATTCCATTTTATGATCCCAATAATCATAAATAAAAAAATCACATATAAAATATTTAAAAAAAGAATTGAAAATTTTGAAAAAGTAAATAATAGATTTGGAATTTGGGACTCTCTTAATTTTATTAAACCAATTGATATAGAACTTTTTTTTTCAAAAGAAAGTTACAAAGTTACGTATGACAAAAACTACTTCGAAAGGTTGTTACTTAGACTTATAGAAAATGCAAAAAATAAAAATATAATTTTAAAAAAAAAAAGAAATATTATTCATAAATTTTTAATTTTTTTTTCTTTTATCTTTTTAAAATTTAAAATGATAAAAATTTTTAGATATTTGCCTCTAAAATTTCACCCTTTTATAAAAATTATTGTTAAAAAGAGGTAAATTGAGAAAATCAAAAAATAAAATTAGGACTATCATTACTAATAATTAAGTTAGGAATATTGTGAAGATTTTAAATATAAAAAAAAATTTTTAATAAACATAAAATGAAAATAAATTTTAATGAACCTTTCTATAATAACACTGAAAGTTCAACAATCCTTAAAATTTTAAAAAATAGATCATTTTCAGGTAATGGAAAATTTTCGAAAAAAGTAATGAAATATTTAAAAAATTTTCTTAAGAGTTATACTTTACTGACCGATAGTAATTCCTCAGCTATGGATATTATTGCTGAGTGTATTGATATAAATAAAAATGATGAAATATTAATACCATCTTATGAATATCCAACAACAGCTTCAGCTTTTCAAAAAAAAGGAGCAAGAATTAAATTTGTCGATTTGGATCCAAAAAACTTCATGATTTGTAAAACTGATTTATTAAAAAAAATATCAAATAAAACTAAAGCCATAG
>MDTC01137445.1_pt1 | contig 13269 bp, 14 predicted proteins | sample 811181 | NCBI WGS metagenome assembly MDTC01 (sample SAMN05326644, study PRJNA326480) | marine metagenome | isolation source: seawater | place: Pacific Ocean: North | collected 2011
ATAGGCTGGGTGTGGAAGCACGGTAACGTGTGAAGCTGACCAGTACTAATAGCTCAATTGGCTTGATTTATGCACTGAAAAAAATTTTCAGTTTAAATTCTAAACTAAAATAAATTTCAAAAAATATAGATATTAATGGTTAAAATGTGTTTAATTAAGGCTTTACTGTTCAACTATTGAACGATATTGTATATTTATGAAAAGTAAAACATTTATTATAGCTGAAATAGGAATCAATCATAACGGAAGTTTGAAAATTGCAAAAGATTTAATTCAAATGGCAAAATCTACTGGATGTGATGCAATAAAATTTCAAAAAAGAGATATACAAACTGTTTATACAGAAGAGGAGTTAAACAAAGAAAGAAAAAGCCCCTGGGGGAACACTCAACGAGAACAAAAAGAAGGCTTGGAATTTTCAAAAAAAGAATATGATGAAATAGATCAATTTTGTAATTCAATTAAGATTAATTGGTTTGCCTCTGCTTGGGACATTAAAAGTTTAGAATTTCTTGATAAATATAATTTGAAATATAATAAAATTGCTTCTGCAATGATTACTCACTTAGAATTTTTAAAACAAGCAGCTAAAAGAAAAAAATATACTTTTATTTCAACAGGAATGAGTGGATACAAAGAAATAGACAATGCTATAAAAATTTTTAAAGAAAATGACTGTCCTTTTGAACTAATGCATTCTGTGTCTGCTTATCCTGCCCCTGAGGATCAACTAAATTTGAATTTAATTAAAAAGATGAAAGAAAGATATAAATGTAATGTGGGTTATAGCGGTCACGAACCATCAGTCTCACCTAGCTTAGTTGCAGTTACTTTAGGGGCATCAAGCTTAGAGAGGCATATTACATTAGATCGTTCTATGTATGGAAGCGACCAGTCCGCTTCTCTTGAAGAGAGAGGACTTAAAGAGCTTGTGTCAATTATAAGAAAAGTTCCTAAAGTAATTGGCGATGGAGAAAAAAAAATATTAGATTGTGAGACAGATGTTGCAAAAAAATTACGGTATTGGGAAAAATAAAAAAAATAAAATAAATGTTATTGCTTTTATACCTGCAAGATCGGGTTCTAAAAGTATAAAAGATAAAAACATAAAAAAACTTAATGGGAAACCTCTATTGGCATGGTCTATAGAGTCTTGCAAAAAATCTAAATATATTAAAGAAATCGTCGTTTCTACAGACTCAAAAAAATATGCTAATATTGCATCTAAGTACGGAGCCACAAAAGTGATAATAAGACCAAAAAAAATATCTGGAGACAAATCAACAGATTATCAAGCCTTAATTCATACCATTAAACATTTGAAAGGATTAAAATTTAAATTCATTGCTCACATTAGGCCAACAACCCCTTTAAGGAAATCAAAAGATATAGATAAAGCAATTTTTTTATTTTCCAAAAAAAATTACACATCTCTCAGGTCAGTTCATGAGATGCCAGAAAGTGCATATAAAACTTTTGAAATTTCAAAAAATAAATTACTTAAACCAATTTGTTCTAAGAAAAATAATATGGATTTTTTTGGAAAACCAAGACAAAACTTTGTAAAAACGTTTGCTGCTAACGGATTAATTGATATTTATAAGAAAGATCATTTAGTAAAAAAAAAAAATTTACTGGGAAAAAAGGTTTTACCATTCGTTACTAATTTTATACATGAGATTGACTCTATAGAGCAATTTGAAACTCTTAAATTAATATTAAGCAAAAAGAAAAAAAAATGAATGTAATAAAAACAAAAAATAGGCATATTTTTACAAAAATACCTGCTCCGGGGACAAAAAAATTGTTTAAAAAAATTTCAAAAATAGAATCTAGGTCAATGCATGGACAAGTGCCAATTGCTTGGAATAAAGCAATTAATTTTAATATCTATGACATAGCGGGGAATAAATTTATTGATTTTACATCAACTATATTTGTTACAAATATTGGCCATTCTAACACAAAGCTTTTAAAATATTTGAATTTAGCAATTAACAAAAAATTAATTCATTCTTACGCCTATATTAATAAGATTAGAGAGAAATACATAAAGAAACTAGTTAATTTTGCAGGCAAAGGATTTCAAAAAGCTTTTTTAATGTCCGCTGGCACCGAGTCAACAGAAGCAGCTTTAAAATTAATGAGACTTAATGGACAAAAACTTAAAAAACGAAAACTTGGAATTATATGTTTTGAGGGAAATTGGCATGGGAGAACTTTAGGCGCCCAGATGATGAGCGGCAATATCAAGCAAAAAGAATGGATCGGTTACAATGATAAAAATATTCATCATTTACCATTCCCTTATAAAGATAGATTAAAAAAAATTAGTTCTGAAAGATTTTTAGTTAATTCTCTAAACAAATTACAAAAAAAAATAAATTTAAAAAAGGACATTTGCGGTGTGATGATTGAAACATTCCAAGGCTGGGGCGCAATCTTCTATCCTAAAGAATATTTAAAACTGTTAGTTAAAATTTGTAAAAAAAATAACATCCTTATAGCCTTTGATGAAATGCAAGCAGGTTTTGCTAGAACAGGTCATTCTTTTGGATACAAACATTATGGTGTGAGACCAGATTTAATTTGTTGTGGAAAAGGAATGGGAGGTGGAATAGCTCTGTCGGGTGTTATTGGCAGAAAGGAAATTATGGATTTACCAGAAGTAGGAAATATGAGCAGTACAAATTCAGCTAATCCAATTGCTTGTAGTGCAGGACTAGCAGTTCTTGAAGAAATAGAAACAAAAAATTTAATAAAAAATACAAAAAGGAAAGGAAAGATTTTATTCAGAGAACTTAGGAGAATAAAAAAACTGTATCCAAATATAATAAAGGAAGTCAACGGCGAGGGATTAATTGCAGCTATAATTTTCAAAGAAACAAAAGAAAAAAAAATTAACCTTATCCTGAAGAAACTTGTAGAAAAATGCATGTCAGAAGGTTTGCTTTTAGTTTACACAGGAAGAGAGTCAATTAAAATTGGACCTCCCTTAACCATTACAAACGATGCATTAATTGAAGGTATCAAAATTTTATATAATAACATTGAAAAAATTTTTGGAAAAAAAAATGGTTAAAATTCGACATACTGGAATAGTTACTACAGATTTAAAAAAATCTAATTGGTTCTGGTGTAAACAACTAAAATTTAAAGTAAAAAAAAAAGCAGACGAAAAAGGATTAACTATTGATAAAGTTTTAGGTTACAAAAATGTAAGAGTTAAAACTATTAAGCTTCAAGATCAAAACAAAAATCTTATTGAATTATTATATTTTTCTAATTCGCCAAAATTGAAAAAAAATAAAGTTTTACCTTATTCTAATGGAATTACTCATATTTCAGTAACAGTAAGTAACTTAAAAGAACTCTATAAAAAATTAAAAAAAAATAAAATAAGGTTTAATAGTGAGCCTAAAATTTCAGAGGATAACAAAGTTTTAATGACATATTGCAGGACTCCAGAAGGGTCCTTTCTAGAACTAGTGGAAGAACTATGAAATTGAATAATTTGGGCTTTATGCAAGGACGACTTTTACCTACCAAAAATAACAAGATTCAATTTTTCCCAGAAAAGAATTGGAAAAAAGAATTTTATTTAGCAAATAAAGTTGGTCTTAAACACATGGAGTGGACTTTAGATTATAAAAATTTATACAAAAATCCAATTTTCACTAGTGTGGGCATACGAGAAATAAAGAGTTTATCTAAAAAATATAATATTAAAATCAAAAGCTTAACAGGGGACTGTTTTATGCAAAAGCCCTTTTGGAAATTTTCTAATTCAAAAAAATATATTATGGATTTAAAGAAGATTATTGAAGCTTGTGGAAATTTAAAAATTAGATACATTATTTTTCCATTGGTAGATAATAGTTCTATTAAAAACAAAACACAGGAAAATAAAATTATATTAGAATTTAAAAAATTGAATAATATTTTGAGCTCAAATAAAGTTGAAATCTTATTTGAGTCGAACTATAATCCAAAAAACTTAAAGACTTTTATTCAAAAATTTAATTTTAAAAATTTTGGCATTAATTATGATAGTGGAAATAGCGCTAGTTTAAACTACGACTCAGATGTAGAGTTTGATCATTATGGAAAATATATTAAAAATATACATGTCAAAGACAGAATTTTAAATGGCAAGACTATAAGACTTGGCAAAGGAAACGCAAATTTTCAGAAAATTTTTAAAAATATTAAAAAGATAAAATACAATAATATTTTGATACTACAAACAGCTAGATCTTTAACAAAGAACAAAGACATTGAAGAATTAAAGATTAATATAAAATATGTAAAAAAATATTTTAATGAAAAATAATTTAATAGAAAAAAAATCTGCATTTATAACTGGTTCTTCTTCTGGAATAGGTTTCGGTCTAGCAAAAAAATTTTTAGACCGTGGTTATGAAGTCATTATTTGTAGTAACAATATTAAAAAACTAAAAAAATCCTCTAAAGCTTTAAATGACTGCTTTTATATCAAGGCTGACTTGACAAGTGAAAAAGATATAAAATCGGCAATAAGAAAAATAAAAGCGAAATTTAAAAAAGTTGATGTTTTAGTATGTAACTATGGAAATAGTGATTTTAAAAAAAATAATTTAGATTTTAAACACTCATTTAATAATAATTTTTTCCCCACTGTAAATACTGTAATGAATGGTGTTTCTATCCTAAAAAAAACAGGGAGAATAATTTGTATTTCCTCAATTTGTGGCATTGAATTAATTAAAAATGCACCAATAGGTTATTCTGTCGCAAAATCTGCTTTAAATAGTTTCGTAAAGTCAATAAGTTTTGTTTTATCAAAAAAAGGAATTTTAATTAACTCTATTGCACCTGGAAATATATATTTTAAAGATTCTGTTTGGGAAAAAAAATTTCAAAAAAATAAAAAAAAAATAAAAAAATTTCTTAATGAAAATGTTCCTATGGAAAAATTCGGCACTATAGATAATATATTTGAACTGTGTTATTTTTTAAGTTCTGATAAATCCTTTTCTACTGGAGCTACTTATATCCTGGATGGAGGCCAGACGAGAAAATTTTAATAATTAAGATATTATGGAAAAATCAAAATATAATTTAAAAAATAGATACTGTTTGATAACTGGGGCCGGAGGATTACTTGGCAAAGAGCATGCAATTGCGCTTTTAGAAATAAAATCCAATTTAGTTTTGACTGATATTGATACTAAAGCGTTGTATAAGTTTAGAAAAGAGCTAGTTAAGTTTTACCCTGGATCGAATATTCTTATTAATAGGATGGATGTGTCAAATGAGAAATCGATTATTAAGGTTGTAAAAGATTTAAAAAAAAAACGGATAAAATTACATGCATTAATTAATAATGCAGCAATTGACTCGAAAATTTCAAAAAACCAAAAAATGTCAAACACCGAAAAATTTGAAAATATTTCTCTTAAAAATTGGAAAAACCATTTTGATGTAGGTTTAACGGGAGCTATGTTGTGTTCAAAACATTTTGGAAAAATGATTATCCAGAACAAAAAAGGAGGGGTAATTATTAATATAGCATCTGATTTATCTGTAATAGCTCCAAATCATGAAATATACAAAAAAGGAATTTTTAAACCTGTAATGTATTCTGTAATTAAACATGGAATAATTGGATTAACAAAATATATTTCAACTTATTGGAATTCAAAGAAATTAAGATGTAATGCTATTTCACCCGGACCAGTAGAAGACGGACAACCAAAAATTTTTATTAAAAAACTTAAAAAACATATACCCTTGAATAGACTAGCATTGAAAAATGAGTATAGAGGAGCAATACAATTTTTATGTTCTGATGCTTCAGAATATATGACTGGGCAAAATCTAATTATCGACGGAGGAAGGAGTGTTTGGTGATTTCTAAAAAAAAATTAATTATACCAAAGGTAACTAACAAAATTAATAGCAATTTACTTAGGGAGCTGAATATTGGTTTCTCGCAAAAATTCTTAAACCATAAACCTGCAAAAAAATTAGAAGTAAGAGATAAATCTTATGATCCTGTATTTAAAGAATTATTTTTTTTACATAACCTTGTTACTTTAAAATGAATAATTTATTAGAAAAAAAAATTTTCTCACACAATTTAGCGATACAGTCGTTAAAAAAACAAACTAAAGTAATTAATAAGGCTATTAGTTTAATTACAAAAAATATAAGTTTAGGAGGTAAAGTATTACTTTGTGGAAATGGTGGCTCAGCAGCTGATGCTCAGCATTTAGCAGCAGAATTTCTTGTTAGATTGCGTCCTAAAATAAATAGAAACCCACTACCTGCTTTGAGTCTACTAACCGATGTATCTACTTTGTCAGCTTGCGGAAACGACTATTCTTTTCAAGATATATTTTTAAGACCATTTAAAGGTTTAGCAAAAAAAAATGATATCTTAATAGCAATATCTACTTCTGGAAAATCCAAAAATGTTTTAAAAGTATTAAAGTATGCAAAAACCAAAAAATTTAAAACAATCGGATTTTTAGGTAACAAAGGTGGAAATGCAAAAAAATATTGTGATTTTCCGATCGTTGTAAAAAGCTCAATAACAGCACATATACAAGAAGCTCATATATTTTTGGGTCACTATATTTTCGAAAGTGTAGAGAGCGCTCTTTTAAAGAAAAAAAATAAATAATCTACAAAAATGTTTACTAATGCATATAATTGAACTATAAGTGTTCATAAATTGAACATTATTATTTTACAATATGATTAAAATTGGTATCAATGGTTTTGGGAGGATAGGAAGAGCGATTACTAGAATTATCTCTAATTCTCAAAACATTAAAATAATGGCAATTAACGATATCGACGATGATGTAAAAAACCTAGCATATTTATTAAAATATGACTCTATTTACGGGAGATTTAAACAACAAGTTAAAACAGAGAAAAAAAATCAAATATCTATTGGTAATAATAAAATTAATTTTTACTCTAAAGAAATAATTAATGATGTTCCCTGGCATAAACATAATATTGATATTGTAATCGATTCTTCAGGAGTAGAAAAAAATGTAATAAACTCAAAAAAAATTATAGGAAAAAAATTATCTAAAGTGATAATTACTCATTCACCAGATAAAAATATAGACTTTACCTTAATATTAGGTGTAAATGAAAAAAATTACGATAACAAGAAACATAATATTGTAAGCTCAAGTATTTGTGATGCTTCAGCTCTGGGCCCAATTTTATATCAGTTAGAGAAATATTACGGTATAGATAGCGGGTATGTTACCACTTTACATCCAAGACTATCATATCAAAATTTATTAGATGGATCTTTAAAATCAGTTTCAAATCCAGGACATAATTGGAAAGACTACTCACTTGGAAGAGATAGTATCGTTAATCTAATACCAAAAAAAACAACTGCTGTAAAAGCAGTCACAAAATGTATTAAAAGTTTGACTAATAAAATTTCTGGAATGTCATTCAGAGTTCCTACTTCAATAGTTTGCGCTTCAGATATTACTATTAAACTTAGTACAAAAGTTACAAAAATAAAATTATTAAATCATTTCAAAAAACTATCAGTTTCACAAAAAAATATATTTGATTTTCAAGAAGATCCTCTTGTTTCTCTAGATCATCTTGGAACCACTAGGTCAGTAATAGTTGATGCGAACTTCATCGATGTAATTGACACAAATTTACTAAAAATGGTTATTTGGTATGATAATGAATGGGGATACAGTAACAGAGTTGTAGATATTGCTAAGTTTATTTATAAAAAAAAATAGAAATTACCAAAATGAATACTAAAAATATTTCTGCTTTATTAATTGGAAAAAAAAACAGCACTGGTTTTCCAGGAAAAAATGTCATGGAAATAAATGGTTTACCATCCTGTGAGTATGGTTTTCAGGCAGCAAAAAGAGTTGGAATAAAAAATATTTTTGTTTCTACAGATTGTCCTGTTATCTCTAAAATTGGATCTAAGTATTCTGCAAAACTAATTAAAAGACCTGAAAAATTAGCTACACCGGAGTCTTTAACTGAGGATGTGCTTGTCCATGCCTATAAAGAAATGATTAAATTAAATTCAACTTTTGAAATAGTAGTTCTTTTGTTTGCAAATAATCCAGCGATTTCTATCGAACTAATAAAAAAAGGTATCAACAAACTTATAGAAGATGAAACATACGACTCAGCTTTTTCTGTAAGTAAGTATAATATGTTTAGTCCAACAAGAGCTAGAAAATTAGAAAATGATAAAATTAAATCATTTATTTCACTAGACTTAATAGGCAATGTGAGCTCAATCAGATCAAGTCAGGGAGACGTATATTTTTGTGATTTAAGTGTTCAAGTAATTAGAAGCAGAGTTTTCGAAAAAATGGATGAGGGAATGCAACCTTTTCAGTGGATGGGAAAAAAAAGCTATCCGTTAAAAAACTCTTACGGTTTTGATATTGATGAAGAATGGCAAAAAACTGCAATTGAGGTATGGTTGAAAAAAAATTGGAAATATGAATAAAAAAACTTTAATAGGCACTTTTACTTTAAATACTTGTCCAAACATTACAGAAATAATTTCAAAAAATATGAACTTTGTAATTATTGATAGAGAACATGGACCACATAATTTAAATCAAGCTAATATTTTAAATAAGATTGTCAAAAGTAATTGTATGTCTTTGATAAGAGCTAGTCATTTAAATAGAATTGAAATACAAAAATGTTTAGATCTCAATCCAGATGGTATATTAATACCTCAGATTTCCTCATTTAATGACGCAAAAAAAGCCTTTTCTTATTCTTTTTTTCACCCCAAAGGAACAAGGGGTTTAAGTCCGTACACTAGTTCTTTTGAATACAATCATCATGATTCAGAGAAGAAAAAAAAATTAATAAATAAAAAAATTTTTATAGGCTTGCTTATAGAAGGAGCCAGTGGCATGTCATCTTTAAGTCAAATTTGTTCAGCATTTTACAAAGATTTATCATTAGTTTACTTTGGATTATATGATTTTACGTCCTCGCTAGGTCTTAAACCAAATTGGAAGGATACAAAAGTTCAAAATGCAGTAAAAAAAATTATTTCAATTTGTAAAAAAAAGCGTATTAGAGTTGGCTCAATAGCTCGTAATTTGGATGAAGTAAAATTTTTAAAAAAGATCGGTATTAACTTTATTTGCTATCAAAATGATACTGGAATTATCTACGAAGCTTTCAATCAATTCAAAAAAATATAAATGAAAAAAGTTTTTATTACGGACTACCTCAAAAATCCTGAAATTGAACAAAAGATTATCGGAAACTTTGCGAAAGTAATATGCTTGAATTCAGAGGATGAAAATAATTTTCCCGATGAAATTAAAGAAGCAGATGGGATATTAGTATGGCATGCAAAAATATCTGAATTAACAATAAAAAAACTTAAAAACTGTAAAGCAGTAATTAGATATGGAGTAGGATCTGAAACTATTGATAGAAAAGCATTAAATAATTTTAAAATTCCTTTTGCTAATACACCAGATTATGGAGTAGACGAGGTGGCTGATACAGCAAGTGCCTTTATTCTTAATCTAATTAGAAAAGTAGGCCTCTACAACACAAACACCAAATTTAAACTTAGAGAATGGCAAGATGAGGTAATTAATATCGATAAACTTAATCCAATTAAACGAACGTCAGAGCATAAACTTGGAATTATAGGATTAGGAAGAATTGGAAGTGCTTTAGCAATAAGAATGAAAAGTTTCAAAATGCAAATTGGATTTTATGATCCATTTGTAGCTAATGGATTTGAAAAATCTTTAGGTATCAAAAGATATGAAACTTTGGAAGAATTAGCTTCAGACTCAACAATAATTTCTATTAATGCTGCTTTAAATACGCAAACAAATAAAATGATTAATAAAAAGTTTATAAGTTTATTAAAAGAAAATACTATTTTAATTAATACAGCCAGAGGAGCTATAATTGAAAATCTTGATATTATAATGGAAGGCTTAGAATCTAACAAATTAGCTGCTGTAGGTCTTGATGTTTTGCCTGAGGAGCCACCTAGCAAAGAAAATTTATTAATTAAAGCATGGTTAAATACAAACGAGCCTTTAAACAATAGAATCATAATTAATCCACATGCAGCATATTATTCTTCTAGCTCAATAATTGAGATGAGAACGAAAGCATCCCAAAACATGCTTAATTGTCTCAAGGGAAAAAAATTAAAGAATATAGTTAACTTAAATGGCGATTAGTTTAGTACACAAGTCTAAAGGAAAGATCGTCACAGATAATTGGATTTACTTTGGCTCAAGTTATCTAGATATTTTAAACTTAGAAAAAAAATATAACAAAAAACAAAAAATACTTATTACGGAAAGGATCAATACAAATTCTCTAAAACAAAGAAAAATTTTTACTGAATGGCTGGAAAAACAAAGAATTTTTTTCGATGACTCAATTTTTTGGTGGATGAATGGATTATCCTCAAGAAATAACTTTTCATCTAATTTTTTTTTATATATTTGCCAGTTATGCGCAATTAAAGATTACTTATCGGATAATCCAAATAAAAATTTGACGATAGTTTCAGAAAATTATTTTCTAATTGATTTTTTAATTCATAATTTGAAAAATGATTATGAGGTATTTATACCAAATAATTTTACAATTAATCTTTTTTTAGAAAAAATAACGATGTACACTTTAGGTATAAAAAATTATGCTGAAGTAATTTTTTTCTTTTTATCTAATTATTATTTCGCAAAAAAAACACGCCCAAAATTTAATGATAAACCTAAAGGTGATATTTTTCTTTTTCATGATTTAATTAGTAAGAGTGAATTTAATGATAATATTGTTCAAAGCCGTTATTTTGGTTCTTATCCGAAATGGTTAAAAAAAAATAATAAAGATGTAAGAACACTTCCTTGGTTTTATAAAAATCTTAAAAATAAAAATGAATTGTATATTCACTTTAGGAAAAATAATTCATTTATTCCAGAGGATTGGTTAAGTTTAAAAGATTATTTAAGATCTCTACTTAATTCTTTTAAATCAAGCATGACTTTAAATGAAAATATAATTTACCCAAATATAAATATTAAAAGTTTAACTAAAATTCAAAAGTTATTAGCATTACAAAATAAATCTGCGATTTACTTTAGATATTTTCCAGCTTTTAAGAGATGGGCAAAGAATATTACTTCTTTGATATTTTTTGATAATTATCAGAATCAATCTTTTGAACATCCAATAAGATTTGAAATGAAGAATTCAAGTATAAAGGGAAAATCTATTGGATATTATCATTCTCTTCACTCTAAAAGCTACTTGCCTTATCTTTCAGTGCCAGGCGAATGGAAAAGCAAATCTAAGCCAGATTATGTAGTCTGCCCTAATATTCTTTGTAAAAAAACATTATTAGATCAAGGTATTCCTGAAAATAAAATTAAGATAATTTCTGATTTACAACGGGAGTCATTCAATAATATTAATTTTAAAAAAGAATATAATAAAAAATTATTGATAATTTTATCTTTATTTATGGAGTCAAATTATGAATTGTTGACTAAAATATATAGAATCAATGATTATCTAACAAATGACCTAGGATTGAAAATAAAAATCCGCTCTCATCCTTATATAAAAACTAGAGATATATTGAATAATTTAAAGTGGCAAAAACTTCCAAAAAGTTGGGAATGGTCTTCCCAAGATCTTGAGGGTGATTTAAGAGAAAATTATTGTGTGGTTACAATGCACTCTGCGGTAGTAACTGATGTAGTGATTCACAACAATATTTTAGTTGTTTTAAAAAGTGAGTTAAATATTGGAGAAAATTATCTTGATACCTTGGAAAATAAGTTTTCTATTTTAAATTCAACACTTGATTATAATTTAAAGAAAAAATTAGAAGAAATATTTGTAACTAAAATTGATAATTACAAAAATCAATTTTCTCAAATTAAAGATGAAATAGATTTAAATATAGATAAAGATTATAAATTTAATTTTTAGATTAGATAATTTATGTTTTTTTTAAAAAATAAGAGTAAAGAAATAAAAAAGAAAAATATCATTTTTGTTGAGAATTTTCTTGATACAGTCACAAAAAACGAATTAAAATCAAAGGGCTTTAAGTATGAATCGTTTAAAGTACATGATAAGAAGACGAAACTTTCGAAAGACATTAAAAAAACCCAGAATATCTATCTTAAATATATTAAGAGAATTAGACATAAAATTGAAAAACTTTATAAAATAAAAGTAAATGAAAAAATCATTAATTTAATATTTAGTAAATGGCTTTTTTACTATATTTCAACTACCTTTTATAAATACAAAATTTTACTTAATATCAAAAAAAAATATCCCAAATTTGCACTATTAGATATTGAAGATAAAAATCTTAACGAAGAAGACAGACTATTATATGCACCTGACTCGACAATTTTAAATTTTAAATTATTTAAAGATGTAGGAATAAATTTAAATATTAAAATTATTAAGGTAAAATTTGATGAAATTAAAAATTTACTTATTTTTATTCCGTCATTGAAAGATAAAAAAAATAAATTTTCAATTTCCTTTTATCTCAAATTTTTGATCTCAACAATTACATTAAAAATTTCAAAATTTTTCTATACCAATAGTATACAAATACATGATGATACATTAAACTTTAACAATATATTAAAAATAATATTTAAAAGTAAATTTAAATTTTCGTATTTATTTTTTGTTGAAAAATATCCATCTTTAAATCAAGAAATAAATTTTGATAAGTCTATAATAAATTTTCATTCTGATGATAATTTTGAAAAAATCTTGAACAATAATTTTTTATTTTATTTGCCAAAAAGTATTATTATCCTAATTAATTATTTTCTAATAAATTACTCAAACAAAAAAGATATTAAGAACAAAAATACTGTAGTTTCAAAAAGGTTTTTCGCTGCTGGATATTTAAATTTTAAAAAATACTTAATAAAAAATTTTAATAAAGATACTTTAATATCATACCAACATGGAGGCACTTATGGTCAAGAAATTAATTATTTTCCCGAAAAAGCTGAAAGATTAATTACTGATCGTTTTGCTACTTGGGGCTGGAAAGGAAAAAAAACATTAATTCTCCCTGCAGAAACTTATAAAAAAAATAGAGAAATTAAAAATCAGTGTTTATTTGTAACAATTTCATCAGGTTACGCTTTTTTAAATTATTTTGATATACCTGAAAAAATTCCAAATATTCAAATGGAGCCATCATTACACTTA